>WBZR01001414.1_pt1 | contig 29907 bp, 23 predicted proteins | sample 5204231 | NCBI WGS metagenome assembly WBZR01 (sample SAMN12412403, study PRJNA552823) | activated sludge metagenome | isolation source: activated sludge from anammox sidestream of wastewater treatment plant... | place: USA: Virginia | collected 2017-08
TAAACGGTTCCGGTGTGCGCGATCTACGTTGCAAGCTCAATGGCTTAAGAGCCGAGACGGCATCACCGGAACCTCCCGGAGTTCACCGAGGAAGTCTGCCTGATCAGGGCGGCCTTCGAGATACAAGAGCCGAGCTTGCTCGGCTTGAGGCCGAGCAGCGGAGCAAGCTCCGCGCTACGAGGATTTGGATGTGCAAGCTCCACTCTACTGGTCGGCATCGGGTGCAATGTTGTTCATCAGGCGAACCGCATCGGCGTCAGTCGGAATCATGCGGCGCGCGCTCGCCCAGTTCGCGGAACAGCCAGGCCCGCGCCTTCACCCAGTCGCGCCGCACGGTGCGATCGGTGATGCCCAGCGCCTGCGCGGTTTCCACCTCGCCATAGCCTGCGAAGAAGCGGCATTCGACCACCTGCGCCAACCGCGGACTCAGGGCGGCGAGTTTCTCCACCGCCTGGTTGACCTGCACGATGCGTTCATCGGCGGCATCGGGCGCATCCAGACCGTCCTCGGAAAGGCTCAGCGGCGCTTGCCCGTGATCGCGCTTGGCGGAAAAGCGCGCCTGCGCATCGGCCACCAGCACCTGCCGCATCGCCAATGCGGCGGTCGCCAGGAAATGCTGCTGATCCCGCCAGACCGCCGAGCGTTGCAGTTTCAGCCAGGCCTCGTTGACCAGCGCCGTGGTGCACAGCGTTGCGCCCGCGTTGGCGCGAAACCGCTCGCGCCGCGCGATCCTGCGCAGATCGCCGTAGAACAGTTCCACCAGCGCCCGCAGGCCCGGATCGTCGGGGGCGGGGCGGGCGGCGGGCAGCGCGGCGGCGGGTGTCATGCGTGGAAGTCTGGCACAGGTGATGGCGCGGCATCGTGGTGAAGGGCGTACCGGCGAGTCATGCCTCGGCCACGAACCTGGAAAGCAGACCATGGCCTTCTCCATGGAAGGTCTGGACACGTTGGAACTTCGGTGTTGCGAGCGCAGCGAAGCAATCCAGGTGTTTGATTTTTATTCGATTTCTTGATTGCCACGTCGCCTCGCTTCTCGCACTGACGACAGGCTCGGATGCTCCCTGTCTCTGCAATGGATGACGGGTCCGGGGGGGGGGCACGGCCACGCGGCGCGGTGGCTGTTGCGGTCCGTGCCCTTGCGGCGTCAGATGCGCGAACAGGACCAGGACAGCATGCGTCCGTCGCGGTAGGGCATGATGCCGTGGAACGGGCGCGGGTCGGGGTCGAACACCAGTGGCAGGAAGTGGTAGTCGCCTTCCCACATCGGCAGGTCCATGAGCGTGCGTCGCTCCACCCATTCAAGTGTGCCCTCGGGGTTGGACGTGTAGGGTTCGCCCTGCCAGCGCGTGATGATGAAGATGAAGCCGAGCCAGTCCTCGCCATTCTTGCCGAAGCCGGGCCAACTGATCGTGCCGCGCAGATCCATCGCCTCGCAGTGGATGCCGGCTTCCTCGAAGATCTCCCGGCGCATCCCGGCGACCACGTCCTCGTCGGCTTCGAGCTTGCCGCCCAGACCGTTGTACTTGCCCAGATGCTGGTCGTCGGGGCGGGCGTTGCGGTGGATCATCAGCACGCGCTCGCGATCGGGTGAGAGCACGTAGCCGAGGGTTCCGATGATGGGGCAGTAGGGCATCGGGATGCGCCTCGTCATTGCCGCGCCAGGCGCGGATTGGGTGGGGCCGCGGCGGCGGTGGATCGCCAGGGATTGATGTCGAGCCCGCCGCGGCGGGTGTAGCGGGCGTAGACGGTGAGGATCTGCGGGGCACAGCGCCGCAGCAGGTCGACGAAGATGCGTTCGACGCACTGCTCGTGGAAGCCGGTGTGTTCGCGGTAGGAGACGAGGTAGCGCAGCAGCCCGACCCGGTCGAGGCGCGGACCGCGGTAGCGGATCTGCACGCTGGCCCAGTCGGGCTGGCCGGTGACCGGGCAATTGGACTTGAGCAGGTGCGAGACCAGGGTTTCCTCGACCACGCGGCTCGCGTCGGCGAGGAGGACATCGGCTTGCGGTGGACCGTAGCAGGAGATCGTCACCGCCGTGGTGTCGATGCATTCGCCCTCCAGTTCCCCGATGCGCTCCTGCGGGAAGTTCGCAGCCGGCGTCAGCTCGACCTTCACCGTGGCGCCGGCCGCGAGCGAGAGATCCTGCGCGATGCGTCGGCAGAGCATGTCGCCATCGGCCAGCACGCTGTTGGCGAGCGAGCCGAGGTAGAGCTTGAGGCTCTTGGATTCGATCAGATTGGGGCTGTCCGCGGGCACCTCGATGCGCCCGATGCCGACCTGCGGCACGCCGCTTGGCGCAAGCCAGGACAGTTCGTAGGCGTTCCACAGATCGACGCCACGGAACGGCAGGGAGGCATCGGCCAAGCCCAGCTCGGTGCGAGCACGGGCACGCGGAATCGGGAACAGCAGGCTCGGATCGAAGCGCTCCGGCCAGGCCGAATCGCGGCCCAGTGGCGAATCATGCGGGGTATTCATCGTCACAGTGTAGGGGCCTCTGCCAGAATGCGTGCATGTTCCATGTCGTCCTGTACCAGCCGGAGATTCCGCCCAACACCGGCAACGTGATCCGCCTGTGCGCCAATGCCGGTGCACACCTGCACCTGGTCGAACCGCTCGGGTTCCCGATCGACCACGCGAAGATGCGGCGTGCCGGTCTGGACTACCACGAGTTCGTCACGCTGCGCGTGCATCCGGGTCTGACGGATTTCCTCGATGCCGTAGCCCCGGGCCGCCTGTTTGCCTTTTCCAGCAAGGCGAGCCAGCGCTACGATCGGGTCGACTACCAGCCGGGCGACGCCTTGATGTTCGGCCCGGAAACGCGCGGACTGCCGGCCGAGGTGCTCGATGCGATCGCGCCCGAGCGCCGGCTGTACCTGCCGATGCAGCCGGGCAACCGCAGCCTGAACCTGTCCAATGCGGTCGCGATCGCGGTCTACGAAGCCTGGCGGCAACTGCGGTTCGAGGGCAGACAGGCGCCGGATTGAGGCTTTCAGCCGCTGGCGGGAAATTCCGACTTCTGCTCACGCGCCATCAGCAGGGCCAGACCTTCCGCCGGTGTGATGTCGCCGTGCAGCACGCGTTGCACATGCGCGCTGATCGGCAGCTCCAGATGGTGCCGGTTGGCCAGGCGCATCACTTCGTCGGCGGTCTGGATCGATTCGACCACCTGGCCGATTTCCGCCACCGCATCGGCAACGCTCTTGCCCTGGCCGAGGGCGAGGCCGAGGCGGCGATTGCGCGACAGGTCGCCGGTGCAGGTCAGCACCAGGTCGCCGAGTCCAGCCAGGCCGACGAGGGTTTCCGGGCGACCGCCGAGTGCGGCATTGAGGCGCTGCATCTCGTTCAGGCCGCGGGTGATGAGGCCGGCGCGGGCGTTGAGTCCGAGCTGCATGCCATCGGCCACGCCGGTTGCCACGGCCAGCACGTTCTTCATCGCTCCGCCCAGTTCCGCGCCGAGCATGTCGCTGCCGGTGTAGACGCGGAAGCTCGGGCCGTGCAGGACACGTGCGACGCGCTGTGCGAAGTCGGCGTCGTCCGAGTGCGCCGTCACCGCGGTCGGCAGGCCCTGCGTCACCTCGCGCGCGAAGGACGGGCCGGTGACCACGGCGAGCGGCACGGTCTCGCCGAAGGCCTCGCGCGCAACCTCGTGCAGGAAGCGGCCGGAGCCGGGTTCGAAACCCTTGGTCGCCCATGCAACGCCGACACCGTGCCGCAAGAGTGGTGCGATCGCGCGCACGCTGGCGGTGAAGGCATGGCTGGGAACCACGATCAGCACCAGTTCGGCGCTGTCGATCGAAGCCGCAAGATCGCTGCTGAAACGCAGTGTGGCCGGCAGTGCCAGGCCGGGCAGGTAGCGGTCGTTGCGATGCGTTGCCTGCAATGTCGCGACGACGCGTGGGTCACGGCCCCAAAGCAGCGTGGCCGCGCCGTTGCGCGCGGCCTGCGCGGCCAGGGCCGTGCCCCAGGAGCCGGCACCGAGGACGGTCAGTCGCAGCGGGCTGCCGTCGCTCATGGCATCAGGCGTGACCGGCGTCCGGGCTCTGGCCCTCGGCCTGTTCCTGACGACGACGCAGCACGTCGGCGTAGATCTGGTCGAAATTGATCGGCTGCAGCAGGAAGGGCGGGAAGCCGCCGTCCTGGACCATGTCTGAGATCGCGCGACGGGCATACGGGAACAGCGTGTTCGGCGCATAGGTGCCGAGCAGACCGTCGGTGTTCTGCGGGTCGAAGCCGGCAACGGTGAAGATGCCGGCCTGCTGGACTTCGGCGAGGTAGGCGTTCTTGCTGTTCACGGTGCAGGTGAGCGACACCGTCAGCACCACTTCGAACACGCCCTCGGCGAGCGGGTTGACCTTCTGGCCGAGGTTGAGTTGCAGATCCGGCTGCCCCTGCTCCTGGAACACCTGCGGGGCATTGGGAGCCTCGAAGCTGGCGTCCTTCACGTACACGCGCTGCAGCGCGAAGATCGGCTGGTTGGGGGCTTGCGGGGTGGCGCCAGCGGCGCCGTTGGCGGTTTCGTCGGACATCGGTAACTCCGGAAAAGGGAATGTCGGGTGCTGCGGTTGGGACGGCAAAGCGGGTGATTATCCCACGCCCTTGGGAGATGGGCCAGTTGCAGCCTTTTTCAAGGCGGGAAGTGCTAACGTGAACGCAGTTCTCCTTCTTTTTTGCCATGTCCCGCGTGCGCGCCTCCTCGTCCTTTGCGGTCTTCGGGCAGCCCGTCGGGCACAGCCTGTCCCCGTACATTCATCGACGTTTCGCCGAGGCCGGCGGCATCGCCCTCGACTACGTCGCGCTGGAGGTCGAGCCGGCCCGGTTTGCGACGCGCCTGGCGCGTTTCCATGCCGAAGGCGGGCAGGGTGCCAACGTCACCCTGCCGTTGAAGGAACAGGCCGCGCGGCTGTGCCTGGAACTGTCCCCGGCGGCGCGTCTGAGTGGCGCGGTCAATACCCTGGTGCGCCGGGCCGATGGCTGGCGCGGTGACAACACCGATGGCATCGGTTTGTGTCGTGATCTGCGCGCCAATGCCGGCGTGACACTGGCGGGACAGCGCGTGCTGCTGCTCGGGGCGGGCGGTGCGGCGCGTGGCATCGTGCCGGCATTGTTTGACGAAGGCGTGGCCGAGCTGGTCGTCGCCAATCGCTCGCCCGAGCGCGCGATCGCACTGGCGCACGATCTCGCCGAATGCGGTCCGATCGATGCCTGTGCGCTGGAGCAGTTGCATGATGTCGGGCACTTCGGGGTCTTGATCAATGCCACCTCGGCGGCGCGCCAGGGCGAGGCACTGGCTCTGCCGGCCAGCCTTCCGGCTTCCGGCGCACTGGCCTGCGATCTGTCCTATGGCGTGGCCGCTCGACCCTTCCTCGACTGGGCCGCGAGCGTCGGCATCGCGCGTCGCCGTGATGGTCTGGGCATGCTGGTCGAGCAGGCGGCCGAATCGTTCCTGCGCTGGCACGGCGTGCGCCCGGCGACCGCGGCGGTACTGATGGAGTTGCGCGCCCGCGCTTGAACGACAGGCCGGAGAGGGCGTGTCGCTCAGGTCGCGAGATACCGGTCCTTGAGCCGGACATAGTGTGCCGCGCTGTAGCGCATCGACTCCAGTTCGCGCTCCTCCAGCTTGCGCACGCAGCGTGCCGGGTTGCCGAGCCAGAGCTCGCCCGCGCCGACGGTCTTGCCTGGAGCCACCAGCGCACCGGCACCGACGAAGCCGAAATCCTCCACGTGTGCACCGTCGAGCACGATTGCACCCATGCCGATCAGGCAGAAGTTGCCGATACGGCAGCCGTGCAGGATGACTTTGTGGCCGACCGTGGTGTCGTCACCGACGATTGTCGGATGACCGCCAGGTCGGCTGAAAGGACCATCGTGGGTGACGTGCACGACACTGCCGTCCTGGATGCTGGTGCGGGCGCCGATGCGGATGAAGTTCACGTCCCCGCGCACGACCGCGCCCGGCCAGATCGAGGCGTCCTCGCCCAGATGCACGTCGCCGATCACGCAGGCGGCGGGATCGACGTACGCACGCACGCCCAGGTGCGGGACGGCATCGAGGAAGGCGCGGATCGCAGACATCGTGGCTCCTGGTGGCAACGCGGCGCAGAAGTCTAGCAAGTGCCCGCGCCGATGACGGAATGTGCGCCGATGTGTGCGCCGAGGTGCCAGGGCGCATCCGAACACGTCGTCATTGCAAGGAGCGAAGCGACGTGGCAATCAAGACGCATTGAAAATCAATCGACTGGATTGCTTTGTGGTGCTCGCGATGAGGGGATTCCGATGTGTCCAGATCTGTCCTTGCGGGCAGGCTGCGTTCAGCCGCCGCAGGCGCGTGGCAGCAGCGGATTCCGTGGCACGGGAGGAAGGGATTTGATCTTTGTCATTGCGAACGCGAATGACTCGCATTACGATGCGCATCCCATTTTTCTCTCCACTTCCGGCTTTCCCCGATGACATCCACCGCCTGCAACCCGGTTCTCCGACTCACCTGCCGTCGCTGTGCCCTCAGTCTTGGCCTCAGCGTGTTTGCCCTGCCATTGGCCGTCCATGCCGCCGAAACGTCTGCCGAGACGTCCGCCGATGCGGGTGTGACGATGCAGCGGCTCGATGACATCGAAGTCACCGCCCAGCGTTACCTGCCCGACTACAACGTGCGCCGCACCCGTGGCGCGACCAAAACCGATACGCCCCTGCTCGATGTGCCGCAGGCGGTCACCGTGGTCACCGACAAACTCGTGGCCGACCAGGCCATCACCAGCATGGCCGAGGCCTTCCGCTACATGCCCGGCATCGGCACGGCGCAGGGCGAAGGCAACCGCGACACGCCGGTATTGCGTGGCAACAGCTCCACCGCCGACCTGTTCATCGATGGCATCCGCGACGATGTGCAGTACTACCGCGACTTCTACAACCTCGACCGGGTGGAAGCGCTCAAGGGGCCGAACGCGATGGTGTTCGGCCGTGGAGGTGCCGGTGGCGTCATCAACCGCATCACCCGCCAGGCCGATGGCGAGGATCATCGTGCCGCGACTTTGCAAATCGGATCGTGGCAGCGTCGTCGCGGCACGGTCGATTACGGAACTGGTTTCGGCAAGGACATGGGCGTACGTCTGAACGCCATGCTCGAGGACTCCGGTGGCTTTCGCGACGGCTACTTTCTCGAACGCTACGGCTTCAATCCAACCCTCGGCTTCGGCCTCGGCGGCGATACCACCGTGCAGCTTTCCTGGGAGCGTTTCCACGACAAGCGCACCAGCGATCGTGGCGTGCCGTCCTTTCAGGGCCGACCGCTCGACGTCCATCCGAGTACCTACTTCGGCGACCCGGCAAAGAGCTGGAACGATGCCACGGTGGATGCCTTCGACGCGGTAGTGGAGCACCGCTTCAGCGAGGATCTGAACCTGCGCAACCACCTGCGCTGGGCCAACTATGACAAGTTCTACCAGAACGTCTTTCCCGGTGCGGTCAATGCCGCAGGCACGCAGGTGAGCCTCGCGGCCTACAACGCCGACACCTCGCGCCGCAATCTCTTCAACCAGACCGACCTGGTCTGGAACACCCGCACGGGCAGCGTCGAGCACACCGTGCTGGCCGGCCTGGAGCTGGGCTGGCAGGACAATGACTACCTGCGCGAGAACGGCGTGTTCGCCCCTGGCGGCAACCTCGTGCCCATTGCCGCACCCACCATCGATGCGCCGGTGGAGTTCGTCTACCAGCGCAGCAACGATGCCACGACCCGCGTTGCGGCGACCTATGTTCAGGACCAGATCGCCTTCACCCCGCACTGGCTGGCGATCGTCGGAGTACGCAACGACCGCTTCCGCGCCTCGCTCGATGATCACGACAGCAACAAGACCAGCCGCAGCCGCGATGATCTGTGGTCGCCACGCGCCGGACTGATCTGGAAGCCGGTCGATGACGTTTCCGTCTATGCCAGCTTCAGCCGTACCTTCCTGCCGCGTGCCGGTGAACAGTTGACTTCGCTCACCGATGCCAATGCCGGACTGAAGCCGGAAACCTTCCGCAACCGCGAACTCGGTGCGAAATGGGACATCGGCCGCGACCTGCAGGCCAGCATTGCGGTCTATCGCCTCGATCGCGGCAACGTCGCGATTGCCGATCCGGACGATCCCACCGAAATGCTGCTGGTCGATGGCCAACGCGGCAAGGGCGTGGAACTGGGCCTGGCCGGTCGCATCACCGAGAGCTGGCAGATCATGGGCGGCTATGCCTGGCAGGATGGCGAGATCAGCACCACCCAGTCGGCCAGCATCGTCGCGGGCAATCGTCTGGCGCAGTTGCCGCGCAACTCGGCTTCGCTCTGGAATCGTTGGGACATCCGCCGTGATTTTGGCGTCGGTCTCGGCATCGTGCACCGTGGTGCGATCTACGCCAACGTCGACAACAAGGTCGAATTGCCGGCCTTCACGCGTTTCGACGCGGCGGTGTACTGGACCCTGAACCCGTCCGTGCAACTCCAGCTCAACATCGAGAACCTTGCCGACAAACGCTACTTCGCCAGCGCCCACAGCAACAACAACCTCAGTCCCGGTGCTCCGCGTGGCGCCTATCTGAGCGCGAACCTGAGTTTCTGATGTGGATGGGAGCGGCTTCAGCCGCGAATGGATGGTGGGTGGCGGTGAAGTGTGTTCGCGGGTAAACCCGCTCCCACAACGTGCCTCCCCGATCTGCTCTTTCGCGGGTGGGAATGCCGGAAATGCGGAAGGCAGGGTTTCCCCTGCCTTCCGCGGTTGCATCCGTTGCATCGTGCTCAGGGGATGAATTCGCAGCGGCCGACCTCGGCTCCGTTCATCACCTCGGCGCGCAGGCCATTGGGAAAGCTCGTGCGAATCGACTGGCCGTTCTTGCAGACGTAGACTTCGGTCAGGTCGATCAGCCAGGTGAACTCCAGCCCGGCAACACCGCCCATGATCGTGCTGCCGTTGCCGCTGATTGCCAGCGGGTTGTCGATCGGCGTGTTGCTTGCCTCGACCACGCCCTGATGGCGCAGGAAGTCGCTCACGACCATCCAGCCCACGTCCTTGATCCACATCGCGCCCGAGGTGCCGGAGAAGAAGTCGCCGGCGCGCCCGATCGCGACGGTGCCGGCATCGTTGACGCCGAAGACATTCACCGGTGCGTAGCCGACCTGATCGAAGATCTCCTGGGCGGTCATGTCGGCACACATGTCCACGCCCCAGTTGAGGTAGGGCAGATCGATGCAGTAGCGCAGGCCCGCGATGTTGCTGAAGCTGCCCGGGCCGGTGCCGGCGAGCGGATTCCAGAGGACCACGCCGGTGTCGCGGTAGTCATTGACATCCATCGTGTCCAGCGCAACCACGCTGCCGTCGAAATTGACCGCATTCGCATCGGTGCTGCCGAACAGGCCGAGCAGGTCGATCGGATTGGCGCCATCGATCCAGGCCCAGGCGTTCTGGAAGTTTGAAGTGCCAAGCACGACGCGGCCGTTGCCGGATACCGTGTTGGCGCGGGTCCAGTACTGATCCGGATCATGCGCGAGTTCGACCGTGCCACCGGCCTGGGTCCACATGAAGGGAACGATCTCGTTGTCAGGGCCTTCGCAACTGCCATTGCCATCACGATCGATGTAGGCCAGACCCACCACCGTGCTGGCCGATTTGTCCATGCCCATCGCGATCGCACTGTCGCTGCCGGACTGGTTGCTGCCCCCACAGGTGTTGCCATTGAGGTCGTCGAGCACGGTGATGCTGCCGTCCTCGTGCCAGATGCCCGGACCACGGATGCCGTTGCCGTCGCTGTCGGCCTGCACCGCCATGCGCGTGCCGAAGCCGTCGATGCTGCCGTTGTAGGAACCGACGCCGTCCGGGAGCACTTCGATGCCCGCGCCCTTGCGCCAGATCAGGGCGACTTCGCCCGCACCTGCGGTACCGCCGGCGCGCGTGCCATGGGTCGAGAGTGAGGTCAGATAGGCATACACCACCGGGGTGAAGGAAACGCCATCGTCGAAACCGTTGTAGATGATGTTCGCCTGCTGGTTGCCGCCGGCCGTGATCGCGATCGGTGTCTGCAGGCAGGCACCATCGGTGGCAGGGTTGGAGCTTTCGGCGGTGTTCCAGTACTCGCCTTCCGAGGCCATCGCCTGCGGCGTGGTGGGGTAGCCACCGGCCATGATCTCCTCGATGTAGAGGACATAGCTGGCACCGGCTTCGAGGCCATTGATGCGGAAGTGGCCATCCGGGCCCAGCAGGCCCTGGCTGGCGCTGCCGCTCATGTCGGACACCGCGTCGAGGAGCGGGTTGGCGACATTGCGTGCGATCACGTTGATGCCGGCATACGGCGTCGTTCCATCTTTCAGATACAGCGTGCCACTGATCGAACCCTTGCCGGCGAGATAGGCCGCGGTCGGATACAGGTTCGAGATCCCGGTGATGTCATCGGAGGCATTGACGCTGGCCTGCTGCTCGCCGCCGGTTCCGCTCGAATCGATGAACGGGTACATGGTCTCGATGCTCGATGGATCGGCGATGTCGTCCGGATCGACGCCCCAGGCGTTGTAGCTGTAGAGCGGCGCAACGCAGCCCTTGATCCCGGGCTGGTGCTCCATGCCGGGATAGCTGTCGTAGACCATGCTGCCATTGACCTGGGAGTGCGACAGGTTGATTGCGTGGCCGATCTCGTGGGTGAAGACGCCGGCAAAGCGCTTGGCCGGCTGCAGCGGCTCGAACGAATCATGGAAGATCACATCGGGATCGCCCCCGGCATCGGCACCGGTATCGCCGGCATCGACGGCCCAGCCGTTCATCACCGTCCAGGATTCGATGATGTGGCCCTGTCCATCGCCGAACTCGGGCGAGGAAATGCCCAGCACCGAGTTGCGATCGACGCCGAAGAAGTCCTCCATGATGCTGCCATCGGTGTCGTAGATGACCCAGAAGCCCGGACCGTTCTCGACCCCGATGAAATCGGCGACGTTGGCCGAGGTGACATCGGCAACGCCGGTCTTGCTCTCGATCGTGCCCTGGATCGTGGCTTCGAAGGTCGAGGTCGGGACCTGGCTCCATTCGCGGAAGGCCTGCGCGGTGATCTGGTTGGCGCGCTCGATCGTGACGAAGGGCGTGATGCCGTCGTAATCGAAGGTGAAGACCTCGCCGCCGTCGGTGTAGACCGGAATCGGGCCGTTGCCCGTGTTCCACACGACCGGCTTGAGCGTGCCGGTTTCGTCGGAAAGGATGAGCGGGCCGGCGGCATGGGTCACGCTTGCGGCGAGCATCAGGCCGGCAAGAAGGGTGAGTTTGTTCAAGGCATTCATCGCACCATCCCCCGTTCGATCATCTGGCCATCGACGACGTGGCGGATCAGGCTCAGCAGGGTTTCCGTCCGTACCTCCTCCTTGCCGCCGAGAAGCTGGCGCTCGGCTTCGGGCAGGGCGCCGTCGGCCACGGTGATGTGGTCGAACAGGCCGGCATTGCCATAGCGGTTGACGAGTTTGCCGTTGACCATGTCGAGCTTGCCCTGGGCCAGGCCGGAAGTGGTCTGCAGGCCGGTGCGTGCGGCCGGGTGGTAGAGGAAGGCGACGACGTATTCGTCCTGGCGCCAGCGCGGAAACTCGGGCGGGGTCAGCATCAGCATGCGCTTGCCGTTGGGCAGGGTGCGCGGCGCGGTCAGGCCGAACTGGCGGAAGGTGTAGTCGCCTTGTTCGATCCCGCCCTTGGGGCTGGCGCCGACCGCGATGGTTACCTCGGTGTAGGGCAGGCCGTTGGCATCGATGCCGTCGCTGACCTTGCGCACGGTGCCGGCGACGATGCTTTGCGAGCTTTGGATGAGTTGCACGAGATTCTGCTTCTGGCCCTTTTGCTGGGCATCGGCGGTGTTGGCCACCATCAATGCCAGGGCCAGTGCCGGCACGAAGGCCAGGCGCTTGCGCCACGTCGACAGGATCATTCGGTTTTTCCCCGCAGGAGTTGGATGGGTCGCCCGGGAGTGGGAGACCGTGGCAACTTAGGCCGTGGCAGCGACGGTCGGAACCGGGCGTGCCCCGGTTTTCGCATCGGGGATTCCCTGATGGCGGCATTCAGACCAGGTCGGCGGAAACCAGGCCGGTGCGGATCGCGAATCGCACCAGGCCGGGGACATCGTGGATGTCGAGCCGATCCATGATCTGGCTGCGGTGGCTCTCCACGGTCTTGATGCTCAGTTGCAGGCGTGTGGCGATTTCCCGGGTGCCGTGGCCCTCGGCGATGAGTTGGAGGATTTCCCGTTGGCGCGCGGTGATCCGGGCCAGTTCGTCACCCAGCTCCGCTGCCGCCTTGCCGGTGCGCAGAAAACCATGCAGCACGGTGCGGGAGATGGCGGGGCTGAGATAGGCACGGCCGGCCATCAGGGCATCGAGCGCGACGCGCAGTTCCTCCACCGCCGCATCCTTGATGAGGTAGCCGGCAACCCCGGCGCGCAGGGCCTGGGCGACATACTCGGGGCCGGCGTGCATCGACAGCACCAGCACCCGGGTCGACGGGCTCAGTTTCGGGATGCGCGCGGCGACGTCGAGACCGTTGAGGCCGGGCATGGTGATGTCGAGCAGCAGCACGTCCGGATGCAGTTCGCCGACCTTGGCAAGCACCTCGTGACCATCGTTGCATTCGGCCAGAACCTGGACGTCATCGAACGATTGCAGCAAGGCACGCAAACCGGCACGCACGAGCTGGTGGTCATCGGCGAGGATCACGCGCATCGGCATCATCGCGCTCCTGAGGCTGGCGTTGCGGGAATGAACGCACGGATGATCGTACCGCGGCCGGGAGCCGATTCCACCGCCCATTCGCCGCCCAGGTCGTGCGCTCGCTCGCGCATGCCGAACAAACCAAGGCCGGCGGCGTTGCCAGGGCTTGCCGGATCGAAACCGCGACCGTCGTCCTGCACCTGGATCGCGACGCCGCCGCGTGCGCCGACGACGTTGACACTCAAGACCTGCGCGTCGGCGTGGCGCAGGCAATTGGTGACCGCCTCCTGGACCACACGGAACACCGCAATCGCCGATCCGGGTGGCAGTGCCGGCAGTTCCGGATCGATCTGCGCATCCAGGCGCACGCGGCTGCGCTGACGCACGCTCGCGAGATGGCTCTCCAGTGCGGCCACCAGGCCGACTTCGTCGAGCAGGGGCGGGCGCAGATCGAGGGAAAGCGCCCGTACCTGGCCGATCAGTCCGTCGATCAAGTCGATGGTCTCGCGCAGGCGGAGCGAGCCATCCGTCGCGGCAAGGCCCGGCATTGCCAGGCCAAGATTGATCTTGGCACTGGTCAGGGCCTGGCCAAACTCGTCGTGCAACTCGCGCGCCAGGTGCGAGCGTTCGCGCTCGCTGGCGGCTTCCAGCCGCATCGCCATGCGGCGCTGCGTGGCCAACGCTTCCTGCACCCGTGCTTCGCTCTGGCGTGCTTCGTCCAGTGCCGCTTGGCGCAAACCGTGGAGGTGATGCAATTCGCGGTTGCGCGCCTGCAGGTTGCGCAGGCGCAGCAGGAAGACTCCCAGCACCAGCAGCAACAGCGCCGTGCCGGTTGTCAGTTGGACGCCGCCGCGACGCCACCACGGCGGCACGATGTCGAGCAGCAGTGGTGGCGTTTGCGACCAGCCGCGCCCGCCCTCGCGGCCGCGCACTTCGAGCCAGTGCCGACCCGGTTCGAGTGCGTGAAGGGTCAATTGGCTGCGCTCGCCGAGGTCGAGCCAGGGCGAGGCAGGGTCGAGGCGGTACTGGAAGCGCGCCGCTGCGCCGCTGTAGCCGAGTACGGCAAATTCGAGCGAGAACGGTGTGCGCCAGGGCAGTTGCAAGGCATCGAGTTGCCAGGCCGGGTGCGCCGGCTGGTGCGTCGGATCGAGCCCGGAGATCGCACTGATGACGGTGGCGGCGGGCTGTCCGTCGTGTGCCGGCATCCGTTCCGGATCGAGCGCGATCACGCCCTTGGTGGAGCCGAACCAGAGCCGTCCGTCGTGGATGAGCGCCGCCTTCGGATTGAATACTGCCGTTGGCAAGCCGTCGCCCGGGGTGAAATTGCTCAGGGCGCCGCTCGCCGGGTCGAGGTGCGAGAGACCGCCATGGGTGGAAAACCACAGGGTTCCATCGAGTGCTTCGACCATGGCCATGACATTGGCGTCATCAAGACCGGCGTCGCGATTCCAGCGCCGCACCGAGGTGATGGCCCCTGTTGCATCGAGTTCGAAACGATCGATGCCGCCGCCGGCGGTTGCCACCCAGATCGCGCCATCGCCGGCTTGCATCAGGGCGGTGATGTGATCGTGGCTGACATCGACGGGGCCGGCACCTGCGACGATGTGTTCGCAGGCCAGTTCCTCGCGCAGGCGGCAGAGGCCGATACCACCCGAGCGCGTGCCGACCCAGAGGCGCTCGAAACGATCTTCGATGAGTGCTGTGACGAAGTCGTCGGGCAGCGAGTGCGGGTCGCCGCGCAGCGGCCGGAAGCGGCGGAAATCGTCGTGTCCGGATTGATGCAGGTACAGGCCTTCGCCGGCGCTGCCGATCCAGACCCGGCCGGCGTGATCTTCGAACAAGGCGAAGCTGTAGCCGGGGTTGCCATCCTCGTCGGGTGAGTACACGCGAAAATCGCCGTCCGGACGTTGCCAGCGGTAGACACCTTCGTTGGTCGTGGCCCAGAGCGTGCCGCTGCGAGTGCGCAGCAGGGATGTGATGCCGTTGAAACGCTGCTCGTTGGTTTCCGGCCCCGGCAGCGGCAGATGCCGGACATCGCCATCGGGCAGCATGATCGCATCGAGCCCGCCGCCGAAGCTGCCCACCAGCAGATGCTCCTTGCCGTCGTTTCCGGCCGGCTCCAGGAGCAGGGCGTACACGTCGGCATTGGCGAGACCGGGCTGCAGCGACGTCGCCTCTCCCCAGACGCGCAGGTCGGCGAGGTGCGTGCGGGCGTGGAACAGACCGGCGCCGAAGGTGCCGACGAAGAGCTTGCCGTCCGGGCTGAAGGCAAGTGCGCCGCCATCGATCTGACGCGCGCCGGTGCCGTCCGCCGGCAGGGCGACCTCGCGCAGGCTCGTGCCATCGGCATCGAGATGGAACAGGCCCGCGCCGAAGGTGCCGAGCCAGAGCTCGCCGGAGGGCGTCGGCAACAACGCGGTGACGCTGATCATGCGTCGTGCCAGTGTCTCGGGTGCAAGTGCTGCCGGCTGCAGGCGTTCGCCGTCGGAGCTGACACGGTACAGGCCATCGCGGGCACCGGCCCAGATCGTGCCGTCTGCGCCTTCGGCGAGCGAGAAGAGATCCGGCGGGGCCTGTGCCGCCGGGCCTGGCACCAGATCGAAGCCGTTGCCATCCGCGCGTTCGCGGAACAATCCCTGGCCCAGCGTTGCGACCCAGAGGCGACCGTTGCGGTCATTCAGCAGTGCGATGATGAATTCGCCGCCGGTGGCCAGGACGAGGTGGCGGAAGCGCCCGGTTTCCGGGTCGAAATGGTCCAGTCCGGCCTGGGTTCCGACCCAGAGCTGGCCACCAGGCGCTTCGGCCAGGGCGAATACGCCATCGTGGATGAGACTGTCGGGATCATTGCGCTGGTGGCGCCAGTTGCGGAAGCGCCAGTGGGTGCGGTCGAGCAGGTTGAGGCCGCCGCTGATGGTGTTGATCCAGAGCCGATCGTGACGGTCTTCGAGAATCCCGCGGATGCCATTGCTGGAAATCGACTCGGGATTCTGGATCTCGTGCTGGAAGCGACGAAAACGCTGACCATCGTGCAGATAGAGACCCTCGCGCGTGCCAATCCACAGAAATCCGGTCCGGTCGAAAAAGACCTCGGTGATGATCTCGGGATTGAACGTCTGATCGTTGCCGACCGGGAGGAATGCAGGCTCCCCGGACTTCGATGCGGTCGAGGCCGTGCTCGCGCAGAGCACCAGCAACAGGCCGGACAGCAGAAAGGCAAAGGCGCGCACGGAGGGCGTCCGGGAAAGCGGGGTGCCCATTATGGGGCGAGTCGTGCCCGGCTCAGAGCCAGCCGCGCGCGGCAAAACTGACCGGCTCGCCTTCGCCGATCACCAAATGGTCGAGGACGCGGACATCCACCAATTGCAGTGCCTTGCGCAGCACCTCGGTGATGTGGCGATCCGCGCTGCTGGGTTCACACACCCCGCTGGGATGGTTGTGCGCCAGCATCACCGCGGCAGCGTTGTGTGCGAGGGCGCGCTTGACCACCTCGCGCGGGTGCACTTCGCTGCGGTCGACCGTGCCCTGGAACAGTTCCTCGATCGCGAGCGGGCGATGCCGGGTGTCGAGGAACAGGCAGGCAAAGACCTCACGCTCGCGATCCCGCAGCCGTGCCCGGAAGTACTGGCCGGCAAGATGCGGAGTGGCGATCGCTTCGGGTTCGTCGAGGCGCTGGGCGAGGTGGCGGGTCGCCAGTTCCAGTGCCGCGCACAGGCGTGCGGTGCGGGCCGGTCCGAGGCCGGGTTCGCGCACCAGTTCCGCTGCCGGCAGGCGCAGCAGGCCGCGCAGGCCGCCGTGCCGGCGCAGCAGGTGCCGGCCGAGGTCGATGGCGTTGAGGCCGCGCTGGCCAGTGCCGAAGAACACCGCCAGGAGTTCCGCGTCCGACAGGGCCGTGGCCCCGCGGGCCAGCAGCTTCTCGCGCGGACGTTCGTGTTCGGGCCAGTCGCGTATGTTCATGTGCAGCTCCGTGGAAACCGGCATCAGGGTGCATCAGCAAAGTCGCTGCGGGCATCGGTGGTCACGGTGCTTTGAAGTAAGCTTGTGACGGTATTCCCATCGGATTTTTCCCATGCCGACGTGTCGCCCCTGTCCGATCCCGTTCCGTCGCCGGTGTCGCGCATGAGTGCGCGGCCCGAACGCATCCTGCTTGGCGTGGCTGGCGGGATCGCGGCGTACAAGGCGGCCGAACTGGTGCGGCGCCTGCGCGAGCGCGGTGCACAGGTGCGTGTGGTGATGAGCGAGAACGCCGCGCGCTTCGTCACGCCACTCACCTTTCAGGCCCTGTCGGGCGAGCCGGTGCGCACGTCGCTCTGGGACGAGGCGGCCGAGGCCGCGATGGGGCACATCGAGCTGGCGCGCTGGGCCGAACGCATCGTCATCGCGCCGGCGTCCGCCGACCTTCTGGCCCGGCTTGCCGGTGGTCAGGCCGATGACCTGCTGACGACGCTGTGCCTGGCGAGCGAGGCGCCGTTGCTGGTCGCGCCGGCGATGAACCGGGTGATGTGGGCCAGCGCCGCGGTGCAGGCCAATGTCGCGACCCTCGTGGCGCGCGGGGTGAATCTGCTCGGTCCGGCGGAAGGCGGCCAGGCCTGTGGTGAAACCGGCGCCGGACGGATGTGGGAGGCAGAAGAGATCGCCGCCGCAGCGCTCGAGCCCTTGCCCGATCCGCGCGTGCGCGCCGTGTTGGCGGGCAAGCGTCTGCTGCTCGATGCCGGCCCGACCTTCGAGGATCTCGACCCGGTGCGCTACCTGGGCAACCGCAGTTCGGGACGGATGGGTTTCGCACTCGCGGCGCAGGCGGCGCGCCTGGGCATGGAGGTGGTGCTGGTGTCCGGGCCGGTGCACCTGGCGACGCCGCCCGGGGTGCGCCGGATCGATGTGCGCAGCGCCGCGCAGATGCGTGCGGCGGTGCTGGAGAACCTGCCCGGCAGCGAGGTGTTCATCGCCGCCGCCGCGGTTGCCGACTTCCGTCCGCGCGAGCCGCGCGACAGCAAGATCAAAAAGGGCGGCGAGCACGGTCTCACCCTCGAACTGGTGCAGAATCCGGACATCCTGGCGGAAGTCGCGGCGCGGCCCGAGCGCCCCTTCGTGGTCGGCTTCGCCGCGGAAACCGATGAGGTCGAGCGTTACGCCCGCGACAAGCTGGTGCGCAAGCGTCTCGACATGATCGCCGCCAATCGCGTCGGCGAGGACGGTTGCGGCTTCGATGCCGATGCCAACGCTCTCGCCGTGCTCTGGGCTGATGGCAGGGCCGACATCGCGCGTGCCGGCAAGGCCGAGGTTGCGCGCGAGCTGCTGCGTCTGATCGCCACGCGTCTCGGCAGCACCGCCGCATGAGCTCGGCCCACGTCGGAGTCGCGCCATGATCGAGGTGGCACTGAAGGTTCTCGATCCGCGCCTGGGCAGCGAGTTCCCGCTGCCCGACTACGCCACCGCCGCTGCCGCCGGCATGGATCTGCGCGCGATGCTCGAACAACCGCTGGAACTGGCGGCTGGCCGCACCGAGCTGGTTCCCACTGGTCTTGCGATCCATATTGGCGATCCGGCCCTGTGCGCCGTGGTGCTGCCGCGTTCGGGCCTTGGCCATCGACAAGGGCTGGTGCTGGGCAACCTCACCGGCCTGATCGACGCCGATTATCAAGGGCCATTGCTCGTCAGCCTGTGGAACCGCAGCGACGTGCCCGTTACCATCCAGCCCGGGGACCGGGTCGCGCAACTGGTTTTCCTGCCGATCGCACGCGCCCGCTGGGTTCGGGTCGATGCCTTCGACGGGAGTCAGCGCGGCACTGGCGGATTTGGCCACACCGGAGTGCGCTGACGCGACCGCAACGGGATCGCACGCGCCGGGGAGGAGCGATGGCGAAACGCAAGAAGAACGAGCCGCGCGAGGCGATCCAGCTGCCGCCGCCCGTCACCGTCGCACTGCTGGCGACGTTCACCCTGCTGGCGCTGCTGGGTGGCCTGAGCATCCTCTGGCAGATGTGGAGCGTGAGTCGCGCCGGTGATGTCGCACCACAACTGGAAACCCTGCGCGATGCGCTGGTGGCGCGCATCGCCAAGCAGACCGATGCGCTGCGCGAGCGGGTCGAGGGCATTGCGCTGGATTCCTACCTGCAGGCCGACGTCGCTGCCGGAGATTTCGAGGGCGCGGCCGGGCGCATCAGCGAGGCGGCCGCGGACCTGAAGGACGTGGGCGTCTACGAGCCCTCGCTGGAGACGGTGTTTTCCGCCGACGTCGCCAACATCGGTTTCGGCAAGCTCTCGCTCCTGACCGGTGCCAGCAACACGCGCACGACCAAGGTCGACGTGGTCGGGCGCGGCGATGCACTCGATGTCGGCATCGCCGTGCCGGTGAAGGATTCCACCAATACCCTGCTGGCCGTTGCCTATGGCGCGGTGCCGCTGGATGTCCTGATCCAGCCGGTGCGCGACGCACCGCTGCCGGGCGGCTACCTCGAATTGCGCAGTGGCCAGCGCGTCCTGATCGAGCGCGGCGACGCAAGCCTGCACCTGCGGACCGCGTATGCCGACCTCAGCGGGATTCCCGTGCGCATCGGCACGGCAGCGCCGGAAGTCATCGCCACCCTGCCGTATTCCACTGGAACCCAGATCCTGCTCGGCCTCGGCGCCCTGCTCCTCGCCGGCATCCTCGGCATGAAGCTGCCGAAGGCGGTGGCGCGGATGCAGGGCAAGGCGGTCGGCGTGGCCGAGCCGACCTTTGCCGATGCCCTGCGCGGGATCGAAGGTGAAAAGCCCGAAGTTGCACCGCCCGCGCGCAAGGAGGCGCAGGCGAAACAGGCCGACGAGCCGGCGACGAAGCCGGACAAGGCCGACGACAAGACCCGCGCGCGCCCGACTCGGCCCAAGCTCGACGTGGTCGTCGATCGCAGCATTTTCCGTGCCTACGACATCCGCGGCGTCCTCGGCAAGACGCTCGACGCCGGCGTCGCGCACCTGATCGGTCAGGCGATCGGCACGGTCATGGGCGAGCGTGGCCTGCAGGAGATCGTGGTCGGACGCGATGGGCGCCTTTCCGGCCCCGGTCTGGCCGAGGCCCTGATTGGTGGCCTGCGCAGCGCCGGGCGCGACGTGATCGACATCGGCCAGGCGCCCACGCCGGTGATCTACTTCGCCAGCTATCAACTCCAATGCGGCTCCTGCGTCGCGGTCACCGGCAGCCACAATCCACCTGACTACAACGGCTTCAAGATCGTCCTCGGCGGCCAGACCCTGGCGGAAAAGGAGATCGAGGATCTCTACCTGCGCATCGCCGACCAGTTGCTCGACGACGGCGGCAACGGCGGGCTGCAGGAGGTCGATGTCGCGTCCGACTACCTCGCGCGCATCGCCGACGATGTGCAACTGGAGCGTCAGCTCAGGGTCGTGGTGGATGCCGGCAACGGCGTCGCAGGAGCGATCGCGCCGCAGGTGCTGGAGGCGATCGGGGCCGACGTGGTGCAGTTGTATTGCGAGGTCGATGGCGACTTCCCCAACCACCATCCCGATCCGAGTGATCCGGAGAATCTCAAGGACCTGATCCACTTCGTCGAGAAGTTCCAGGCCGACATCGGCCTGGCCTTCGATGGCGACGGCGATCGCCTCGGCGTGGTCACGCGCAGCGGCGAGATCGTCTTCCCGGATCGCCTGCTGATGCTGTTCGCGCGCGACGTGCTCGGACGCAACCCGGGTGCCACGATCATCTACGACGTGAAATGCACCGGCCATCTTGCCGGGCAGATCCTGCGCAACGGCGGCAGTCCGGTGATGTGGAAGACCGGCCATTCGCTGATCAAGGCCAAGATGCGCGAAACCGAAGCGGAACTGGCGGGCGAGATGAGCGGCCATTTCTTCTTCCGCGAGCGCTGGTACGGCTTCGACGACGGCATCTATTCGGCCGCGCGCCTGCTCGAAATCCTCGCTGCCGACGGGCGCGACATCCAGGAGATCATCGACGAGCTGCCCAAGAGCACGAGCACGCCGGAGCTCAAGGTGCCGATGCAGGAGGGCGCGCACTATGCCTTCATCAAGAAGTTCGTCGCCAGCGCCACATTCGAGGGGGCGCGCATTTCCAGCATCGATGGCCTGCGTGCCGATTGGCCCGATGGCTGGGGCCTGGTGCGCTGTTCCAACACCACACCCTGCCTCGTGTTGCGCTTCGAAGGCGATGACGAGGCCGCGCTCAGGCGCATCCAGGACACCTTCCGGGCGCAGTTGCTGGCGATTGATGCGGGCCTGGCGCTGCCGTTCTGAGGCGCGTGCAGGAGACGAAAAGCCCCGCGCAGGGCGGGGCTTTTCGATACACGCGAAGCGCAGGTTTCAGCGCTTCATGAAGTTGAAGAACTCTTCGTTGGTCTTGGTGTTCTTCATCTTGTCGAGCAGGAATTCCATCGCCGCCAGCTCGTCCATCGGATGCAGGAGCTTGCGCAGGATCCAGATCTTCTGGAGGTAGTCCGGCTCGATCAAAAGCTCTTCGCGGCGTGTGCCGGAGCGGTTGATGTGGATGGCCGGGTAGACGCGCTTCTCGGCGATGCGGCGGTCCAGGTGCACCTCCATGTTGCCGGTGCCCTTGAACTCCTCGTAGATCACCTCGTCCATCTTCGAGCCGGTATCGATCAGGGCGGTGGCGAGGATGGTCAGCGAGCCGCCTTCCTCGGCCTTGCGCGCGGCGCCGAAGAAGCGCTTGGGACGTTGCAGGGCATTGGCGTCGACACCACCGGTGAGCACCTTGCCGGACGATGGCACCACGGTGTTGTAGGCACGCGCCAGACGGGTGATGGAGTCCAGCAGGATCACCACGTCGCGCTTGTGCTCGACCAGGCGCTTGGCTCGCTCGATCACCATTTCGGCGACCTGCACGTGGCGGGCGGCGGGCTCGTCGAAGGTCGAGCTGACCACCTCGCCGCGCACGCTGCGCTGCATCTCGGTGACTTCCTCCGGACGCTCGTCGATCAAGAGCACGATCAGGTGCACGTCCGGGTGGTTGTGCATGATGGCCTGGGCGACGTTCTGCATCAGCATCGTCTTGCCGGCCTTGGGCTGGGAGACGATCAGGCCGCGCTGGCCGCGCCCGACCGGGGCGACGAGGTCGAGAATGCGGCCGGTGATGTCCTCGGAGGAACCGTTGCCGCGCTCCAGGTGGAAGCGCTCGCGCGGGAACAGCGGCGTCAGGTTCTCGAACAGCACCTTGTTCTTCGAGGCTTCCGGCGGCTCACCGTTGATGGTGTCGACCTTGGCCAGGGCGAAATAGCGCTCGCCATCCTTGGGGTTGCGGATGCGGCCGGTGAGGAAGTCGCCGGTGCGCAGGTTGAAGCGGCGGATCTGGCTGGGCGAGATGTAGGTGTCGTCCGGTCCGGCCAGGTAGCTGGCATCGGCCGAGCGCAGGAAACCGAAGCCGTCGGGCAGGATCTCCAGCACGCCGTCGGCGGCCACGCCGTCGCCATGGCGGGCGAGGATCTTGAGCACCGCGAAGGTCATGTCCTGCTTGCGCATGCGTGCGACGTGCTCGCCGATGCCCAGTTGCTCGGCGATATCGAGCAATTTGTGCGCCGGCATGCGCTTGAGGTCGGCGAGGCTGTAGGTCGGGAAGTCCGGCGGCAGTGCCACCGGCGCGCGGGTTTCCTGGATCGGAGCCTCGTCCTCGCCGTCGTCGGGCATGGCCTCGCGTGCCGGCCGCTCGTCGCGGTTGCGTCCGCGGCGGCGATCGCGACGCTCGCGATGCTTGTTGCGATTGCGGCCCGCGCCTTGCTGACCCGATGCGGTGTCGGCGGTTTCGCCGGCGGATGCGTCGGACTCGTTGCTCGATGCGGTCGGGGTCGCGGCGTCGTTTTCGGCGCGCGCGGGAGCGGTCGTGGCGACCGGGGTCTCGATGGGGTCTTCTTGCACGGGAATGATCTCGCGAAGGCGTGCGAGTGGGTCCGGGAACGGAACGGGTTCGGGAGGAAAGCAGCGCGGAGTCGCGCCGCAAGACGGGTGGCACGTTACACCGCCACGAGCATGACGTAAAGATGTGCGCTGCGGCGCGGTTCATCCACCGCGCCGCCGTGGCTCCGGGTCAGAGCACGCTGTCGATGAACTTGGCCAGTTGCGGCTTGCTGTCGGCGCCGACCTTGGTCCCCTGAACCTTGCCGTCCTTGAACAGCAGCAGCGCCGGGATGCCTCGGATGGCGAAACGCGCTGCGGTTTGCTGGTTGTGGTCGACATCGATCTTGACCACCCTGATCCGTCCGGCGTACTCGTCGGCCAGTTGATCGATCAATGGCCCGATCATCTTGCACGGGGCGCACCATTCGGCCCAGAAATCAACCAGCACCGGGATGTCGGAGGTCAGCACCTGGGCCTCGAAATCGGCATCGGCGATGTGCAGCACGTTGTTGCTCATTGAATGCTCCTGAAAGCGCAGGGCGCGGGAAATGCGCCGCATCGGGTACAATGGTGCCGTTTCGGTGTCGATCCAAGGACGGCATCGATCGGCGACTTTCGAGGCGGCAGTTTGGCGGTTTGCCTCCGCTCCGTGCAAGATCGCCCGCGATCGGCATTGATTCCGTCTTCGCGCGAGCCTTCCAAAAGTCCCGCACTCCCCATGCTTGCGGCCGTATTCCGGCCATGCGTTTCGCCCCGCGACCGCCATCATGGCGGCGCCGGAACGCTCCATCTCCAGGACCCCCATGAGCGACAAACCGCTGACCGACATCACCTTTTCCAGTCTTCCGCTGCTGCCTGCCTTGCAGGAAGGACTGGCCGGCGCGGGCTTTTCGCGCTGCACTCCGATCCAGGCCATGACCCTGCCGGTCGCGCTCGCCGGCCGTGACGTCGCCGGCCAGGCCCAGACCGGCACCGGCAAGACCCTCGCCTTCCTCGTGACCGTGGCGAATCGCCTCCTGACCCGACCGGCGCTGGCCGAGCGCAAGCCCGAGGATCCGCGCGCCCTGATCCTCGCGCCGACGCGCGAGCTGGCGATCCAGATCCACAAGGATGCACTCAAGTTCGCCTCTGAACTCGGCCTCAAGTTCGCCCTCGTGTACGGCGGCGTGGACTACGACAAGCAGCGTGCGCTGCTGCAGGAAGGCGTGGACGTGGTCATCGCCACGCCCGGGCGGCTGATCGACTATGTCCGCCAGCACAAGGTGGTGTCGCTGCACGCCTGCGAGATCTGCGTGCTGGACGAAGCCGATCGCATGTTCGACATGGGCTTCATCAAGGACATCCGTTTCCTCCTGCGGCGCTTGCCGGTGCGCACCATTCGCCAGACCCTGCTGTTCTCCGCCACCCTCAGCCAGCGCGTGCTGGAGCTGGCCTACGAGCACATGAACGAGCCGGAGAAGCTCGTGGTCGAAAGCGAGACGATCACCGCCGCGCGCGTGCACCAGACGATCTATTTCCCGGCGAACGAGGAAAAGCTGCCGCTGCTGCTGGGCCTGCTGTCGCGCCGCGAGGCGCCGCGCGCGATGGTGTTCGTCAACACCAAGGTCTTCGTCGAACGCGTCGCGCGCGCGCTCGACAAGGCCGGCTACCGGGTCGGCGTGCTCAGTGGCGATGTGCCGCAGAAGAAGCGCGAGAGCCTGCTGCGCCGCTTCCAGGCCGGCCAGCTCGAAGTGCTCGTCGCCACCGACGTGGCCGCGCGCGGCCTCCACATCGACGGGGTCAAGTGCGTCTACAACTACGACCTGCCGTTCGATGCCGAGGATTACGTGCATCGCATCGGACGCACCGCGCGTCTGGGCGAGGAGGGCGATGCGGTCAGCTTCGCCTGCGAGATGTATGCGATGAGCCTGCCCGACATCGAGGCCTACATCGAGCAGAAGATTCCGGTCGAGGCGGTCACCGCGGAGTTGTTGACGGCGCTGCCGCGTGCTCCCCGCGAACCACTCGGCGATGAGGAAGGCGCGGGCGAAAGTCTCGGCGCGCTGTTCAACGAGATGCGCGAGCAGCGGGTGACCGAGCGTGATGCCGCCGGCAAGCCCGGCTCGCGCCGTCGTCGTGGTCCGCCACGCGGCGACGCGGGCGAGGCGACACGCGACCGGCCGCGCGAGAATGCCCAGGGTTCCGGCGCATCGCGGCGGCGTTCGCACCACGGCAAGCCCGCGACTGATGCGGTCAGTGCTCCGAGTCCGGTCGTCGCCGCGCCCGAGGCGGTTCCCGCGGTACAGGCGGACGCGGATGCGACCGGCAAGCGTCGCCGGCGTCGTGGCGGGCGCCGTCAGCGCGAGGCGCGCGAGAAGGTCGAGGCCCGCCTGCTGCATGGCGATCGGGCCGAACCTGCCGTGCCGGCCGCTGCGGCCGCAGCAGCGGCACCGGCGGCAAAGGCGCCCGAGAACCTGTTCGCGCGGCTCAAGCGTCGCGTCAGCGGCTTCTTCAACCGCCCGCCGTCACGCCACTGAGCCACATCGCTCCGCTCCGGCAATGCCGCGCATGTCGGAGCGCGCGACCTCCGGCAGGCGCACGCGGGAGGCACGCAGCTGCGGTTCGTGCGACGTGTTCGTGCGACGGCGACGTGGCACGCACGGGTTTGCTACAGTGCGCCGGTTCCCCACGCGGCTGTCACGCTTTCCATGTCCGATGTGCTGATCCTGCCCGCGTCCCTGCGTGACTCGCCCTGGCTGGCGCGCCTGGGCGTGCTCGCAACGCTGACGCTGTGCGTCTGGAAGGGTGTCGAACTGGCCTGGTTGCTGCTGGCCGGCCCGCAACTTCCGGCGGCGACGAGCACGATCGACATGGCACCGATGGAAATGCCCGCCCCGCCTGACGAACTGGCCAAGTGGCACCTCTTCGGTGATGCCGCGGGCCGGATCGATCTCGGTGCCCTGGCGCAGGCGAAGCTGCAGGAGACCGCGCTCAAGCTCACCTTGCGCGGCACCTTCAACGAAACCCGGCCGGAAGGTGGCATTGCGATCATCGCCGACGAGCAAGGCGTGGATCGATCCTATCGTGTCGGAGACGCGCTCCCCGGCGATGCCCGGCTCGAAGAAGTCCTCACCGGCGTGGTCGTGCTCTCGCGCAACGGCGTGCGCGAAACCCTCAGCCTGCGCCTGACCGATGCCGGCGCTGGTGGTGCTGCGTCGGCTGTCGCGCCGAAACCGGTCGCGACGCGCACGAACCTGCCCGGTGCGGTCAATACCGGCCTGATGCCGATCCAGATCCAGCCAATGATCGCGCCGGGGCTGGCCGACATGCAGACCTACCGCGCCGCCAACCTGCCCAATGTCGAGGACCTGGCCAGGCAGGTGCAGGTGTTCCCGGTGTTCCAGAATGGCCGCATGCGCGGTGTGCGCGTCGGCGCCGGGCGGGACTCGGACATCCTCGAACGCGCCGGCCTCAAGCCCACCGATGTCATCACCTCGGTCAACGGCATCTCGCTCGACAGCCCGGCGCGTCAGGCCGAACTGCTTGCCAGCCTGCGCAGTGCGCGCCAGGTGCAGGTCGAGGTCGAGCGCGACGGCAAGCCCATGAAACTCCAGTTCGGCCCTTGAAGCCGGCCCACCCACGGATCCACGACATGCACCGAACCCTGACTTTTCCGTTCGCCCTGTGCCTCGCGCTCGCCGCGGCACCCGTTGCGGTTCCGGCCCAGACTTCCGTTGCGGTCACGCCGGAAATGCCTGTCGTCACGCCCGCCGGCGATGGTCGCCACACCCTCAATCTGCGCGCCGCCGACATCGGCATCCTGGTACAAACGGTGAGCGAAATCACCGGCAAGAGCTTCATCCTCGATCCACGCGTGGAAGGACGGGTGACGGTGATTTCCTCCAAACCGCAGACGGCAGAACAGATCTACGAGACCTTCCTCTCGGTGCTGCGCGTGCATGGCTTTGCCGCGGTCGCCTCGGGCGACATGGTCAAGATCGTGCCCGATGCGGTGGCCGCGCAGGATGGCAGTATCGGCAATGGCGGTGGTGGCGCCGACGCGTTGGTGACCCGGCTGATTCCGCTGCAGCACGTCGCCGCCGACGAGGTGGTGAAATTGCTGCGTCCGCTGGTGCCGCAACAGGCCACGCTCACCGCCGCCGGCAACAACAACTCGATCCTGATCAACGATCGCGCCGGCAACGTCGAGCGCATGCTGCAACTGATCGCACGCATCGACACCGCCTCCGATGCTGAAGTCGAGGTGATCCCGCTGCGCCATGCCAGCGCTGCCGAAGTGGCGCGCACCCTGACCACGCTCGACGCGCAGGCATCCGTCACAGGTGCGGGCACGAGTGCGCCGCGCCTGATCGCCGACGAACGCACCAATTCGATCCTGCTCTCCGGCGATCGTGCCAGCCGCCTGCGCCTGCGCAGCCTGGTCGCACACCTGGATACCCCGCTCGATGGCGGCGAGAACACCCAGGTGCTGTACCTGAGCTACGCCAAGGCCGAGGATCTGGTGCCGATCCTTGAGAGCGTCGCCGGCACGCTGACCGGGCAGGGACGTGAAGCGGGTGCGACGCCCGGCCAGCCGGCCGCTGCCGGGGCACAGGCGCGTGCCGCGACCATCCAGGCCCATGCCGAGACCAATGCCCTGATCATCACCGCCGCACCCGCGGTGTTCCGTGATCTTGCCGCCGTGGTGCGCCAGCTCGACGTGCGTCGGGCGCAAGTGATGGTCGAGGCGGTCATCGCCGAGGTCACCGACGAGCTTGCCGACGAGCTTGGCGTGCAGTGGCAGAGCACCAACTTCGATGGCGAGCGGGGCTACATCGGCGGCACCAATTATCCCGGTGCCGGTGGCATCGGTGGCGTCATCGGAGCGATGCAGAACCCGCTCGGCACCCTTGCTCCCAGCACCGGCTTCAACATGGGCTGGATCGGCGGCAAGGTCGAGGTACCCGACGGCAAGGGCGGCACCACCACGCTGTTCCAGGTTGGTGCGCTGGTGAAGGCGCTGCGTGGCGATGGTCGTGCCAATGTCTTGTCCAATCCGTCCGTGGTCACGCTCGACAACACCGAGGCACAGTTCAAGGTGGTGCAGGAGGTGCCCTTCCTCACCGGCCAGTACACCAACACCGCGCAGGGTGGCACCAACATGCCGACCAATCCGTTCCAGACCGTCGAGCGCAAGGATGTCGGCCTGATCCTCACCGTCACTCCGCACGTCAACGATGGCGATGCGATCCGCCTTGAAGTCAAGCAGGAGGTGTCATCGATCGCCAGCACCGTCGCCGGTGCCGTCGATCTCATCACCAACAAGCGTGAACTGACCACCAGCGTGCTCGTGCCCGATGGCGGCATGCTGGTGCTGGGTGGACTCAAGCAGGAGGAAACCCGCGAGAACACGCAGGGCGTGCCCGGCATCAGTCGCATTCCCGTGCTCGGGCATCTGTTCAAGAGCCGCGGCGCGTCGCGCAGCAGGCGCAACCTGATGGTGTTCCTGCGCCCGATCATCCTGCGCGATGCGATCACCGAGGCCGCCGTCTCCAGCGAGAAGTACAACTTCCTGCGTGCCGAGCAGTTGCGCATGCGCGAGAACCGCGAATTGCGTTACCACGGCGAGAACCAGCCGCTGCTGCCGGACCTCGAATCGACCCGTTCCGGCGACCTGTTCCGCAATCCGCCACCGATCGATCCGGCCGCAACCGACGAGGCCGGGCGGCGTGACTGAGGCCGCGCCCGCACGCCCCGGTTTCGGTTTCGCCCGACGTCATGGTGCGACCATCGTCGGGTTCGAGCCGGACGCCGCCAGGGTGGCCTGTCGCGCCGACGTGAGGCCGGACGTGCTGGCCGAGTTGCGCCGTCACGCGCAGCGTCCCCTGAAGCTGGAAATCCTCGAAACCGCTGCCTGGGAACGCCTGTTGCGCTCGCTTTACGAGGCCGGCTCCGATGATGCGCTGGCGGTTGCCGCCGACATGGACGATGCGCTCGACCTCGCGCGCATCGCCGATGCCCTGCCCGAGCCCACCGATCTCCTGGAGAGCGACGACGACGCCCCGATCATCCGCCTGATCAATGCCCTCCTGACCGAAGCCGTGCGCGAGAACGCTTCGGATATTCATATTGAGCCCTTCGAAAGTCGCCTCGTTGTGCGCTTCCGCGTCGATGGCGTGCTGCGCGAAGTGCTGGCCCCGAAGAAAGCCGTGGCCGCGCCGGTGGTGAGCCGGATCAAGGTCATGGCCAAGCTCGATATCGCGGAAAAGCGCCTGCCGCAGGATGGCCGCATTGGCCTGCGCATCGCCGGTCGTCCCGTCGATGTGCGCGTGTCCACGATTCCTGCAGGTCACGGCGAGCGCGTCGTGCTGCGCCTCTTGGACAAGCAGGCCGGTCGGCTCGATCTATCGCAACTGGGCATGGACGAAGTGACCGCCGGTCGTATCGATCAGCTCATCCACCGCCCGCACGGCATTCTCCTGGTTACCGGCCCGACTGGATCGGGCAAGACCACCACCCTGTACGCCGCACTCACGCGCCTCAACGATGCCACCCGCAACATCCTCACCGTGGAGGATCCGATCGAGTACTACCTCGACGGCATCGGCCAGACCCAGGTCAACGCGCGCGTGGACATGACCTTTGCGCGCGGCCTGCGCGCCATCCTGCGACAGGATCCGGACGTGGTGATGGTGGGTGAAATCCGCGACCTGGAGACCGCCGAGATCGCGGTGCAGGCCTCGCTCACCGGGCATCTGGTGCTATCGACACTCCACACCAACAGCGCCGTGGGTGCGGTAACGCGCCTGGCCGACATGGGCATCGAGCCCTTCCTGCTCAGCTCATCCCTGCTCGGCGTGCTGGCCCAGCGCCTGGTGCGCGTGCTCGATCCGACCACGCGCGAGGCCTACACCCCGACCGAAGCCGAGTGCGCCGCCTTCGGCAAGCCGTTTGATCCGAGTCTGCGTTTTTATCGTCCCAGCGCCGAGGCGCGTGGCCGCAATGCCGGCTACAAGGGCCGCAGCGGTCTGTACGAACTCATCGTCATCGACGAAACCCTGCGCCGCCTGATCCACGAGGGCGCTTCCGAAGCCGAGATGTTGCGCCACGCCCGTCAATCCAGCCCGGCGATGCTGGAGGATGGCTGGAACAAGGTGCTGGCCGGTATTACCAGTGCCGATGAAGTGCTGCGCGTGACGCGGGATGAGTGAGGGTCCTGACCCAGTCGCCATGCGGGTTCGTACCCGCGCTCGGGGCAATGCTGTCAACTTAGCATCACGCCCTCACCGGTCGGTAGCTGGCGTGGCGGTGGGGCTTGTGGCGGAAGGCTCTGGGATAGGATCTTCCAGGTGTGACGCGCCTTCTGGTGCGTGAGATGG
>WBZR01000850.1_pt2 | contig 29891 bp, 17 predicted proteins | sample 5204231 | NCBI WGS metagenome assembly WBZR01 (sample SAMN12412403, study PRJNA552823) | activated sludge metagenome | isolation source: activated sludge from anammox sidestream of wastewater treatment plant... | place: USA: Virginia | collected 2017-08
TGCCGCAGAAAGGACACTGGAAATCTGAGTATTCGACGACGACGACGGTGGCGTTGGGATTGCCCAGGATGTGGTCGCTGGCGAGCAGATTGATCGTATTCGTCGTTCCGCCGCCGTTGCCTCCGCCGTTATTTCCGCCGCCGTTGCCTCCACCACCGGTGTTTGTCCCGCAGATGCCGCCGGACTGGCCCATCCCAATGAGCAGGAACAGACCAGCCGTGATGCGCATCGGGCGTTTCGACCAGAGGCGACCGGCCCAGGTGGATGAGGAACTATTCGGTGAATTGGATGGCTTCATTTCTTCCCTACCTTAGCTTCGCGCTTTCGACGAGGCATCTGGAACTCTTGGACTGGTCTGAATATAGCGCGAGGAACGAGCATCTATTGCGAGGCCTGGCTCAGATCGGCTGATGACGCATGATTCTAAGAAGCAACCAGGGTCGCGTCAAGAAATGAGGCGGGGCGAAAAGGAGCGAGATCGCCGAAAACCCCTGTTTTTACGGACCATTCCGATATCTCCGCTTCGACTGAGGGATTGCCGCCGGGGTCTGGCAGGCTCGCAGGGCCACGTCCTTATTTTTTCCTCCAGTAGGAGGCCCATCGGACGGAAAACTATACGTGGTGCGCCGCCGCCGAATTGACATTTGAGGGTGACAAGGCCAAGAATCAGGTTGTGGGCATGCTCTTTGTTCGGGTGGGACAAGACACCTCGCCACACCTCCTCGCCGCAAGCCCTCCGCCATACCCATTGGGAGAGGGGAACGGGACATTGCTATGAACACTGAGACACGGCCTGCCCGAAATCGACTCTTCCGCGAACAGCTTTGCTCCCTGGCGCTGACATTGTTGGCCGGGTGCACGGGAGAGATGCTGCTTTACGGGGTGGTTCCACCGCCCAAGACATCGGTCAATTCGCCGACGTCCACGACGCTGGCGATCGGCATCGTCATTCCGGCGACTCCGACGACGGCCGCGCCGGGCGCGGCGGCCATTGTTCAGTGGGCGGATATCGCCACCATCGCGGGCACTTCGGTCCGCATCATCGCCCAGCGCGAGAACAGCCTCGGTGAGAGCACCAGCGATCCGATCCACCTCGTCGGTGACGGGACGGTCGGCTCCGGCAGGGACGCTTTGGCCGACGGCGACGGCGACCGGGTCGAGTGGGACATCACCGGCGTTCGCGTCGGAGACTATGTGATTACCGCGATCATCGAATCGCCGGACGGTGAGACGGCGACGGCGATCTCGCGTGACACCGATCGGGGCACGACGGGCGTTTTGACCGTGACGACGTCGCTGCCGGTTCCCACCTTTACATTCACCGCGCCCGGCGCTACCGACGTCACCGTGACGACGGGCAACACTTTCAACATCACGTGGACCGACAACGGCAACAACAATGCCGACGCGCGACTGACGCTCGGGCTCGACCTTGATGACGATCACGACAACGGAAACGAAGTGATACTGCTGAGCAATGATCCGTTGTCGAACAACGGCAACACGGGCACCTTCACGTTCAGCTTCCTGGATCAGGACGGCACCACCGTGCCCGACGGGAGTTACAGCGTCTTCGCGGTGGTTGACGACAATGCGAACGATCCTGTCGAGCGGACCGCCACGGGACGGTTGATCCTGAATCCCTAATCATCCTGACGATCGATCCGGCCGCGCGCCTGCTTGCGCTGAGCCTGCCGGCGCTTCGCGTCCAATCGCCTTTGCTTTGAGGCGGCGGTGGGCTTGCTCTTGATCCGCTTCTTGCGTACGCGGAGGGCGTTTGAGAGCAGCCGGGCGAACAGCAGAATAGCCGCCTCCTTGTTGGCCAGTTGGCTCCGTTCGGAGCTCAACGAGATGCGAAGACATCCGGTCTTATCGATGCGGGTCGCCAATCTTTCATTGATCAGCGATTTTTGATGTTCGCTCAGGCTGGGGCTGGACGCGACGTCGAACTTCAACGAGACCTTGGTCGAGACCTTGTTGACGTTCTGGCCGCCGGGCCCCGCGCTTCGGCTGAAAGAGAACGACAGCTCGGCAAGCGGGATTTCCAGGTGCTGATTGATCTCTACCGTCCGAGCGCTCATGCGCTTAACTCCCGAAGTTGTTCGGCCGGATCAATCGGGCAGAACCGGCGTGTACATGTTGCCTCGGGTACGATCCAGCTACAATCCCCGGAATGCAAGTCTGCCCGCTTATCTTCGAGCCGATCTTCAAACCCAAGGTATGGGGCGGGCGGAATCTGGAACGGCTGCTCGGCAAGCAGCTACCGCCGGACATCGCGATCGGCGAATCGTGGGAGTGCGCCGGGCTCGCGGCGGGCCAGTCGATCGTTTCGCGGGGGCCGGCGAAGGGCCGCTCGCTGGGCGACCTTGTCGGTGCGTGGAAGGCTGAACTCCTCGGCAGCGTGCGTGCGCCGGGCGGCTGCTTTCCGCTGCTCATCAAATTTCTAGATGCCGAGGCGCCGCTGAGCATTCAGGTACATCCCGATGCCCAGGCTGCGGAAGCACTCGGGATTGACGTGACCGCCAAGGATGAGGCATGGCACGTCCTTGAGGCGCGAGATCCGGGCGTCATTTATCGAGGGCTCAGGAGCGACGTCCATCTCGACGACGTGGCCGCCGCCGTCCACAACGACCCCGCGAGCATCGTCGATCTGCTTCATCGCATTCAGGTCAAGGCCGGCGAGACTTATTGCATTCCAAGCGGGACGGTCCATGCCCTGGGGCCCGGAGTGGTGGTCGCCGAGATTCAGACTCCCTCGGATACGACATTTCGGCTCTACGACTGGCAGCGCGAGCGGCCGACAGGCGACGCGGGGCTTCACATCTCCGAGGGGTTGCAGTGCATTCGCGATTACAAGGACTTCAGGGCATTTGAAAAGCGCTCGCACGTCACGAGCGTGTTCACGACGGTGACGCGGCTCATTACGTGTCCGTCGTTCACGATCGAGCGCGTCCGATTCGCCGGCGGCGTCGAACAGCCGATTCCGTATGCCGAGCTGGTGGTCTGGATCATTCTTGAAGGCGACGGAGAGATTCTCCACGGACGCGACGGGCGCGAGACCTTTCGACGCGGAGAGGTCGTACTTCTTCCGGCCAGACTGGACACCCCGCGATTGAAGACTCACGCGGATTGCGTGTGGCTGGAGGTGACCATCCCCGTCGCGTCGGACCTTGCCGCATATGGGAGGCCGGACCGAGCGACGCTGCGATCTCCCGATGGCACGGCGAATTCGCCGATCCCGCTGAGCATCTCAGCCCGGCGCGGACCTTCCAAACCTTAGGCCGTCGTCCGATATAACGAATCGGCAGAGTTGGGATCATCGATCGCCGAGGTATCGGTCGTTCGCACTTCAGCGCGCGATCAAGGGCACATTCAAAGCGTCATTATTCTCGGAATCCGGCGAGCTTCCCAAAGTGGGAGGATCGTTAAGTGTGACGCCGGGGCACTCGATAAAACATATCGGGATATTGGGCTTGTTTGCGCGCCGGGCTAAGGGCGCGGATGGGCAGGCCGTGTCTCAATCGCCTCCGCGCGCCATACGGCTGACGGATGCGATGGGAGTTCAGATACGAATGAAGCTACGAGCTCTTAAAGGTCAGCCAATCCAGGCAACTTTCTTCGGACTTCAGGTCCGAACGACCGTGCTGCTTGCGGGCGTGGTGCTCGTGGCTACGGCGCTGACGGGCGAGACGTCGCTTCGCCTCTCCGAAGAAATCGTCCAGGACCAGACCTCGCGGCAGGCTTCCGACCTAGCGCGGGCTCTGGCCACGGCCGGTTCGCGCGCCGTGCAGCACGACGATCGGGCCCGGCTGCTCGGCATCGCGCAGGATGTGATTTCAAACGACGACGTGGCCTATATCATCTTCACCGATTTGTCCGGACGCTGGCTGGCATGCAACCAGCGGGGCGCCGGCGCGATTGATTCATCGCTCTTCAGGGACCGGGAGCATTTTTCGGTGGAGCCGATCAATTGTCCGCGCCTGATTGAGAACGAGAAATCCGGCCCGTGCATCGACGTGGTGTATCCCGTCGTTGCCGCGGACGAAATCGTGGGGGCGCCTGGATTGCGACCGACCGTCGGCTTCGTGAGAATCGGCCTGACCCTCAAGGCCGCGCAGCGAGCGGTGTCGAGCATGAAGCGCAACATCATCGGGCTGTCGATGGGAATCGCCCTGCTGATGGTCCCGCTCAGTTATCAGATCGTTCGCCGGCTCGTGCTGCCCCTGAACAAGATGTCCCGTGCCGCTGCGGCTCTGGCCTCCGGCGAATTGACCATGCAGGTTCCGGACGACCGGGCGGACGAGATCGGTGACCTCGCGCGGGCCTTCAACAAGATGGCCGATCAGCTCATTATCTCGCATCACCAGCTCACCGAACAGAGCCGCGAACTCGAACGGCGCGTGACCGACCGAACCCGAAAGCTTCAGGAGGCCAATCAACTGCTGAGCGAGCTCGCATCCCGAGACTCTCTCACCGGCCTTTATAACCGCCGCCACTTCAACGAAGTGCTTGGGCAGCTATTCGCCGAATCAACCCGATACCAGTCCGATCTCACCTGCATGATGATCGACCTGGACAACCTCAAGTGCGTCAACGACACGCTTGGGCACCAGACGGGCGATCGCCTGATCTCTCTGACGGCCAAGGCCATCGCCGGTTCGGTGCGCGAGAGCGACGTGGCGGTTCGATATGGCGGCGACGAGTTCGCGGTCTTGTTGCCGCGAACCATGCCCGACGATGCCCGCCGATCGGCGGAGCGGCTGCTTAGTCGCTTCCGTGAAGATGTCGCTCGGGAAATGCCGGAGGCGAGCGTTGCCTCGCTGAGCATTGGTCTGGCGAGTCGCGAGAAGGATCAACCGGCGACGGCGCAATCGCTTCTCCATCTCGCCGATGAAGCGCTTTACCTCGCCAAGGCGGGCGGCAAGGATCGAATCACCGTCGTGAGGCCCGCTGAAGGATTGTGCACCTAACGTGCGATCGGGAGCGACAGCGCTCCGCCTTCTCGACGACCGGACGTTTTGACCTTTATCCGCTCACCTTTGAGAATGCGGCGACCATGTCCGAGTCCCTGCATCCCGACGAACTGCGTCGCTTCGCTGTCGAGCTGGCTCATCGGGGCGGCCGCGCTGCCGATCGGCTCTTTGGGAAGGTCAGTGTCCGGCGCAAGCCAGACAAAAGCCCGGTGACCGAGGCCGACCACATCGCCCAGGACGCGATTCTCCGAGCAATTGCGGAGCGATTTCCGGATCATGCCGTCCTTGTCGAAGAGACGCTGGCCGATCCCAGCCGACACGGCCGAATCAAGTCGAGCCCCTATTGCTGGGTCGTCGATCCACTCGACGGGACGCGGAACTTCGCCCGGGGCATCCGCATTTACGCGTGCTCGATCGCCGTGCTTTACAACGGCCGCCCCATCGCTGGTGCGATCTATGACGCCAGCAGCGGCGTCATGTATTCGGCAGCCTCCGGCGGCGGCGCGCTGCGCAACGAGGATCGAATTTTGCTGGATGGGTCAGTGCCGGCGATTTCGACGCATCACGCCGCGAATGTCGCGCCCCTTGTCGGCTCTGACCGTGAGACGACGATCGCCGTCGGATCGTTTCGGCGCAAGCCCATGCCGCCGTTTGTGCGGGATTGGATCGGCCGGTATCTGATTCGCAACATGGGATCGACCAGCCTTCACTTCGCGTGGATCGCAGCGGGACTGGTGGACGCCGCGTACACCAACGAGTGCAAATTGTGGGACATCGCCGCGGCGGCACTTCTGATCGAAGAGTCGGGCGGCTTGATGACCACGGCATCGGGGGCATCGCCCTGGCCCGTTCAACTCGATGCCTATGGCGGGGAGGATTTCAATGTCCTCGGAGGGGCTCGGGCGATTCATCACCAACTGCTGACCGACATGCGCGGCCACGATCCATCCTGAGGCCCGCCGGTCGCGTTGCGGCGAGCCAGGACGATACAGAAACGGTCATATCGGTATTCACCTCAATGCTGCGCCTTTTCACACAACTTAAGAGATTGACGGATATTATGGGAGCTGCAACCTTGACCCGCCTGCGAAATCCAGCGATAATAGAAATGTGGGTAGTGCCGCGTTTGCGGGAGTGGGTGAGTAGTCTCGTGGTCTCTGGCCGGGAGGGGTTCCCATTGGTTCGGACTTCGCCTGACGAGGCATTTCGAGCGTCAATTGTCTTTCCTCGCAAACAATAAATAGTTCGGAAGTATTCTGCCCGGCAAGGCTTGTTGTCCATGTGGGCATTTCTGATTGTCGAAGGTCCGTGGGACGTTCGCCTCTTGAGAATCCGCAGGATTCAGGCGCTGAAACGAATAGAACCCCAATCCCATCGCCGACCCGATGGACTGGAAATTTTGTCAGACCGTGCCCGCCGCTGGTGTGATCGGAGCAGGCGGTATGACGGTCCGGAGAGCCTCGCTCATCGGAGAAGGGTCGCGATGTCAAATCGAGTGATTACCCCAACAGTGATTACCATCCTGATGGCGCTCATCACGGCGCCTGCTCAGGCTCATGACGGCACAACGCCGGAGGCGGCGATGCCTCAACCATCGGGCATCCGTCAAGACGCACTCGTCTTCGTTCGCCCGCTTCCTCCGGCCGAGGCGACGGACCCCGTCACCGGGAAAAAGTTTCTGTTGCCGCGACAATCGGTTCTGCGGCCGATGTGCGGCAGCGACGTCAGCCGAGTGAGTGTCGTTGACCTTGCGCGCTGGGATCGCGAGATCACGGCGGTGTTCGCCGCCAACGGGCTGGCCGAACTGGCGGAGCAGGACAGCGGGGCCAATCCTCGCGGGGCCGCCGTCGATGTGATCTTCAACCTGGACGGCTCGGTTCCGCCGGCGGCCGTCACGGCATTCGCAACGGTAGAGGCCTACATCGAATCGATCTGGGGCGACCCCATCTCGTTTACCGTCAACGTCAACTTCGCCGACCTGGGCGGCGGGATCATCGGAGCGACGGGCAGTAATTATGTTCTGCATACATACCCCGTCGCGCGTGATGGGCTGATCAACGGCAAGGACCTTGACGATACGATCCAGGACTTCCTTCCGTCCGGGAGCACGATTCCCGTCAAGTACAATGCCTTCGGCTCGGCCACAAATGAGGACCGCGTTTTCGTCACCGTCGCCAATAGCCGCGCCGCGATCGGCCCGGTCGGCGGCTCGGCGGCTTCGATGACGTTTAACAGCTCGTTCAATTTCGACTTCGACCCGAGCAATGGAATTACCGGCGGAACGACGGACTTCCAGTCCGTGGCGATTCACGAGGTGGGCCATGCCATGGGCTTTACCTCGGGCGTAGATTTCCGAACAAACGACATTGAGCTTCTCGACTTTTATCGATTCCGCCGAACGGCGGAGAACCCCTCCAACACGACCGAGTTTCAGACCTTTGCCCGCCTGGCCCATTTCAACACGCCGGATGACGACCACAATTCCGACATCGTTTCCGCCGAGTACCGAATGTCAGACGGCGACCCGCGCCAGGCCAGCCATTTCCGCGAGGGCGTCGATGCGATCATGGATCCGACGCTGGCTCCCGGTCAGACCTTTTTCCCCAATTTCTATCGCATTGCCGACCGCAACATGTTCGACGCGATCGGCTGGGACTTTCCCGCCTCGCCAGCCGACGTGACGCCCCCGCAACCGGAGCCGATGACCTTTTCATCGAATCCGGCGGCGCTGAGTACCTCAAGCATCACCATGACCGCGACGATCGCGACCGACGCGACGAATCCGGTTCAGTACTTTTTTGAGGAAACGACCGGCGGACCCGGCGGGACGACGAGCGGCTGGCAGACCCCGAACTCTTACGTGGACGCGGGCCTGAATGCCAACACACTTTATGCCTATCGCGTCAAGGCGCGCGACGCCGTCCTTCCGACGCCCAACGAGAACACCTTCTCCGAGATCGAGGATGCGGCGACGCTTATTCAGACGCCCAGCGGAATCGCCTTCTTCAATGTCACCAACGACTCGGCCCAGGTCACGGCGACCGGCGCCTTCACCAATCTGAACGCGGGAATGTCGGGCATTTACTTCGACGTGAGCCCGCCCGGGCCGTACGGCAATGCGTTCACGTGGATTCAATCAAACACGACGACGATCACCGGCCTGCTCGCGGGTCAGTCGTATATTGTGAAGGCGAAGGCGCGCAATCAGGACGGCATTGAGACCGCCTTCGGATCGTCATCGCAGATAGATACGATTCCATTCATCGGAGACTGCAATAACGACGGCCTGCTGAACGTGGAAGGCGACATCCCGTGCTTCGTGGACGCACTACTGGGCATCGATATCCCGGAGGGCGCGATTTTTCGGAGCGATTTGAACTTCGACGGATTTACCGACGGCCTGGATGTCCAGGAGATGGTCAACTGTTTTGTCTTCGGTTGCAATTAGCATCCGAATTGATGTTTTGCTTTGTGTGGATTGACGGCGATGCGTTCCGGAATCTCTGCGTGGACTCCGAGGCCGCTGACGCAAGTACACCGTTGAGAAAGGGAATCGACTGATGCAACGAAAACCAACCGCGTTGAGAAACCTGTTTTGCGCCGCGACGATTGCGATGATGGCGGTTCAATCGGCCGTCGCTCAATCTCCCGGCCGGGGCGACATGTCGGCCGTATTGGAGGAAACGTCCGTAGAAGACGGCATTGCCGTGCCGGGAGTTGGTATCGAGTTTTACCATGAAACCTGGGGATTGCCGGACCCGAATCGGGAATATACGCAGGCCTGCTTTGCGGTCGGCACGGCTCCAGAGGTTGTCGAGTACCTTAACAATCTGTTGGAGGGCGACGCCGCGGGTCCCCGCTATCAGATCACCAATCGCTGGCTGGGTTCTCAGGGCAGCAATCGGAATCTGACCTGGAGCTTCGTACCGGACGGCTTGTTTATTCCGAACGGCATCGGCGAGCCCGCGGCCAACAGCGACCTTTTCGCCCGTTTGGATTCGCTGTTCGCCTCGCAAGGGGGCCGGGCGACGTGGATCAACCGGTTTGAACAGAGCTTTAACCGGTGGGCCGAAGTAAGCGGCGTCACCTATACGCGCATCACTGTCGGCGGCACGGACTGGGACGATGGAGCGGCATGGGGCACCTCGGGCGCGGCGGGCGCTCGTGGAGACATTCGCATCTCCATGAAGAATATCGACGGCGCTAACAACGTTCTGGCATATAACCAGTTTCCCCAAAACGGCGACATGGTCCTCGATCGCAGCGAAAGCTGGTCCAGCGTCGCGAACCAGCACCGCTTCATGCGAAACATCATCACGCACGAGCACGGCCACGGCCTCGGCATCCTGCACGTGTGCCCGGTGAACAACACGAAGCTGATGGAACCGTTTCTCGCCCTCGCGTTTGACGGCGTTCGCCACGACGATATCCGCGCCGCGCAGCGCCACTACGGCGACAGCTTTGAAGGCGGCGCCGGTAATAACTCAGCCGGCGCAGCAAGCCCCATCGGGGCGGTTGACATCGGCTCGCCGATCACGCTGGGTGAACTCCCGCCGCCGGTCAGCGGTACGAGTCCGACGGTTTCGTCGACGATCAGCATCGACGCCAACGCGGAGCAGGACTGGTATCTCTTCAGTGTTCCCGGCCCCCGCGAGGCGACTGTTACGGTCACGCCACGCGGTATCAGCAGCTACGACTCTTGCGTCCAAACGGGGTCGTGTCCCTCGGGATGCCCGACCAACAGCCTGGCGGCCGCCAATCTCAATGTCGAGTTGATTGACACCGACGGCAGCACGGTTCTCGCCACGGCGAACACTCAGGCCGGGGGCCTCACAGAGACGATCTCCGGAGTCACGCTGCCCGCAGCGGGCGACTATTACGTCCGCGTTTACGAGGGAGACGCCCCATCGACGTCACAACTCTATGTCCTCAATATCTCGGTGATGGCGGCGCCCTGCCAGGATCCGGTCGTCGATCCGATCGCCGACGATGCCAATGTTTGCAGCGTTCCCTACACCTCACCGGCGCCGTCGGCATCCGGAACGCCTCCGTTTATCTGGACCCTCGACGGCCTTCCTCCGGGCGGCATGGTCATCGACAACAATACCGGTGTCGTCTCATGGCCCAGCCCCATCGCGTCGGCGACGCCCTACACGATTACCGTGAAGGCCCTCAGTCAGTGCGGCGTCGGAACGAGTTCGGTCTCTTACGACCTGATCGTCAAGCCGGGTGACTTCGACGGCGACGGCGTGGTGACGGTCACCGACATCGGCCCGTTCGTGGACCACCTGATCGACGTCGATAATTCGACGCCGTGCGCCGAGGACGTGAACCTGAACACGTTCGGCGACGGTCTGGACGTGCAGACATTCATCAACAGCATGTAACGTCTTGAGCGGGCAAAGTCCCGTCAGAGATTGTGAACCATCACAAAGGCCCGCGACATTGACTTGTCGCGGGCCTTTTCATATTCCATGACAAGGCGTTTGAACTTCGATTGGATCGTTCCGGCAGAGGCCTGAATCGGGACCATGACACGGTCGACTATTTGAGGTATTGCTCGGTCGGTGGCGAAGAATTGTCCAGCGAATTTTTCGGCGGTCGCTGCCGGCCCGAAAGATCGATCGCCAGGCGAATCGCCTCCTTCATGGAGCCCGGATCGGCCCGGTTCTTGGAGACGATGTCATATGCGGTCCCATGATCGACGCTGGTGCGGATGATAGGCAGGCCGAGGGTGAGATTGACGGCGCGATCAAACGCCAGCAGCTTGACGGGAATCAGGGCCTGATCGTGGTACATGGCAACGACGCCGTCGAACTCGCCCTGAGCAGCTCTAAGAAAAACAGTGTCCGCGGGATAAGGGCCCGTGGCATTGATGCCGGCATTGACCGCCATCTCGACGGCAGGCTGGATCACGCGGATTTCTTCGTCGCCGAATCGGCCGTTCTCCCCGGCGTGGGGATTCAACCCGGCAACGGCGATACGCGGATTGGGCACGCCGAACCAGTCCCGAAGCGCGGTGTGGAGCAGATCGATCGGCTGGAAGACGAGGCCGATGGTGAATCCGTTGCGTAGCTCGAAAAGCGCCTCGTGGATGCTGGCCAGTGCGACGCGCAGGGGGCCGCCGGTGAACATCATCGAGACGCGCTTCGCGCGAAACCGTCGGGCCAGTAAGTCGGTATGCCCCGCGAACTCGAAGCCCGCCATTTGCCAGGCGGTCTTGTTGATCGGGCCGGTCACCATGGCGTCGAGCCTGCCGGCGCGGATGTCCGCGATGGCCTCGTCGAGAAAGCGCATCGAAGCCTTGCCGCCTTCGACGGTGGGCTTGCGCATCGGTCGCGTGTCGAGTCCGAATTCGTCGAAGTCGGCCGTGACGACGTTGGCCCCATTGGAGAGGGGTTCTTCGTGCGAGCGGTGTATCCAGTAGGGGTTCAGCTCGGCGAGGTCGGCCGCGTAGGACAGCAATTCATCGATCCCGTAGATGATGAACTGTGCCCGACTGCGCAGCGATTCGTCGGCCAGGGCCTTCACGATGACCTCGGCGCCGATGCCGCCGGGATCACCCATGGTGATGCCGATGCGCGGCAAGCCACCTGCCTTGTCGACCTTCGAATCCACAAAGAACTCCGCAAGAGGCCGTTCGTCATTCCCAACGGGAACACCGCGAACGGTCGATTCATTATATCGTCAGGATTGAGCCGCGACCCGCGCGGACGGTTTACGCCTGTCCGGATCGCCTGAGGCGCTCGACGAACGCTTGCGGGTCGTCGCCTGCGATGGTCTGGAGATGATGCACGATCGTTCGAGAAAGAATGTCCGTTTCGATATTGACCCGTGCGCCGACCTGCTTATCGCCGAGCGTCGTCCGCTCAAGCGTCGTGGGAATCAGTGCGACGCTGAAGCAGTCGTCGCGTCGATTCGCGACGGTCAGTGAGATTCCGTCGATGGCGATCGACCCCTTGGGAATGACGTAGCGCATCGCATCTGCATCGAGGGCAAACCACCACATCGACTCCGCGGGCGATTGCTCCACGCGTTCGACCCTCGCGATTGCATCGACGTGCCCCTGCACGAAGTGCCCGTCGATCGGGTCGCCGGCCTTCAGAGATTTTTGCAGATTCACGCGGCCCCCCGCGCGCAACGTGCCGAGGGTGGTTCTGCGAAGCGTCTCGGCCACCACGTCGAATGTCGCGATGTCCCCTGACGTTGTGGTCGCCGTCAGGCACACGCCGTCGATGGCGATGCTCGCGCCCAAGGCGACGCCGGTCCAATAGCCCGGCGCGCGAACCCGCAGGCGCATCCCACCAGGGACGGCGCCCGCCTCCACGACCTCTCCGATGCAATCAATAATGCCAGAGAACATGATGCCCCGACTTATTCAGGTGCCCTGCCGGCTGTAGGCTCTTGTTTCGCCACGCCCGCGACACGCCACATGCTATCGTGAACCGCCACACCGGGCCAAACAGGCACGACCTGCAGACGACCCCCCCACTCTTTACAACGCGCAAGAAAGAAGCCCGCCGGAGTGATCCGACGGGCCTCTATTCATTGATCGAATCCGAATCGGATCGGATTTACATCTTGGCGAGCTTCTGGTCGGCGGCCTTCTTGGCGGCGTCGAACTGGGCCTTGGCCATGCTGATGCGGGCCGAGACTTCGCAGTTGGTCTTGGTCTCGCCGATCACGTACTCGACCTTGCCGGCCTTCTTGGCCATCGGGCAGACCTTGCTGGAGCAATCGACTTCCTTGCCTTCGACGACGTAGGTCATCTTGACGACCTTCATGGCATCCATCGCCGCGGCGCGGGCCTTGACGGCGTCGTCATAGCTGTCGAAGTTGCGTGCGAGAACGATGAACTTGGCGCCATCGGTCTTGATCGCCTTGGCAAACTCTTCCTTGGAAACACAGGCGAAGGACTCCTTCTTGCAGGCGCTCGCACAGGCCTTGCCCTCGGCCTTGGCCAGGGCTGCCTTGGACTTGCAGCAGGAAGAACCCTTGCTCTTGTCGCTGGCCAGGACGGCCTTCGACTTGCTGCACGAAGAACCTTCGCTCTTGGCGCTGGCCAAAGCGGCCTTCGACTTGGAGCAGCTTGAGCCTTCGGCGCTGGCCGTCTTGGCCTTGCAGCAGCCGGTCATGTCCTCGGCGCAGTAGATGGTCTTGCCATCAACCACGGCGGCGATCGTCGTATAGCGACCGACGAAGCGCTCCGACACGTCGGCCAGCATGGCCATCGCCTTGTCCTTGCAGTCGAACTGCTCGCCGGCGACGGCAAAGCGGACCTTGGCGCCCTTTTCCTCAGCCGCCTTGTCGGCAGCCATCGGGCAGTCGAACTCCTTGTCGCCCACCAGCATCGTCAGATGCGGGAACTCGCCCATCGAGCAGGCGGTCATGCTCGACAACTTGGTGTCCTTGCTGTCCTGCTTGGACTTGCAGCAGCCGGGGCCGGCCCAGGCAAGATCAGCCGAGAAAGCACAAACGGCGGCCAATGCAACTGCAACTATGACAAATCGCTTCATCTACTGACTCCTTGAATTGGTCTTCCATCGAAATCCGGAAGACGGACATTGGTGCTCGCGGTCGTCGTCGATCCGCGATTCGGCTCGTTGCCTCACACGCTTTCGATTCTCACGAATCAAAGGCGGTTACAGGTTTATATTCGCAAAACGTGCTCGGGGTTTCAATAACCCGCCATTATAGCCTCTGCGTCGATTATTAACCAGCCGCCGTAGAGCCCCCACCACTGGGGGATTTGGCCTCTGATCGAGTCTCCGGCGGGTGTGCGAAGACTCACGGTCCTGATGCAGGCATCGGCTGATCCAATTCCGCCTTCAGCATTCGGTACATGCCTGCGTACTGTCCGCTGTTCTGGATGCCGTTTTCGACCAGCTTGTAGGCCTGGTCCATTCGCCCTGTGCGGCGATACGACATGATCAGGGCCTGATCCACCGCGACCAGGTCCGTCCCGCCCACTTTCGGCCGACTCGCAAGGAGAAACGGAATCGCCGCCTCCCACTCACTTCGCAATTGGTGAAGGCGGCCGATATAGCGCTCCACCATGCCGGAATCTGCCGCCCCGCGAGGAATCATGAACTTGCCGCGCTCGATTGCCCGACTCGCGATCTCACGGTCGGCGCCCGACAGCCGGCCCCTCAGGCGCTCGCGGCAAATTAGCATGAAATAATCGTATTCGAGACTGGCCGAAGAATACGCCGGCACCGCCTTCCGCGCGGCGGCATAAAGCGTCTCCGCGGCCGCGAAGTCGTTTCGCTGGATCATCACCCGACCGACCATCGCCGTGATCGGACGCAGGATGCCGGGATGGGACCTGGGATCCCGCCATTGCCGCGCCGCCGTCAGGACATCGGGCGTCATCTGCGATTCATAATCCCGGGCCAGCCTGTCGAAACGCTCGAATGCGCCGGGGTTCGTCGTCTTGAAAAATGGAATCTCCATGAGCTTGCGCAGCGTGTGCGCGACGGCGTAGCGATCGTACATGTTGTCGCCGAGGCGCTTGAGGAGTTCCTCGTTCGTCGGCAGTTTCGCGTACGCCTCTTTTGAGACGCCAAGCGGCCCGGTCAGACCGGCCATCGTCTGCACGATCGATCGGGCCAGCACCGCCTGACCCAGCAACGTCGGGTGGACGTGATCGTCCATCAGTTCCCAGCCGATGCAGCCGCCGGGGCTCTGGTCGCGAAACATCTGCCGCGTGTCGCAGAAGATCGCCTTCCCCTCGCTGGCGGCGCGCCGCAGCGCGTCATTGCACTCTCCGATGCACCGCCAGGGCATGGGATCGAGGTCGATTGCATCTTCAAATGCAACACGCGCCTGCTCGGTATTGCCTTTTGCCAGTAATGCCCGACCGAGCTGGTAGTGAGCCCTGGCATGGGCGGGATACAACTTGATGGCCGACTGGAGGAGCTCGGCGGCATGCGACGGGTCAGAGACGATGGTGCGATCAGCCTCGGCGAGCAGTTCGCCGACGCGCTTCTGATCCGCGACCGCCAGATCGTCCAATCGCTCCGTACCCAATGGAGCGAGGTCGCGCTCATTAGCCGCGACGCTGCACACGATTGTCGGGACACGACGACTGGCGCAGCGGCTGATGATTTCCGAGACGTGTTTGCCGAGGTTTCTCGCTGCGTTGGCCCGGAGTGAATCATCGGGCCCGACGTAGTCCTGGCCGATCATGACCTCCATCAGCGTTCGATCCGGCGCGCCGGCGGGCGGACCGGCGATGAGGCGGTCGATCCCCTGCATCAATGCAGTCGAGCGGACCGCGCGATTTACAACCATCGCCAACGGATGGCTGCCGGCCCAATGGAGCGAGGCCACGCCGAACGCCCCGTAGAACTCGTTGTTGCCCGCGTACACGACGACCAGGTCCGGTTCGTAATTCAGTGCCTCCGTGACCATTCCGAGGACGGGAAAGCTGGCGACGGCCGTCGTGCCGAGATTGATGACTTCGACATGGCGGCCGGGCCACACACTACTTAGCATCGCCTCCAGGAATGCCGACGGCGCGAAACACATCGGCTGTGGGAACCCCTTCATCGCCGAGCCGCCGGCCAGAAAGATGCGCACGGTGTCCTTGGGCTTGGGCTTGAGGAAGGTGAACGTATTGATCGCCCCCTGCTTGCTGCGGTTGGCGAAGAAGTAGGAGGCCGGGCCGGCCTTGTCGGTGATGCACACGACACCGTCAGGCGTGGGGCCGAGTTCGAGGATCGTCGGTGGATAGCCGCCGAAGCCGCAGAGGCGAAGCACGAGCTCCGTTGCCCCGATCAAGACGAGCGGAATCGAGAATGCCAGCATCGCGAAGACGAATCGCTTGCGGAGCGAGTACCGACGAGCCTGGGGCGTTGCGGGAGGGGTCGCGGTTGAAGGCGACGGGGTCGATGACTGACTGGGCTTACCTTGCATGGTGTTATTCCGCGATCCAACCTGCTCGAGCGGCTCGTTCAAGACAGCGAGCATATATCCGACCGGCGGTGTTTCGCCAGAACTGCAAATCCCAAAAAGAAAGCGGCCCGCGACTTCCGTTAGAAAGCCGCGGGCCGCGAAGTCATCGTCGTTGAAACTGTCGTCTTAGCGTCGGCGTCGAATCAGCGCCAGACCGGCCAGACCGAGAATGGCCAGAGTGGCCGGCTCGGGGACGACAATATACTTCAGGGGCGTCGCATCCGAGAAATCGCCCCAGTCGCCAATGTTCTGATTCGGATTGCCGAGCGAATCGACCGCGCCGTCACCGCCGCCGCCGCCGCTGGTGAAGGCGTCGAAGAGGAATGAATTACCAATGCTGAGGCCCAGATTGGCGAGGGACGTCGTCATGGTGAACATGCTGCCGCTCTTGCTGACGCTGATAGTCGTCGAGCCGTTGTATGTGGCCTCATTCGGCGGGAATGGCCAGCCTCCGGCCCAGTTGTACAGCTCCATGCCGTTGCCGCTGTCGGCCCAACCGCCGAGCCACGAGTCCATTCCGGCGCTCATGGAGATCGGCCGTCCCCAGGCGTTGCCGGCAGAGTCGCCGCCGACCACGCTGTCAATCGCGACCATGTACTTGCCCCAGTCCGTGGCGTCGACGTCACCGGCGAGCGTGAACTTGAACGAGATGTCAGTCGCGTCATTGGTCACTTCGACCGACACGATGTCGAGGATGCCGCCACCGGCGCCGGTGAACACATCATTCACAGAGTCGTTGTAAATGGTGGCCTGGGCAGGTACAGCCATTGCCAACAATACGCATGCTGCCAACAACTTCTTCATTTTCCTTACTCCTGTTTCTTCTCTTCCCAATCCGGGATAAGCAAATTCAACACTTTTGGTCGAGGCGGAAAACAACCATTTTCGCCTCTGGAAAAACAATTTACCACAATTCGGCTCTTAAAGTCAATGTTTTGGCGGTCCCGTCCATAAGGTAAACCGCATCGCCAGCCCGGCCGTGCAAAGGGTACGCACTACCCATCTTACCTACCCTGCCCAACAGTCAGGCCAGGGCGGGGCCAAAACCCCCAAGCCGGACGAATTCACAGGTCCGAAATGCCGAGAAGACCCAGCGCCTATTGCAACAAGCCGTCAACAAAATCCGGAATATCCGCCACGTCGTTGAGGCCGTCGCAGTTCATATCCGCCGTCGGGCTGTAGTTTGGATTGAAACCGGTCAGGGTCCAGACGAATCCCTGAATGTCTTTGGCGTCCTTCACGGCATCGGCGTTTACGTCCCCGGCTCCGATGCCCGCGCCGGTGGTCGCCTGAATTCCGGTGTAGGCCTTGTAGCGCACTTTGTTGGTTCCGTTGGGCAGCGTCTCAAATCCGACGATGTCCACGCGATGATTGCCGCTGACGTAGGAGCTGCGCGTTCGTGTGAAGGTGTCCAGGTACTGCGCCGCCAGGTTTGCCGTGCCGGTCGCAAGTCCGATGAAGTTCGTCGAGGCGGGCAGGTCGAAGAAGATGTAAACCTTTTCGAGCGTCGCATCCACCCCCTTGACCGTAAAAGTCACGGGAAGAGTCGTCACGTCGTTGTTGCAGGTCGTCGTCGGATTAAGAAGGTTGAAATCAGGATCATCGAGATCGACGAAGATGACGATGCGAAATTCGCCGAAGAGCGGGTCGCCGACCGGGCGGTGCCGATAGGCTCGCACCGTGATGTAGTGATACCCCTCGCCGAGCGCGGCCGCGTCGATCGTCTGTCGATAGGTCCCGCTGCCGCCGCCGAACAGCGGGGAATTCTCCGTAAGGAAATTCTCAAATCCGTAACTGGGGCTGTCGGAGGTGGAGTTGCCCGCGTTGAAGTCGGAGGACGGGTTCCCCATATAGGTCGAACCGTTGCCGTTGTAGTCCTTGAAACCGGAATCAATCCTGAAGACGGCAAAGTCGTCGGTATCCGGGTCGAGGAGATCCGTCTGAACCGTCTGCAGCAGGATGTCGAAGGTCGGCGACGTCACCATGGTCACGGGGTTGATCCGCTGAAGGTGATCGGGCGTCGAGCCGACATCCGGCGGTGCGATCGTGGTCGTCGCGTTGGCGATGGAGAGGGTGCCGGTCGGAACGGCGGGACCGTAAATGACATATCCGAGGCCGTGAAAGACGCCGTTGGCGTTGCGATTTCGCGGCACGTTGACGGTCACGCTGCCGGCGGCCCCGACGGTGATGACCTCTGGGATGTTGTTGTTGGGATCAACCAAAGCGCTGGCGGCGTTGCCGGTCAGCTCGTGGAGCCGCGTGCCGACTGGAAACGTCGTCGTCACGGTACGAGAGGTGAACCCGTTGGTCTCCAAATCGTTCACACCGATCAGAACGTTATCCACGCTGTTCGGCGTGCGGCGGGTGAAGACCAGGACGTCGCTGTTGCCGCTGGATACGGGGAAGAACCAGCCGCGGGCGTACTGATTACGAATCTTCACGAGGGTGGTGATGATGTTCGAGCCTAGGCCGAGTGCGTCGTCGCGGCCGTTGGCCCGGGGGAAATTGTCCACGTTGGCCCCGAACTGCAGCGCATTGTGATAGACGATGGTGGGACCGGTTCGCATGAGCGAGTAAGCAAAGGCGACCGAGTCGTTCTCGTCGTCGCCGATCGTGTTGTCGTGGCTGTTGACGTGGTGGACGCCGATGGTCCCGTTGTTGAAACCGTCGACGTTATCGACGGAGCTTCCGATGATGTTGTCCCAGGAACCGGTGCCGTCGTTGGAGACGAGGTCGCGCAGCGCGCCTGCTTCGTTGAGATCAAGCGCGTCGCGATTGCCGAATTCCCAGCCGGTTGAAGGCCATCCCGAGCCGGGCTCGCCGGGCTTGCGCACCCACTCGGCAGTGTTTGAGTTGCTCTCGACGGCCTCGACGAACGAATAAGGCGTTCGGCGCACGCCGTCGAAACCGACGTAGTCCTCGAAGACCGCCGCATCCCAGAGGTTATCCCAGAACCAGGTCGGGACGTGCTTCGCCGCATCCAGTCGAAAGCCATCCACTCCCAGCACTTCCAGGTAGTACCTTGAAGAACGCAGCAACAGTGTCGTCGCGCTCTCCACGACGGCGTCGCCGCTGTCGGGATTCGCCGGGTCGTAGGGATAAAAGGTGTACTGCGGCGGACTGGGATTGCGCGGCGTGCCGGGGTTCAGCGGCATCATCGCGGGCAGGCCGGTGTCCGGATAGAAGCGACGATTCGCCGCATTCGGAAGGTTTCGCTGCGTGCCGGCGGGGATGTTCATCGGATCGCCGGCCATTACCGGATGGCGGATGAACTGGTGATTCTTTCCCTGTGCGATGTCGATCAAGCCCAGCAGACGCCCGTCATAAAGGTGGTAGCAGCAGGCCCCGCATACCGGGTTCGCCAATGAGAAACTGCAACAGGGCGAAGTGGATTGCTGGCAGCCGGCGGCGTAGGGATTGAAGTCGCCGTCCGGATCACCGCCGGTGCTCAGGACGAATCCGGGGTATCCGCCCTGCAACTCGAAGTTGACCGTGTTTCGATCAGAAAAGGCGTTGTGATTCATGATCCAATCGACAAACACGCGGGCGTTTGCCTTGTGGAATTCCTGAATCATGAGGCGGAAGTCCGATTCGCTGCCATAGCGCGTAGGCGTTGCGTCGCTGCCGAGATCAAACCGATCGAAGAGGTCGTAGCCGACGCTGGTGGTGTTCGTCGGTCCGCCGCCGCGCTGGGGAGGCGGAAGCCAGGTCGAGTCATAGCCGGCCATAAACACGTCGGGCATTCGGTAGCGAATGACGTCCCACTGGGCTTCGAAGTATTGAAGCATGACGGTGTCTTCCGCACGCGCTGACCCTGCGGCGAGAGCGACTCCCAGGACCAGCCAAACTCTTGATTTATGAATCATCATGCCACCCATTCGGGACGGGGATTCTCATCGAATCGAACCAACCTATTCTACGCCTCGGATTCCGGCCTCGTCGACCCGAGTCCGCAATAATGAAACCGCGCCGCCGCCCGGATAATGAGCGGCGGCGCGAGAGTTCACTTCATTCAATTGAGGCCGTCCATCAGGGGATGAACGGAATCACGTTTATAAACGCCTGGACGTCCAGGCCGTTGGTAGATGCGTTGTTATTCACGTTGGCCTTCTGCACCGGGCACGGATCGGTCACCGTTCCCAGCAGCACCCCCACGAAGGCGTCAATGTCCGCCGTCGTAAACATGCCGTCGCCGTTGATGTCGGCCGGGTCTTCACCGCAGAACGGAAGCAGCGAGTAGCTCAGGTATTGGACGCCTGGCGCCACGGCCTCGTCGGACAGATTACCGAGCCAGGAAACGGTGGGGATCGGGTTCATGGCCACGATGTTACCCAGGTTGGGCGCCGCCGGGCTTCTGTTGAGCGGCGGGAGAATCTGGTTCGAGAAGAATCCACCGCTGCCGGTCAGGGCGACCATCACCTTGACCTCAACGAACGGTCCCGTTTCCGGATCGAGCGGTGTCAGCCCGATGTCAGCAAACGGAATGTCGAACTCCATGCCGGTCGTCGCCGTCTCCGGCATCGTGGCGCTGTTCCCGGTGACGCCGTCGGTGTTGTCGTTGTTCATCGCCACCTGCATGCAGTTGGCATTGCCGGCATTGACCAGGACGGCATTGCCGAACTGGGTGTAGTTCTCCTGTATCGACTTCGGCGATCCCATTGCCGCCGGGATGCCCTGACCGTTGAAGGTCGTCGGCACGGCATAGGCGCCCGAAGTCGCGAGCGTATAGGAGTAGAACTGCGAACCCGGCGCGATCATCTCATTCGAGAGGTCGATAAATTCCGTCGGCCGTCCCGGAGGAGGCGGCTCGGTCAGGTTGGCAAACGTTCCACCGTCAATAGGCGGCAGGAACTGGTTGCTGTAGTAGGTGCTCGGCACCGCACCACCGCCGCCGTTGTTAACCAACAGAGCGCTGATCTTGATCTCCGCGCCATCGGCCGGCGGCGAACCCATGTCATGCATCAGCGAACTGCGGGCGATCGAGAACTGCACGCCGCGGAGCGCGGTCAACGCGTTCTCTTGCTGAACAGTCATGCCCATCCCCACGCCCGGCGCTGTGTCATCCGCCACGGCGTCGCTCACGCCGAAGGGATTGGTGTTGTCTCCGATGAAGGCATTGGCGCCCGGCGGATAAGTGGAACTAAAGGTCAGGTTCGTGACGGTCACCCCCGGCGGAAGGTCGAGCAGGTCGACCAACTGTGCTGAGTAGTTGCCGCCGCTTCGCTGCATGACAATGGCGAAGTCCGGATGGAAACCGATATCCATTCGATCCGCCCTCATACCGCGCAGCGGCTTGGGCCAGGCAGTGACGTCGGTCGACTCGAGGATGTTCGTCCCGGAGCCCATCGCCGTCGTCTGCAACAGGATGACCCACGTGTTGCCGTTGGCCTCCAGGTTGCCGGTAATGCCGACGTACAACTTCGAGGCGTCGTTCTGGATGAAGAGCGCATCCAACTCGCTGCCGTTCTGGTTCGGGATGGCGTCCTGCAGCGTCCCGTCGGCGGAATTGCGGATCAAGCGACCGATCGTACGAGAGACGTTGGTGTTGATGTTCTTCAGGAACACGTTGAAGTCATCGACCGGCACGCCCGCCGTGGGGTCGCGACCGACGACCAGCGCGTAGTTCGGCGTAAAGCCGCTGTCCAGCGTCAAACCGTCTATCCCGTTCATCACGGGCGGCGGCGTCGAGAGCACGGGGATCGTGCTGAAGCCTCCGCCGGCCTGATCGGTGTCAAGCAGCAACACATATACGTTGCCATTGCCCTCCAGATTGCCGGTCACGGCGACCTGCAGGCGGTCGGACGTATTCTTGATGCGAATCTGGTCCAACTCCGAGCCGGGCACGTTGCCGAGCACACCGGGAACCGCATTGCCGAAGCCGGTGTAGTTGTTCTGTGTCACCAACGGCATCGCCCCGAACGAAGCGGGGATATTGCTGCCGGTGAATCCTGAAGGCGCGCCGGTCGGCGTCACATTCAGGTCGAGGTACTGGTTGCCACCGAACCGGACACCCGGCTCCTCGGCGCCCAGATCGATGTCGTTGTCAATGGCGTCATACAAGCCCAGATTATCGACGTTGCCGCCGGTGTACTCGGTGACGGCGATGCCCCAGGAGTTGATCGATCCAGTCTGGCCCGAGATGCCGTCACTGACGATAAGCTGCCAGTCGTCGTTCGGATCCACGCCGTTAAACGTAAGCAGCGATTCGGCCGGTTGGACCGTGCCCATGCCGCCGTCAGAGTCGTAGGTCACATTGAGGTTTGCCCCCATACCGGAGCCAGGCTGCTTGAGCTGAACCTGGCGACCGCTGCCCACGTGCCGCAGCGCAACGCTGAGCTGGCTAATATCGGGGTGGGAGATGCTGACCGTCACGTTGACGTCCGTCACGCGATCAATCCCGGCGCCGGACATATCGACGGTTCTCGTGTCGGTGGCGGGAGTTCCGGTGTTGTCCGGGATCGCCAGCGGAAGCGGCGCGTCGGAGAACGACGCGTTCGCATTCATCGGCGTGAGAACCGTCGGGTTCAGCGGCGGGAGGAACTGATTGCTGATGAAACCCGTTCCATTAACGACGCAGGCCATCATTTTCACGTTGGCGCTGCCACCGCCGAAATCCACACCGAGGTCGTCCCACAGGAGCGAGAACTGTACGCCGGTGGTCGGCGGCGCGTCCGGGTCGGGAAGCGTTCCATCGGCGAGACCGGTCTGACGAATAGGATCGTCACCGGCGATGTTGTTGACGCCGAGCACGTTGCTGAGATTGGCAGCCATGTAACTGGCGCTGCCGCCGGTATGCTGGGCGGGCGTAATCGAGAAGTTGAGCGGGAGGAATTCGTCGTTGCGCAGGTCCTGAATGCGGCCCTGATGGGCGTTGTCCTGCCGCCAATACATGATGACCCACTCAGGCGAAAAGCCGGGATCAAAGGTAAACCCGCCGTTGCCGCCCTGGCCCATCATTTGCAGGCCGCCGGGGCCGCCGACAAAGGTGTTCACGCCTGCCAGGTCGTTGACGCCCGGAAGGAAGTTGTCGGGAACGTCGAGAAACAACATGACGGTGTTGCGGTTGTCGCCGAAGGCCGGGACGTTTCCGGTGATGCCGACATAGAGCTTGGTGAAGTCCGCCTTGACGAACAATTGATCGAGCTCGCTGCCTTCGGTCGGCGGTGCAAACGGCGTGGCATTGCCGAAGCCGGTGTGGTTGTTCTGCGTGGCCTTGAGCATGCCGTTCGTGCCGTAGCGCGTCGGAATATTCTGCCCATTGATCGAACCGGTCGGGGCCAGACCCGACGGATTCAGCGTGTAGGAAGTATTCTGGGTGCCGGGGAACCGCGCTTCGTTGGTGAAGTCCACATCGTTCGGCGGATCGCCGGCCGGATTGTGGATGCCGACGTTGGCGACGCCGCCGTTCGGCTGGCCAAGCGGCGGGAGGCTCTGGTTACTCATGAATCCGCCGCCGCTCGCGAGCAGGACCTGAACATTGATGGTCGCATTATTCGCCAGCGGACCAAGCTGAGCGAGCGGAAGGCGAACTTCAAATCCATTCACTGCAGTGGCCGCCTGAGCTGTCTGCGGGTCGAGTCCCAGATCCTCCGTCACGCCCATCGTGTTGTCATTGGTGAACGCGAAGGTTCCGCCGATGCTCGCGATCGTCACGCCCACGTCGGACGGATTCTGCAGATTGTGACGCAGCGCCGTATAGACGTTCTGATCGTTCCAGATGGCGATGCAATACTCAGGATCGAAATCGAGCTTCACGCCGGGCGTCATGTTGTCGAGGTCCAGGTTCCGCAGGGCGTTCGATCCCACGATGCCCGACGTTTCCAGCGCCGTCGGGCCGCCCATGTTGTCGGTGTCGATGAAGATCAGAATCGTATTCTGATTGGTGTCGTCGCCTCGCAGATTGCCTGTCACGCCGACGTACAGATTCGCCGAGTTGTTGGCCAGGTAGAGCTGGTTCAACTCATTTCCGCCCAGCGAGTCGGGGCGCGAATCGCCGAAACCCGTGGGGTTGCTCTGCAGGGCGTTAGGCGTTGGGGGGTAAACTGAGTTCTGGGTCAGGTCAGCTCCGGTGATCGGAGGCAGGCCGCTGCAATCGCCCGCAAAGGCAACATCGGCCGCAACAAAGCCGAACCCGACTAACGCTGTAATGACAAAACCGACAACGACGCCATGCAACTTCTTCGATGCCACAATCCACCTCCAGCATCGCAAACCCCGCAGGGCCTGCCAATTAACGCTTCGATTACCTGCTCAACTCAATATGTCGAGGACTCGACCGTTGAATGCACACCCGACCAGCGAGTGTGCGCCTTCGGAGGATTGTCGACGACTTAATGTCCTGGGCCGGCGAGCAAGAAGTCTCGCCTAACAGTTCCCCCGGGCTGAGTTCTCGATCCTGAAGTCGGTCGGCCGATGCGAGGGCATTTGCGACTTTGACACGACACATCGCAAGAGCGACGGCCGCGATCCGATCGAGTTGTCTTCACCCGTCCATTGTAAAGGTTCGTGGTGCGGCCCACCAAGTCCGCACCCTGCTAAATCGTTTATCTATCTCGGACAAGCCTTGCGTCCGCTATTCAATCGTCTGAACCTCGGAACTTCGCGTAATGCCCGGGTCCGGTGCGGAATAGCGAGGCCTTGCACTATTAACCAGGCCCCAATATCGCCGGGAAGCAAACTGAACATCGGTGTACTCTCCACTGCGTAATGGAGTCCATTCGACATGGGAATCGAGAAGCAGAACCTGCATTCCCCGTGTTCCATGATTGTCTTCGGCATCGAGTCCCTGCCACGATAACGGGCCCGTGTCATTTCGGTTCGATTGATCGGCCATCAGGATGAAATCACCGCGATCATCATTCCGCCAAAGTGCGACATAGAAGTAACTGCTGTGCGACTTTTTGTAATCTCGCTCTTCAGACGAAGACCGCGGCAGGTCCGCAAACTTTTCGATCGCGCGTGTCGGCCAGATGTTGTCCCCGGTCAGTATTCCATAGTTGTCTCGTGGATTATTCGGATAGTTGTTCTTGGTGTCGCTGGGACAGAGCAGAATCCTGGGATCTGGAAGATATTGAGGCCCCGCCGCGTTTCCATCCGGCCCACCTGACTCCTGCGTATGCTTGCGCTCCATGATGTCGCGAAATATTCCAATGAGACCCGGCCCATATCTCATCGATGTCGAGCCGGCGTGCTGGAGCCCTGCGAGGTCCCTAACAGCCGTCCCCGCCCTGCCCTTGGCCGGAAGCCAACTGTCAAAGTCCTGGGCATAGTTCAACATCGCCATGCCGGTCTGGCGAAGGTTCGATCCGCACACGGTGCGTCGACCGATTTCTCTCGAACGGGACAGTGCAGGAAGTAGTATCGAAATCAGGAGAGCGATGATGGCGATGACGATGAGCAGTTCGATGAGCGTGAAAGCAGAGGCGTGTCGGGCGGGAGGTGCAAGGCAAAGACGTGTCTGTGTCTGTTTATGCAAACGTGGCAACCGACGACGACGTGTGTCGCCGCGCTGTTGGCACCGCCGCTGATTCGCCTGACAGACGAGCAAGTCCATGAATAACCTTGTCGGCTCGCAGGTTTCGTTTGCTTGTTAGTAAAACCTTTTACTACAAGAAGTATATCGGTCGAGACGCGAAATTCAAGCCACTTTCCCGCCCTTTTCGACCCATTACTGACCCATGCGCATATTCAACCATTCCTGCTATCATAGTCCCAAGCGCTGGTTCGAGGCTCGAACGGCCTCCACCACGCCATCCGAGCTGCCATGGCGAAACGTAAGACCGTTAGTATCAAGGACGTAGCGAGAGAAAGCGGATCCAGCCTGACCACGGTCTCGCTTGTCCTCAACAAGCGTGACCGGCGGATCAGCGAGGCCACCCGCGATCGGGTCCTGGCGACCGTCGAGCGACTTGGCTACCGCCCCAGCCGCCTCGCCCAGGGACTTCAATCTCAGCGAACGGGCTTCATCGCGATTCTCGTCCCTCAAATCCGCCATGCCTTTGCCGATGCCTACTTCGGCGAAATCATCAGCGCGATTCACGACCACGCGCGATCCGCTGGATACAAAGTCCTCCTCGAAGTCGCCGACGACGTTTTTCTGGGTTCCAACCAGCACGTCGAGCTTTTCGATCGTCATTTCGTCGACGGCATTCTCTGTCTCGGTGTCACCAACCGTGACACTTATCTATCCGTCCTCCGCGAGCGGGCCCGGCCCCTGATCGTCGTTAATAACTATCTCGCCGACCAGCCGCTCAACTTCGTCCGCTGCGACTATCACGAGGCCGGCCGCCTGGCCTGCAAATACCTGCTTGATCTGGGCCATAAAAACCTCGCCCTTATCCACGGCGCCGCCGAGGTGCAAACGACGCACGATCTGCGCGCCGGCATGGAGGCCGCCATCAAAAAGGCGGGCCTCAGCCTTCCGACCGATCGCGTTCAGGACGGGCTCTATACCGAAGAAGGCGGTGCTGCCGCTGCCGTGGCACTCATGGAGCGCGACTCTGCCGTCACCGCCATCGTCGCCGGAAACGACAAGATGGCCATCGGCGCCATCAGCGGCCTCAAGGACATCGGCCTGCGCGTTCCGGCCGACGTCAGCGTCGTCGGCTGCGACGACATCCACCAGGCCGCCTTCTGCGACCCCCCGCTGACCACCATCCACACCCCCATCTACGAAATCGGCCGCCGCGCCTGCGAACGCCTCCTGGCCCTGCTCGAGGGCCATGTCTTGTCCGTCGAGGAGACGCACCCCGTCTCCATCACCATTCGCAAATCCGCGGCGGCGCCCAGGAAGTAAAACTGCGTTCGTTCGAGTGCCGTCCTCCGCTCTCTGTGTGGATGCACGGTAAATCGTTTTCGCATACAGTAATGCGCATGACGACCTCACGTCCCACCATGTCATTTGCCCGCTCTCCAAGCCGCCTGTTCCTGTTCGTCGCCCTTCTCGCGGCGACAACGACGGCCGCCGCCGATGCGCCGGACTTCAAGGTCGTGCGACTGGCCGGCACCTTCAACAACTGGGCGACCGGTGACAACGACTTTGCACTCAAGCGCCGCGGCCAATCTCTTGAACTGACGCGATTCTGGGAGTGCGGCAGTTATAGTTGCAAATTCGTCTTCGACGGATCGTGGAATCGTCACCTCGGCAGCGCCGGCGATGACCGTCTCGTACAGCCCGGCAGCGATATTCGCCTCACCATCCCGCAGTCCGCGGTCTACCGTATCTGGCTGGACGTCGACAAAAAAACCTGGGGCATGGAACAATCGCTGCCCAAAAAACCGGTCGCGTTTTTCCGCGCCATCGGCGAAGACGTCGGCGCCGCCCGCGTCGTTCTCGATGCGACACTCAGCCAGGCCCCGCGCGGCCGAGAAATCAAATCCTGCGAGTGGAACGTTACTTCCCAAGATGGGCTCGCGTTCCTGGAGCCGTCCAAGCCGGGCAACATGAACCACCTGCAGCAGGCCGTCACGGTCGAGCGCTCCGGCAATTTCGAAGTTTCGCTGAAAGTCAGCGACGGTAAGCAATCGGCGACAACAAAAAAAATCGTCCGCCTCGGCCAGGGCTGGTCGGCGGATTTATCGCCGAAATCCGACACTCAAGATCGCGACGTCACCCCGATGCTTCCACTCCACGGCAATCGCTGGGGCACGATCTACCTAAGCGATAAGCCAGGCAACCTGAAGGTCTCGTTCACTCCCGCGACCGGCAAATCGAAGCGAGCAAAGAACCCCAAAAAACTCCATTCGAAAGCCGGCACGCAGCTTCTCGTCTACGATCCCGCGCTGCACCAGGCCGCTCTGACAAATGAAGGCTTCCACGCGATCAACTTCGACCGCCAGTCCGCCGACGCGTTGCCGTCGGACGTCTATGTCGAGCGCATCGATGTCGTCGGCGATTTCAACAACTGGACCCCGGGGGCGACGCCGCTTTACGAATTCTGGACCGACGACCGCGTCTTCGGGCGCATCATCGAGCTGCCCGAAGGACGCTATCGCTACAAGCTCCTGATCAACGGTCATATCTGGATGGAAGACCCGGCGGCGGACCAGCGCCTCCGCTCCCCCGACGAATCCGGCGGCTTCAACAGCGGCTTTCGCATCGGCCCCGACGCAGCCCAGTTCGGCGCGCCGAAGCCCGATCAAATCGCCTCCGCCGCCGTCCACCACGACCCCACGAGCAGCACCTACCTCCAGGTGATCGACGAGAACCTCATCCGCGTCGGCTTGCGAACGCTCGCCGACGACGTTGAGTCCGCTGAGATCGCTTTTGAGGTGAGCAAAGTCAGAAGCCCGCTGCGCCGCACTCATTCCAGCGACGGCTTTGATTTCTGGGAAGCGATGTGCTCCGTCGGCGGCCGGAGGATCAGGTATGTCTTTAATCTGCATGACGGCGGCGCAAGATCGGTGCTTGACACCCTGGATTGCTATAAGATGCCGGCCGAGCCGGATGCTGCCATCTCGCTTAAAGTCGAACCTTTTGAGGCGGACCTGCGAATGTCCTTCGACACGCCCGACTGGGCCAAACGCGTCGTCTGGTATCAGATCTTCCCCGAGCGCTTCTGCAACGGCGAGCCGTCCAACGATCCCCCGCGCACCGTCCCCTGGACCCACGACTGGCACAAGCCCTACGACGGCTCAAGTGCGAAGGATGCCGCCGGGCGCTTCAAGGAGCAGGGCTCGTTCTTCGAATACATCTTCGACCGTCGCTACGGCGGCGATTTGCAGGGCGCGCAGAAAAAACTCCCCTACCTCCGCGACCTCGGCATCACCGCCATCTACTTCAACCCGATCTTCTCCGCCGCTTCGCTGCACAAGTACGACGCCTCGGACTTTCGCCACGTCGACGACGCGTTCGGCGTCGCCGGCAGCCTCGATCGCCTCAAGGGCGAAACGACCGACCCGAAGACGTGGCAATGGTCCCAAAGTGACAAGGTCTTCCTCGACTTCCTCCAGGAAGCTCATCGCCAGGGTTTCAAGGTCATCATCGACGGCGTCTTCAACCACGTCGGCCGCGAGTTCTGGGCATTTCAGGATGTCCTCAAGAACGGCAAGAAGTCGCAGTACGCCGACTGGTTCGACATCACCAGTTGGGAGCCCTTCCATTACAAGGCCTGGGACCGCGACGATGGCGCCCTGCCGCGCCTCAAACACGATGACGCCCTGGGCCTTTGCAAGCCCGTCCGCGATCACCTGTTCGCCGTCACGCGACGATGGATGGACCCCAACGGCGACGGCGATCCATCCGACGGCATCGACGGCTGGCGTCTCGACGTGGCCAGCGACATCAACGCCAACTTCTGGCGCGACTGGCGCAAAGTGGTGAAGTCCGCCAACCCCGACGCCTATATCGTCGCCGAGCTCTGGGAGGAATCGAAAGTCTGGCTCGACGGCCAGACCTTCGACGCCGTGATGAATTATCCGTACGCCCGCGCCTGTCAGCGATTCTTCGTCAACAACGAGAAGCGCATCAAGCCCAGCGAGTTCGACCGCCAGCTCCGCGAGGTTCTCGGCTGGTATCTGCCGCAGGTCAGCTACGTCCTGCAGAACCTCTACGACAGCCACGACACCGATCGCCTCGCGTCGATGCTGATGAACCCGGACCTCGAATACGATCAGGCCAATCGCCTCCAGGACAACGGCCCGAACTACAACGAATCCAGGCCAACCCCCGAGTGCTACCAGCGGCAGAAGCTCCTGGTCACGATGCAGATGACCTACCTCGGCGCGCCGATGGTCTACTACGGGGATGAAGTCGGCATGTTCGGCGCCGACGACCCCTCCTGCCGCAAGCCGATGCTCTGGCCCGAGTTGATGCCTTACCAGAGCCCCGACGATATCATCGAAAAAGATCTGCTCGATCACTACCGTCGCCTGATCGCCATTCGCAACACTTACCCCGCTCTTCAGCTCGGCACCTTCGACACGCTCGAGTGCAAGGACGATCAGGGCATCTTCGCCTTTGCC
>WBZR01001415.1_pt1 | contig 29888 bp, 35 predicted proteins | sample 5204231 | NCBI WGS metagenome assembly WBZR01 (sample SAMN12412403, study PRJNA552823) | activated sludge metagenome | isolation source: activated sludge from anammox sidestream of wastewater treatment plant... | place: USA: Virginia | collected 2017-08
TCACGAGACTGAATTTGCCCTCCGTGAAAAACTTCCCAAAAAAAATTGGCTTACCATAAACGATATCCTTGTTACATTTGGTCAAAACATCTGTGTTCCTGTCTCTCCGAAATGCAGCATTTGTCCTGTCAATGTCTTTTGTAAAAGGGTGGGAGTGACAAGGAGTCGATAATTTTGTAATCGAGCGATAAACTTTTATAGGAAAATTAATAAACGAGACCAAAATTTGCGGTTCGATGGTATCAAACGGCGTTTGAAAAATGTACCCAAGCTAAAGACATGCCAAATGTTGCAGGTGTAGGGCGTGGTGTGTGTGGCACAAGGATTGCGAAAGGGTTCTTTTGCCAGACTTGTGGATCACGGTTTTAAAATCATTAGTTGCCTTCAAATATCCAACGAACTCATCAAATTCCCTGTGCTCCTTTAACCGTTTTAGTTCCTGCCCATCCTTCGCTATTAAATCCGGTTTTTCTTCCATCAATTACCTCCCTTTCTTTTTTAGAATTCCCGATACTATCCGGCTTTTAAAAGTCATAAGTCCTTACCACCCCTCAATCTTGTTTTTTTTGAATTCCTCATACATGAGGAATTTCAAGGCAGTGGGATATTTATTAAATCCGGTTTTTCTTCCATCAATTACCTCCCTTTCTTTTTTAGAATTCCCGATACTATCGGGAATTTAAAAGTCATAAGTCCTTACCATTCCTCAATCTTGTCTTTTTAGAATTCCCGATACTATCCGGTTTTTCTTCCATCAATTACCTCCCTTTCTTTTTTAGAATTCCCGATACTATCCGGCTTTTAAAAGTCATAAGTCCTTACCATTCCTCAATCTTGTCTTTTTAGAATTCCCGATACTATCGGGTTTTTCTTCCATCAATTACCTCCCTTTCTTTTTTAGAATTCCCGATACTATCGGGCTTTTAAAAGTCATAAGTCCTTACCATTCCTCAATCTTGTCTTTTTAGAATTCCCGATACTATCGGGTTTTTCTTCCATCAATTACCTCCCTTTCTTTTTTAGAATTCCCGATACTATCCGGCTTTTAAAAGTCATAAGTCCTTACCATTCCTCAATCTTGTCTTTTTAGAATTCCCGATACTATCGGGCAATTTCAAGGCAGTGGGATATTCCCTATGCGGGTTCAGGTTTGTAGCCGGAACCCAACCTTGATCTGTGTTGCCGAAAGCACCTTGTGGATCAACTTTTTAAAATCAAAGTCAAAATGTAATGTAAATTACTCCGGAAAATGAAACGTCCGTTGGAGCAGTAGCCCAATTAGGAGTAACGCACTTTATTTCCATATAATCCCCTGCCGATACCGCTATTGCCAATGATGTATTGACCCATGTACGATCTGCACCTGCTACGCCAACCGTCTGTATCAATGTATCGGTCGTGTCGTTTCTTCTGATATACAGCGACCAATTTTCACCAGTCCCCGCAACATTGTTCGCCCTCGAGTAGATACGAGCCAATGTTATTGTTCCGGAAACAGGGAAATACAACCTTGCCTTAGCTCCGTTTGTTCGTGCAGGCGCAGCCGATGCTCCAAAGTAATAGGTAGTTGATTTAGCAGGGCTAAACTCATAAGAAAATACCTGCAAATTCATGCCTACATTTTTACCGTTTACCGTTACAACGCCAGTCCCACTTGTACTCAATGCTATGTTTTTGTTTGCCGTTGTGTTTGCAATGGTAACGTTATTACCGCTTGTTAAGTCAATATTGCCGCCGACAGACGCCTTGCTTAAAGTGCCGTCCCAACTAAACGCAGCGGGGAAATTGACTGAGGCTGTAATGGGATCAGACCATGACAATTTCAAGTCATCCTTTATACATAAGACATCTACCGGTCCGGAGTTGCTAAATTGGATTCTATATCGTATGTATCGTTTTGCAGTTATTTGCAATGCGCCGACTTCAAGTCCAGAATACCAGGTATACAAGGAATCATCTGCACTAGTGCCTACGCTTATGGTTATTTTCCCTTCGGTATTTTCATCTGTGCCAATTGTAGGTGTCGATATCTTGAATACTTTAGAAACATTGGGCGCACCATTGCCCCTGTCATATGCAAGGCTTGTATAACCTCCGCTAACCACACCAAAATAAAAATCATCAAAAAAGGCGCCAGACTCACTTGCTTTATCCGTCATTGCTTTTAAATAAAAAGTGTCCGGGGCATATTGATCAGACGTGAACCTTATATCCAGCCGTTGCCACGAGCTATTGCCGCTATGATAATTAGAATACAGATAGTATTTTTTATAGGGATCATGAAAGGCATAGTCAAAATATAATCCAATACGGTCGGTATTTTTGGAGCTTGAATACACCCAGGCTGAGAAAATGTAGTATTTATAACCCTTAATCACACTCCCCAACTCTGTGTAACAGCTTACAGCTTTATTACAAGCCGCCCGCTTTAACGACGCCGGTGACGAATAATATCTTGCGGTACTTCTAACCCAGGACCCCTTCTCTATCGTCCATCCGGTTAGATTCGTATTGAATGATGGGTTGGAGATCTGATTCTGCGTTAACCATAAATAGTAAAGGCCGCCAGGTCCGACTTTCCTTTCCGTATCTGTCTTTGTGCCGGTCGTAAAGTTGCCGGTGATAATGTCAGTCCATGCCGGCTGCCCACCGCCAACAACAATGACTCCGCCATCCTGATCAGTAACCGTAAACGCCTTACTTGCAAGTGTCGTGGCGTTAGATGTCTTCCCGTTAGCGTCAACCGCTTCAACGAGGAAATACCACGTACCCGCAGACACGGGACACGAATACCAGGTAGTATTGGTTATGTCGCTCAACACAACTCCATCCCACGAATTACTTGAAGAGATAGCAACATTAAAATGCCGGTAATCCCGAACGTAATCTGAAACATAGGTATTTATATTGTATACCCATGAGACCTGTATCCGGTGATTAACGTTGTCGGTTGTAGTCACTGTGATATTAATCGTATTTGGATCAATATCGTCCATTGTGTTCGTATCGCCAATGGTATGCGTGAAGACAACGGACGTCGAAAAATCCTGCATGACGCCAAAGGTATTAACCGACAATATTTTGAAATGGTAGGTTTGGAAGCGTTGCAGGTTACTTACTTCAAACACATTGCTGTTTGACTTATCTATTTTAGTAAGAAAATCATAATTGTTTGCTGAAATATAATAGGTGTCAAAACAATACAGGTTATAAACATCAGCGTCCGGCAATGCGGCGGAATACAAAACAAAACTCTTTATCTGCACATGGGAATAATTGGCTGCATATCCGCTGCCCAATTGCATAGCCGTCCTATTAGGCGGCACGATGGTATTACCTGCAGGGTGCATTTGGTAGTCCCGGGCAATGCCGTCGATCGACAGCGTTTGTTTCCCGGAAAAGGCGTCATACGTCACCGTTATCTGATGCCAACCATCTGTAGAGTTGACCATATCATAGGTCGCTGTTTTTGATGTCTTATTGTTGCTTGAGTCCTGAGTAACGAGCAAATATTTAAGAACATGGGAATTGTCGTCAAAATAGATACAATATCCGTCATTGTCGGTTGCATTTCTGTTATTCAGGAAGTAACCAGCTGATCCCACTTTTACGGCCAAACGCTTGAATCTGAATGACAATGTTATCTCCTCGTTGTTCAAAACGGTTGCATCAGCATAGTCATTAACGCCATCAAAAATCAATATGTCGCCGCCGTCGTTGCCCCAACCTACACCGTTATATAATGTCATATTGGCTTTGTCGCTGCCGCTATCACATAAGAGGGTTCCGCTACCTTCAGTTAATTTGTAATGCCTGACTTTGCGAACGTCCAAATAAACCGGGCGATTGTTGTACAGGTTATCAATTTCATCCGGCTCCAATATCTCATCGTAGATGACTAAGCTATCGATAATGGCATTAATATAATTAGCTCCAACCGTAGCGCCCACCAATAAATCAGGATTGGTGTTTGGCACGATGGTATTTCCCGCCGTATGTCCCGCTCCGGCTGCAAATGCGTTATTGATAAACATACGTTGCTTGCCTGTGTTTATGTTGTAAGTGCAAACGACATGATGCCAGGCATTAAGAGATGCCACCATATTGTAGGATATAGTTTGTTCTGTTTTCGTTCCGCCGCTGGTCTGAGTTACAAGATAGTACTTTAGCGTGTGAGAGTTAGTTTCAAAGTAAATATAAAAACCGCTTTTGGATACAGCAGTACCATTATAAATCAAAAAGTCACGTCTTGATGCATTCACTGACTTGCGATAAAACCAGAACGACACCGTTACCTCTTCGGTAATAACTGGCTTTGCACTTGCATATCCGGATGTGCCATCGAACAAAACTCCGTAATTAAATTTTCCCGTTGTCCATTCAGCTGAGCCGTATAAAGTCAAATCCGCCCTATCATTACCACAATCCGTTACATAATTGTTTGAGTTGTCGTCAAATTTGTAATATCGCACTCGTCTTGAGTCACTTTCAGGTTTCCAGTATACGTTTGAATATGCCCAAAAGGGCGAGGTTGGATTATCATATGTTACCGACAAGTCAATCACGCTATCGGCATTTTGCGTATTCTTGTGCTCAAGGAATACCACATTGCTGACGCTGTCGGGAGGATCATTGATGTCCGGAAGATCTGTATCGTCTGAGCCAGATGTATCGAGGCTTAACGTCTCATAATCGTAACACGTGGCGTCATATTCCTCAAGCCCAATGCCAATTGTAGCGTTCGGATAATAATCGACTGAGGTAACCCAGAATTTCTTTTGCGACCAACCCAGCCGATCATATGTCACTGGCACAATATCGCCATATTTCAAAACAATTGCCGAATAATTACAAATGCAACTGCACCTGATTCCCTGCCGTGATTCTTTGCGAATAACCTGCGCTATTTGCAAGGCGGTTGTTTTGTTTGTGGTATATAATAAATCGATCGTCCTTTCATTTTCCTGCATAGCGTCTTCTGCAAGATACTTATTGTTTCTTCGCAAATCCGGCCAATAAACAAAATCGGTATCCCATTTCTTTTTAGGGTTTGTGAAGGATGCCTTAATCTGATTGCAGGTCGGCTGTATGCCAGGAGTCTCAAAACTCCAGTTGCCCACGATATTGTCCTTGGTTATTTCAAAGCCCACAGCACTACCAGCCTTGCGGATGAAAAAGGAATATTTACCCATATTGTAAACAATATTACCCCGGCACGACGTAAGTAATTTTTCAATATTCGATTTAACATCGTTTTCGTTTTGCACCAGCCCGCCAATTTCAAATCGCTTTTGTTGCTGGCCTCCGGAAGAAGTGTTATTTGTCGTAGGTGCAGCAGCCCCCAAAGACGCATCGGCAACGGAATCTGTCCAAATCAGCTCCCCCGCACTGGTGCTATTATCGATTGTTCCAGCAAGCTTGAACGTAGTCATATCTCCTGCTACGTTACGGTAAATATCAATCTTGGTAATAGTTGATGCCTCACATGCCTGAACAATAATCTTCACTTTGGTTTTTTTGTCGGTCGTAGTTACGGGGTTTGATTTTTTGCTTGCGGCTGTATGATTTCCGCCTGCATCCCGATATGCTATTTTGTAACGGTATTTGGTGTTTGTGGTTAGATTGCCGGATTCATTCAGCAATTTCACAGCAGGCGGCACAGGATCGCTTACCGGAGTACCGACAAGCTCATCGCAATAGTTTGCGGCCGCAATCCAGCTTGCCGTATCGATTTCGCCAGGCAGTGCACCGTGTCCATAAATCTTATTGCCCCTTGCATCCTTTTTGCCAACGAAATAGTCCAAAATTGCAAGTACAGGATTTGTGCTATACGCCGGTGTAGCGTTCGGCCAGGAACCATCCCGCACGTCCTGCACTTTTAATTGTTTTACAACCACGCCAATATCATTCGGTAACCCGTTTGGGAATACTTTTGCATCCAGATTTATTGAACCCAAAAAATAAGCAACGTAATTGCCCGTGCAATTAGAGTCCCAGCTATCGGGGAATAGGTTTATTATAGTAGAGTTTGCATTTTGCGCAGACTTTCCCTTGTATGCGGCCGTATTAATAAATCCAGCATACGGAGTCAGCGCTCCAGCCGAAGTTGCATCTTGTCCATCAGCCCAGGAAGCTGCCCTATTATTATCAAAATATAAGGCGTCTACATGCTCAATCTCGCCAACGCCAATTGCGCCGATATACCAATATACTTGCTGATTACCAGGATCAGCCGCGTGAAATACGATGTCAATACCTTGCTTGATTCTGCCATAACCAACAGACAGGTATTTACGGGTGTCTGTGATGCTGGCAGTTATATTCCGCTCGCCAGGCTTTAACGGCTTCTGCGTAAACTTTTGAATGGCATATTGCGCCATCATCATACCAGCACTTATTGCCATCGGTATCCATACTACTGCGGGCATTATTTATCCTCCAACAAACCGGAAAGCCTGCCAGCTATCCAACTCAAACAGAGACTTCATATATACACCTTTGTCGGGATCAATCAAAGGGCATTTACCATCAATTGCTACGGATGCCGTTTGCATTGGTTTTGTGTCCAATATAATAACGTCTCCGCTTTGTACATAATTTTTGGGTATCTTCTGCCAGCCATGTTTCTGTAAATACTCAACAAGCGATCCATGCCTTGTGTACTCACGCAATGCGCTTTCCTTTGTGCCCCACATATTCAGGTCGTCAAATAAGTCTGGGAATATTGTTCGGATGCCGCCGATTGCAAGGCTAACACAATCAATCTTGCCCCATTGATATTTGCAGCCAAGCAACCCGTCAATCCATTTAACAAGCTCGTAATGTTTATCGATTATCATTTTTTCATTTTCTGTTTTAGTTGTATCTCTTTTGTTCGCAAACCAGGTACATTTCGGAAGAACATGTCCCCAGGACTGATCCTCTGGTGCGATGCAATATTTGTCTGCACTCCGGTTATCACCTCGATCTCGCCAAGTCTGTCGGTCATCCTGGCGACTACCGTGCACGTCGGGACGTCGTTCGTAAGGTCTTCTGATATCCGGAAACCTCCGTTTATGAGTCCCCAGAACAATAGCAATGGTGTGCCGTCTATCGTTCCGTCATCTTTATATTGCATCAGATACATTTTGCAAACCCTTCCCACGTATTTTTTTTGCAGCACCAAAGCAATAATGCTCCTGTCAACGCCCGACAACGTAATATTTACCCCATAGCTGCTTAAATCGCTCGTTGACGATACCTTGTCGAATGCCATATTGCCGCCGACACCGTTCCAGGTCTTACTATCATACACAATATTTTGCGCCGCCGTACAAATATAAACAGGCTGAGGAATATCCAGATAACCCATTGTGTCGCCAGCTACATACGCACGGGCAATGCGGAAACTATCCGCAGCTACATTTGAAATGGTAAATGTTCCATCAAAGGCATCCGTGCCGAGAATAGAGCAGGAGTTTCCGTTTGAAAGCCCGTGCGCTACACAAGTAACAGTCGTATTCCCGCCGCCAGCGTCAGCAAAGCCCGTAATATCTTTGATGATTGAAAAATCAAATTCAAACAGATACACAATGTTCATGGGCATTCCCTAAAGGTTAAAGTCAGGCCGGCGTAGTAAGTAGTTCCGCCAGAGCGAGCAGGCATCTTAAGAGATCCGGTTAAAGCAGCTCTGAATTTTACCCCCGTAATCGTGATTGTTGCACCATTAGATGGGCTTCCACCGGCAAAGATTGGCGGATATATGCTGATTGATCCGGCTGTTGGCGATGTCATGTCGGTCTTGATGTTGTAAACAAGATTTAATCCGGCAAATTTTATAATGTCTCCGGCTTTTAAGATCTTATTGAGCGTACTGGTTACGTTGATTGTTGTGCCGGTTTGATTAGCGCCATTTACGCTAATAGCGCCGGTAATTGGCGCATTTGCCGGAGTCTGCATGTCCAGGTGTACTATGTCAAATATCGTTCTGGAGTGATACAATTCATTGAGGTAGGAAAAAAAAGACCTTGCGTTTGCGTCTTTTGCCGGGATGATGCCGTATTTCTCCGTCCATTGCCTGCCCACCTGCAAGGCCGTGTCAAATTGCGCCTTGCCGCTTATAGACCACGACTCAAAGCCGGTCGGAAATTCCGGGTAGGTATGTTCTGTTGGATTGAATATGCGATTGAAATCGGCCACGCTACCCTCCTCTTATCTGGCTGGCGTATGTCCTTGATTGCTGAATACCCTCGCTGACTATTTGCCGGATAGTCCCAGCCTGATTCTTCAATACTCGCGCTGAATCCTGTCCGTCCAGCGACGAGACATTAAAATTTACTGTTTGTTGAACAATCATGGCGGGGTCTTTTCCCCCGCCGAGTTGCCCGTTATTTATCTTGTCGAGCATATCGACTCCACGCCTGCTCACTACGTATTCACCTCTTTGCAGGATCGCAGGCACTTCGTCCCTGGACAGTCCACCAGCGTGGAACCTGGGAATGATTCCATTTGCTGAAACTCTTCCTCCGGAATGCCCAAAAATTGCAAGTCCTCCGCTTTCTCCACCACCAAACCCGCCGCCTAATCCGGCCCCTGCAATGCCCAGCAAGCCCCCAAGCCAATCAAAGCCAGCACCCATTGCCTTGCTCATCATATCGGCCATGGCCTTTGCCCATGCCTGCTGTATCGTTCTCAGGAAGCCTTTAAAATAGTCTCCAAGCGATTTAAACTTAAGTTGCAGGCCGTCAAAGAAAACCTGCTGAAATGAATCATGCATTGCCTGTGCTGCACTTTGTGCAAACTGAGCGCCCGATTGAAAGGCTGTATTAGCGTCCTGCATATACTTTCCAAAACCATAAACCATGCCTTCCGAAAGCGTGCCGAACTGCTCCTTCATGGCCAGATTAAGCTCAACAAGTGCCTGCCTTGTCTCGTTAATAGCATTCTGTTGTGCGTACCAGGATGCAGGGTCTTTCTCCTTGTCCAGCCCGGCAAGATACTCTTCTTGTATTTTCTGGAGCTCCTTATATAGCTGCACCCGCTGCCGCGTGGCTTCGGGCTTGTTTATAGCAAGGTTTTGCTGTGAAAGGTCTATCTCTTTGATTTGCAATTGGATTTCAGCCTCACGGGCTGCCTGGAGTGTCCTTGCGTGCTCTTTCTCGGCCTTGTCCCGTTTGTCTAAGTTGTCCAGGATTTCCTGCCCTGCCTTATCCACGGTATCGGCATACTGCCATTCCCATTCCATCCACTTGCGGCGGTCATCGCTTATTTGTTTCTGCTCACTCTCCGTGGTTATTTTCGGCGCAACCGACTTCCGCTCCCCTGGCGCAATAGCGGCATTGACTTCCGGGATCTCCCTGCCCATCGTGTAATCAAGCGCCTTATTGATGCCCTTGTTTACCAGGCCAATCGCGGCAAATGCATTGAATATCGGGGCAAGGCTTTTTACCGCAGATGAGTTCAGGACGTCAAACATCTTATTGAGTGTCGGCATAAGCTCATTGCCAATGGCGTATGTCAGCTCGCTCATATTGCGTTTTAACGCGCCGATATTACTGCTGAATTTATTGGCCGCCAAAGCGGATTCTTCGGAGAATGCCTTTGCAATGTTCTGGCCTCCCTGCGCTATATCGTTAAGCACGGGTATGATCTGCGATCCGCTCCGCCCAAACAGCTGCATCGACAGCGCCATTTTATCCTCGCCGTCCCGCATTTGGGAGAATCGCACCGCCAGGTCTTTTATAACGTCCCCAAGTGGTTTTGCCGTATCAATTCCGAGCGTCTGAAATATTGCCCGAGCGTCGCCAGCCTTGGTCTTGGCCTCCAGCAGGTTTCTGGATAGTGCGCCAATTGCCATGCCCATCTCATCAAAGCCGATATCCGAGGACTCAGCAACGGATTTCAGCTCGTACAACGCCTCCACACTCATGCCGGTGCGCTGGCTCATTTTATAGAGGGCGTCTCCCGTGGCAACGGTCTTTGCCAGGAGCAGGTCATAAGCCTTGCCGATATTGCCGGCAACGGATTGAAATGAATAGTTCCACACGGCAACTTTTGCGGCCAGACCCTGAAATGATGAGGTAATTTCCTGGAGCGCTTTATTGGTATTATTGACACAACTGATGATTAAATCTACTCGTTGACTCATATCTGTTTTCCTGTTATACTTTTTCTTATGGGACCAGCAATATTTTTTATCGCTTTTTTGTGCGCCTTACGCTCCTGGCTGCATTGCAAACAGACATTCAGCAATTGCCGCCGGATATCTGCAGAAAGGCAACCGCAACAACCTGCCAACGCCAGTTCCCTTTCATTTCGCCACCTGTACAAGGAACCACCCGTAATTGCGCTGATTATTGTTGTAATATTCGTTCTTATTTTCGGGTAGTGCAATTCCCGCACGCCCATTCAAAGAACTCGCCATACTCATATTTACACACAGCCTTTTGCCTGGCATCGCATCCCTTTCCCTTTTTCTTTGTCTTCCCGTCATTTCCTGCTCCCATAAACGCCAGCACAGACTCGCGGAACAATATTTCACGGCTCCGGTACTCAAGCCAGGGCTTGCATTCCTCAGGCGTATAATGCCAAAGGATATCGTCCCTTTTTATAATGTCTCCGCCTGCAAGGGCGATGATTGCCGGTTCGATCCAGTCGGCATCTTCATCCCCGCCATGATCCCCGTCAGCCTTTCCAAGAGTGACGCTGCCGGGTTGCAGACGAAAAAATCTTCCACCACTTGCACGACCTGTTCGGCCGTGATCTCATATTCAATTGCCGAAATCACTTCGTCAAGGTTCTTTTTCCGGATCTCCTGCCCCTCTTCCGTAAGCACAATGGCAAGGAATTTTGACAGATTGTCGCCAAGAATGCCTGCAATGGAAGCATAATTAATCTGCTCCAGTACCGTGAATGACTGAAACAGGGGTATGATCTGCTTTATCTGCCCCCAGACGAGCGGTTTCTGGATATAGGTTTTATTGCCGATTGTGTATTTTTTTCCCATTTCATTACGCCCCATACGTGGCCACTTTATTGGCCACCTGTGCCCAGACGGAACCATACGTGTCATCTTCCAGCACGGCAATATCCCCCGCCTCAGCCAGCACCTTGCCGTTGACGCTCAGAGGGGCCTTGAGCACGTTGCAGCGCGGGAACACGAGATTGGCATAATAGTTCTTGCCGGATTCAAACTCAGCCCCCACGGCGTTGATCTGCACGCCGAAATATTCATTATCGATCATGTGCTGCTGCAGGATGAAATCCCTCGCCTCACGGTTCAGCTTCAATGTCTGCAACCTGCCCTGCCTCAGGATATAGTTCGCATAAGTATCGTTTCCCCCGATGCGAAACTCAACCAGCATTTGATTATTCAGGTTATATTCCACGGAAGAAACCTCGGCGCTTAACGTGCGCCCGCCATTAAATGCAGAACCGTCCCACTTTCCGCCGATTTTAAACACAAGTCCGGCCGTCCTGAGCGGTGGTTCAACCACTCTGGCCGGGAACGTGCACCATGCCGCTTCCGTGGGCACATACATAATTTCATACGTAGTGGGCGTCGCTGCGCCTCCGGGCGCCGTGAAGGTTATCACGGCAGGCGTTGCATCGGATACCACCGTATACACGACCTCTTTCCACTCGTTTGTCGCCGGCACCTGCACCCTTATCCTATGGACGTTGTCCAGGCGCAGCGCTGCCGTGCTTCCCTGCACGCCATTGGCTGCAAGGGTGAAGGTGGTGGCGTTATAATCCGCCGTTACTTTTTCCGTTGTTACGTTATCGGTATACTTCCCCGTGCCTTTGATGCCCAGAGACAGCTTTGCCCAGGCGTCTTTTTCAAAGGTGGCCGTCAGGGTGTCGATTATGTTGGATGCAAACCGGCGCTTAAGGATCGTAGAGCCGAGGCGCATGGCTGCCGTAAATGTCGGGTTTGTGATATCGCTTGTTGGCGTTATGGTGTGTTTATAGCCTCCGCCCCATCCCGCAGTGCTTCTTGTGCCCAGCCCGTAAGTAAGCCCAAAGGCAAAGTGCTGAGCCTGCGCCTTCGGGAAATCGAGGGTGGCCGCGGAGAGGGAGCCAAGGTCGTAGACGGTGTCTGCCTCTTCCTTTCCGGTCAGCTCATCGGAATTACTCTCCCGGCGCTTGTCTAACTGCAGGATATTGGATTTGTCTATGAGCAGCGAGGTGTCTAAGGTTTGTTCCGTGTTTAATGCCGTTTCTTTTGTATTTGCGGAGACGGCCAGCAGGTCATAATTGGCAAGATAATTCCTGGTCATTGGTTACCCTCCACTTTCTTCTTTTTTCCACCCCCTGCACCCCCGCCAGCGGGGGACAATGGTTCTCCTTCGGAGGGGAATAAAGAAGGAGTAAATTCCGGGTCAAATTTATGCCGTTCTTCCGCTGGTATTTCGTTGTAGATTTGGCCTGACGTATATTTCCGCCCGGCATATGGGCCGTCAACTACTTCGAAATCCGGAACATTAGGTTTCAGGCGATACATAATCTCATTCCTCCCATAAAAATAATAAACACCGTACAGACGCACGGACCACTATATAAAGCGCCATAAGAAACAGAAACGCTTCTAAATAATGCCAGGAATCTATAACGTTCACGATGGTTTCTTTCACCATGAAAATGACGTCTGTATGTCGAAGCTATAAATACTGAATGCCCTGGTAATCAATGTTGGCTCTATCCGCACCGGATGAAGCGGCTCAATATCCATTCCAAGATCATTGTCGGTCAGGCGTGTTTTAACATCTTCCAGGATCGGATATATGGCCGCCCGCAGCTTGTCATTACCCCGCAAATCCTTTGCGATAACGATTACCGTAAAACTCGCCTCCTCGTCATACGAGCGGTTGGCCGTCTCATCGAAATTGGATCCGCCATAGAGCACGTAAATGGCAGGCAAGCGAATAATGAGCTGCGACGCCTGTGACACGAGATCGTCAATCTCTCCGTGATATGACGAGATCGTCTTGCAAACACTGCTGAGCGGAGCGAACGATTGCAAATATACAACAATCGAATCTTCGATTTGCGCTATAGAGTATGTCATATCAGAAACTCACCATCGTGCCTTTCGTAAAGACCCTGTCGTCCATCGTTGTGTTTGTCTGCACCCCGCCAGCCTCGGTTACAATACTACCGGGTTCTCCGATGGATATCCTGCCCGATGCAATGTCGCCCAATTGCCGTATCGCATTCTTATACCTCTCTGCCCTGGTTTCCGGTATCTCCTCAACTCTTCTCGAATAGAGGTTGTAAATGGCGATGTCCACGGATATCTTCTTCACAATATCTGGCACGGCAGCAAAGGGGACGGTGTACCGTCCCCCGCAATAGCTGTCAATCTCCGCATCGGCCTGTGCGATAGATTCATTTACCCGTGTTTCATTTGCTGTACCGATATTTTCATCATCCGTCAATTGAATGATTGCCGTTTCCGGAAGCAGCTTTTCAATGTCTGTTAAATTGGAATAGGACATATATAACCTATAAGACCTATGTTGAAAGCGTGTCGTACCAGAGAAATCCCAGATCGGCTCCGACCTGAAGGATGTGCGTCTCTTCGGCCACCTCATAAACATCCTGGTGTTCTGCCGGTTCTCTCCAGGTGGTTATTCGCCTTCCTCCGCCCTGGAGATATGACTTCCGGGCCTGATAACCCGCACTCAGGGTCTTGAGTCCTGCAACTGGCGGACGGTAGAAGAGAAATGCGGAGCCTTTACCGGCATTCTTTTCCCAAATGTTGCTTGCCGTAAAGTCCGTACCGTCCTTCTTTTCCTTCGCTGTGGAGTATATTGCTTCACCGATAAGCACTTCATCAAGCTCAAGGATGGCTGCAAGGAGCTCCTTTGTTAATACAGCACGTTCAGTATATTGAATCTTGCTCAGGACCGTGGACTCTTCTTTAAGGCTGTTGTAGGTGCCAAAATCCACAACCAGGACATTGGGTTTCATCCCGGTATTTGCGCGTATCGTTCCCACCCTCAGCCTCACGTCCTCCAGGAATGTGTTTCCGGTACCGGCAGCCCATTTCCCATCCGCATCTTCACCGGCAGCACCAGACCAGGTAGAACCAAGCACAATGGCGGCCGTCCTGCGCTCCTTTTTTAAATCTATCTTGTCCGTTGCAAACTCTATAGCGTCCTGATCAGGGTTCAGCGGTGGAGCATTGCCCAGCCTCGCAATTTCCCTGTCTTCGTCCGTCACTTCCTTTGCAAAAGCGTATTCTACGGTTGAAATATCCAGGTAATCCACTGGATATCCCCCGCGGTTTGCCCGTGCACCCGGGCCACGAATCCCGGCCTCATCCCTGAACCATGCGCCTTTGAGATATCGGGCAATCTTCGCATCCGGCGGCACGTTGTCAATAATAGGAAAAACCCTGTCAGCTATGTAGCTTTTGTTGCGGTATGCAATGCTTACGTTTTGCAGCGGCCCGGCAACAAGCTGCGACCGCGTGTTTGGTTGTGTCATTGTGTTACCCTCCTGAAAATAATAACTGAATTAAGGCGTTCCGACGCCCATATAATCCACAATTGCCGTAGACGACGTATTCGTTCCCACTGCTGAATACGCTTGTATCGTGATATTGCCTTTAGATTTCGTAACGACCAGCCGTACTGTGTCCGTGCCTGATTGCAAACCCTGCGACACTGCTGCAACTGCCGACGTCACCGTCCCCGTGGGCAACACATTTACGGTTTTTGATCCGACGCCAAGCGTTGTTGATCCGAAAAACAACTTCTGTCCGGCATCCGTCGTCATCAATTTATAGCTCTGGGCATGGGCACCCCCTGCAGGTATGAGCAGGATGGCCAGGATACCTGCTAAATATCCAATCTTCTTCATGTTCTTCCTCCCAAAAATAAGTCCTATATGACTTATGCTGTTAGATTCCCGGCGTTGCCGGTATCAGATCCACGGTCGCCAAATCATCCTCAGCCGATGCACTGCCAACCACCAGGCCCACCGCATAACCTTCATTCGCCACAAGGGGCACAGCCTTGCCTGCGTCTGCTGCGTCATTGTACTCAATGCGCACAAAGGTGTTGTTCGTTAACGCGGCACCTGCCTGCAATTTTGTCACTCCAAGCCTGCGCACCACAGCGGCTCCGCCGGAGGCAGGGGCGTTTTGCAGAACGCCAAAAGGGATTTCATTCTGTGCGTCCGGCCTGCGTACCTTTGCCGGACTATCGGTTGTCAACACCACAAACCGGTACTGGTCATTCGTAAGGCTCTCTGCGGCCTCGAACGACAAATCCAGTACTCCATTTTCTGTTGCCATAAGTCCTCCTTAAGTTACGATACTGCGTTTACCTGATGAACCGCACCGGAAAGTAATACCTCGCCAAGTTCATCCTCATCCCCACCGGCAAGACACCTTCCTACGGCAAGGTCAAGAGCTCCATCTGCATCCAGACCCTTGCCAGCGTCCGATGCGCTTGAGTACTCGAGCTTTACCCACTCGTTCTCCGCCACCGTCTCTCCCAGCTGCACCTTGCTTATCCCTATAAGCCTTACAACGGCAGCTTCGCCGGATGCCGGGGCATTTTGCAGCACTCCCAGCGGGATTTCAGATGAGGAGTCCGGCCTGCGCACCTTACCGCTTGCCAGGACTACAATACGAAACTGATCGTTTGAGAGGTCTTCTCCGGCCTCAAACGTCACGTCTATACACCGGTTCTCTATTGCCATAAATCCTCCTTGTATTCGTGCACCAATTGCGGGTGCTCTTTCTGCACCTCAGTAAATGCCAGTTTGTAAGACATGTCCTTATTCTTCTCCATCTTGTCCTTTATGAGCACGGCGATCTTTTCACCTGCGTTGCCTTTTCTGCCGATATCCTTATCCGCACCGGCAACCTCGCCAAACTCGATCTGCTTCTTAAAAGACGAGAGGAAAGACGTCATAAAGTCGAACGGCGTTTGAGTTTTCTTCGTATCGCCATCAGAAAACTCAACCGGTGCCTCGATCTCCGCAATCCGCTCAAGAAAGGTCTGCATCCCCATGCCGTGCTTCGTCATGGCCGGGGTGAGTTTCCCTTCTTTACAAAGCCCCTCGCAGAAATCTTTGATATCCGCCTTTACCTTTTCAGCCTTCGCAGCCGCCAGCTTTGCCTTTTCCGTCTCCAGCGCTGCCTTTTGAGACGCAAGACCTTGCGTCTCTGCGGCTAATTTTTCGGCAAATTCCCGCTCCATCGCCTTCACCCTCTTTGCCACCTCGGCCTCAATATCCACCGCTGCCGGTACAGACGCACGAACGTGCGTCTCTACGTCGCTGAACGATTGGGCATCATCAATCGTCACCCCTTCGTCAGCGGCCTTTTTCTTCATCCACTCAAACCACTTCATCTTCACTTCCTTTCCCGCATTTTGTACAGACGCACGGCTGTGCGCCTCTACGGTTGCGCAAAAATTGTTTAATTGTTCACAGCCCTTACATGTCTTGCAATCGCCAAATTCAATAATAATCCCGTCTTTATCGTTAAACGCCACGTCCGGAAGTCCTTTCACTGCCGGTGGCACGGCGCCTAAAAACCCCACGTGTCTTAATCCCAAATCCGGATACAGTGAGATGGATCGCTTTTTGAATAACCCCTTGCGCACCATATCCACAAATTCGGGCACAAGGTCTTTAAATTTAGCGTAGAGGATATCTCCTTCCCGTTTTAACCCTTCCACCCAGCCAAAAGCCGGGCTGTTGTCTTTCGGATGCCCGATAACGACCGGAGCTTCGTGCCCTGCCGGATGATAACTTGCAGCGATCTTATCCAGGTCTGCATCCGTCCAGGTCTTTTCATTGCCTGCTGAATCCGTATGCGTGCCGGTCTTAAAAACCGGTATCCACTGTTCTGTGTTTTGCATCAATTACTCCTCAAATAGTACAGACGCACGGCCGTGCGTCTCTGCACTAACGATTTCATTCTATTCTATTTCATGCGGGTTCCTTTACAATTTGAACCCCTGTTTTATACCGCTCGAACTAAAACGCATTTAAACGCCACCAAAACACTTCGGAATACCCCAAGCGCCCGATACCAGCCACACCGTTTTCTTGACAATCTTGACACCCTGTCAAGTCTTCGTGAGTTCATGTTTTTGGAAAGCCCTTAGCCCGTCCAGGCATGGGTTTTTGTTTCCAATACCTTTTCGCTTAGGATTTGTCCCAAAACGATACGGATGCAGATAGTAAAGTCGTGTCTCGTGCAAAAGCCTTCCCGTGCAATCTTTCACTTCTTGTTTGGTTTCCACGCAATCCATACAATGCGCCTTTATCCGTTTCAATTTCGATAGGGATTTGTCGTTTAACTTACAAATCTTGCTTTGACACGTCCTGCCTCTTACCTCACCAAGACACCAATAGCATTCCTGTTTAATCGCCTTTGATGGACTTGTAATCATCATTCATTCCTCCTGAATTTAAAATCCGAAATCCAAAAACCGCAAAAACGCATTTAAAGCCCTTATAAGCCCTCCGGAGCGTTTTGATCGATCTAGACACGCAGGGCATTTTCTTGACAGTTTTTGAACATGTCAAGGGAAGCCGTTGGGGCATTTAAATGTGCCATCCCTGCATCCCAAATCATACATTGCCATCCACAAGGTAACTTCCAATCTTTTGTTTTATCTTTTCCAGATCGCCTGGCGTCAGTTTCATAAATGGCCTGGCTGGTATGCCCGGATGATGTATCTCTTTCTTCGTTACCCATTTGTCCCCGATCTGAAACCGCAAGTATGGTTTGTTTTTGGGACGGATAATAAACGGGCGCGTTCCGAACTGCTGAGCGGCGGCATACTCTTTGTTGTTGCTTACCCAGGCCGAATGATTGTTGTATCCCTGCGTATTGGCGGCAGCCAGTCCACCCTGGCTTAGCTGGAGTATCTTTCCGGGCCATTTTCCCTTTTTCGCCCTCTGCTCCTCTGTGGATTTGGCCAGTTTTTTCCATTTCGGACGCCCTTCCCGCTCAAAGTTCTCTTCAACGGCGTCGTGCATAATTCCGGATATGGCCCGCATGACCGGGCTCAGATTCTGCATGCGTCCCGACAGCCGGTTTAATAACCCTCTTACCTCTCCGTCTTCTACCTTGATTTCAATCATATGTGTGATATAATTCTTTTAGGAATAGTGCAGGATGACAGTAGGAAATTTTCGGCGTTGCCTACGGCGTTTCCGGGTATCAACCGGCAGCGATATGATGGGAAGAAGCCGGCCATCCATTCTGCATTATTCCAATACTCCTTTTATCACCGTGTATTTTTTCTCCCTCAGGTTATACAAAGACACCTTGCCAGCAGTGTTCACAAAATTAACGACTCCCTTCTTTTTCAAATCCCAGTTTATTTCCACAACGATCTTGTTTTTCCTGTCGTCCGTGCCTGAGCTAAACACATAGAGAATGTTTTGTTTTTCTGCATCAAAGAGAATGGCCTCAGGATTTCTTATAACTTCCGGGATTCGCTTAATCTCATCAACGCTCAGGGCGGCCTCTTTCAGAATTTTTGCATCTCTTATGGCATGCATGATGTTTTTGTCATTCGTAACGATCACGGGCGTCTTCGGCTCTGCTCCCTTTTCTCTAAGCTTATTCAATAAAACGTCATCCATCCACCCAACCGTTATTGCAAAACCCTTCGCCTTTTGCTTCGCGAGTATCCCATCCACCCACGAAGGGAACATCTCCTGGTGTATCTTCGCCCTGGCCATCTCGCCGATAAACTTTTGCCGGATATTCGGGGGCAATTCCAGCGATTTCTCATAAGCCATCACGTCCATTTGCCACGCGGCGCCGGGATTATTGCTCCAGCCCTTGCCGGTCACGGTCTTTTCTCCGGTTACCGGGTCTTTATACAGTCCCACGGAGGTCTGTATACCCATAGGCATAATCCGGTCTTCCGTTGTCAGATTCTCCGGAGACGTCTTTTCAACCCGCAAATTACGCTCTTGTACATTCTCATGGTCCAGCGCCCTCACGCGACACCTGCATCCCCAGTCAATAGGCGGGTAAAAGTCGTTCCAAAACGGGTCGTCATACCGGAAGACCTTTCCGTGAAGCTGTGCATGGGCAGGACGCGTCCTGCCATCCAGCACCGCCACGTATTGCCAGTAGGGCCGGTCATCCACATTTTCCATAAACGCCTGGTATCTGCCAGCCATGTAAGCAGACTGGAGATTGTTCCGGTAGATATTCTTCAGACGGCGGGGCGATCCCAATTGAACCTCTTTCCCGTCCTCACCCATGACTTTCCCCCACCATCCCTTTGCCTTCAGGGTGGGTTCCAGTTCCTTTACAAACGTATCAGAAGTAATGCCTTCATCCAGAGCCTTCTGCACCATACCCCTTATATCCTGCAAGATATCGAGATTCATAGCCTTTGCCACCGTGAATGCCTTTGCGTGCGCCTCGTTAAGCATTTCATACCAGTTCCAGGTGATCTGGTACCCCTTTGCCTTAAAATATTCAATCGCCTTTTCCGGCGGCAATCCTATGGCGTACATGAGATCAGCGTCCGGCATTGAGTTTCCCCCAGAGTTCACTTACGAAGATGGCCCTCGTAAGCATATCGTCCAGACCTTTGTCCTCCATATCAGGATATGCCTCCGCAAGATTCTCCAGAATCTTGTTATAGTCTAATCCGCTCCGGATCATGTCGATGATGGGTTTTAATACCCCTTCCATCTGTTTCTGCAGGTCTGCGGGTTTCAGGGACTCTATGGTATCGTCAATTGTCTGTTGATCAGGAAACAACCCCCTATCCCTCTGGTAGGAGGAATTATTACCGGCAAAGCAGTGCGGACACCTGGATTCACCAAATTGCTGATTCTGCAAATCCCCCTTAATAAAGGGGGACAAAGGGGGTTGTCTCTCCCCATTAACAAAGGGGAACAAAGGAGGTTGTGTTTGTGGCATCTCAACCAATTCATCCCCGTCCTCCGGTTGCGGAATGCCGTAGGTTTCGTAAAAATACCGCTTCGTCACCGGCAGGCGCAAATCCCTGACTAATATCAAATCTCGGTCGGCAAGCGGCTTTAAATCCTTTTCCTCTTCCGTGCGGATCCATACCTTTGGATACGCCTTCACGTTCGGGAAGTTATAGTCCACCAGCCAGGGGATAAGCGTCTTGTTCTGGCACTCACACAAGGAATCGGCATCGGCCTTGATGTAATCCTTCCGTATATCCACCGATTGCTGCTCGTTCCCCAGCCTGCCTGGTGTGGATTCTGTCGCCGCGCTATGGCCCAGCAATACCTTACTGATCGTTTTATCCATGTAGGCGCAAAACGTTTCATAGGTGTTTATAGAGCCCGCCCGTGTCGCTTCCAGGAGCTCTATGGTCATCGTGTCGGGTATCTTAATGCCGGATTCCTGTTGTATCGCCTCAACGGCGTCCAGGAGTTTGTCCTGTTGCTCCTTTGGGGTGCCGGGAGGATATTTACCGAGCGCCGTTGGCGAGCCGAATTTATCGCAGAAGATTGCCCAGAATTTAATGCCGTTCTTACGGAACCATACCGGCCAGTACAGATTCCTGCCAAGCCCGTCTCCATAATAGCTGCCGTTATCAGAGACGTTCCGGTACACGATAAATTTCCGTTCGGGCAGCTCCTCGCCTTCGATCATGTTCTGCAGGGTGAGCAATCGCAGATTACCGTCCAGGCCAAAGACAAAGCGCCGGGATGCCTTCCCGACAACGTCCTTAATCCAGACGTCGCCCTCAGAATATTCCCACAGGATTTCAGCGGGCTTATACCCCAGCACAATCCCGGATAAGAGCGACCTGCGCGTATCGTCATAGCCAAAGCCCAGGAATACATCCTTTACGAAGTCCGCTATCTTCACGTCTTCGGGGTCATCGGACGCCGGGATGATCTCCCATTCCTTACCCACCACAGCCAGTTTCCTTGTTTGCAGCGCGGAGCTGACTTCTGAATCGCGCAGGAGGTCTTCATATACCTCAATTCCTTTTCCGCTGCCTTCAAGCCTCAGCAGCGAGTCGGGATTCAGCGCCGTTCTGCCGATATAGTCCATGACTATATCGTTTCTGATGGTTGTTATTTCGTCTGTTATTGGTTTTTTCATAAAATATGTCCTATAAGTCTTATAAGACCTATGCTGTAAATCTCGCCATTTCCCTGCCCATCGATGGCCGCCTTTTGCCGGTGGACTGATATTCAATCACGCCGGATCCTTTTTCAGCCAGGTCAATGGCGCCCTCAAGGGCATCGGGGCCGTCGTCATTGACCGCAGACGAGGGGAAATAGATTAACTGCTCGATCAGCAAGTCCTGATCGCCCTGCCCTTTTCTGAATCTGACCAGCCCGCGCTCCACGTGGGGCGATATCCTGCCGATCCTGGCCTCCTTTGAAATCGTCTGTTTTATCCCTTTTAAGGGCAACTGATATTTCTTGTCCCGCGAGACAAGCAGAAACGGGCTATTGGCAAACTCGCCCAGGGCGTTTTCTTCCATGCTCATAACAAGCGGGTTATACTCCTCATACCGGCTATAGCCCACCCGCGCCATGGTATCCACCGAACACCTGCGGATGAATGCGTCCAGGACGTAGATAATGCCTTCCAGATCGATGCCGATGGTGATGATGGCCTTGTAGTCGCTGGATGCCCCTGATTCCATAGACGGGTCAATGGCTGCGTATTTTCGCAGGGTTTTGCCGATTACCTCTTCGGGATGGTAGTACCGTATCCATTCTTCACGGAATAACCCTTCGTCGTCTTTCGGATCGTTCTGGTATTCCTTGTTGAACCGTATGGAGCCAATCAGCTTCCTCTTCTGCGTAAGGCGCTCCTTTGTCCATCCGCCAGGCCAGAGGGGTTTGCCGTCATCGCCCAGGGCCTTGTAGAGACGCGAAATAAAACGGGGGTTTTCACCCACCCCTTTATCCTTATGCGGGTTCAGGTTTGTAACCGGAACCTCTTCCTTCATCGCAATCATCTGCGCCAGGACGCTCTTTTTTGAGAGTAACGTCCCGATCATGGTCATGGATCCACCTTCTGCCAGGGTGTTGATCACCGCTTCCAGCAGCCAGTCAATCCCTTCTTTAATCAGCCGCGGGTTTTTAACGTTTTTATCGTTTTCCAGGTCGTCAATCACAATGCGATCCACGCGGTATTGCCGGTTTCTGAGACCCCTGACCCTTTGTCCACGTCCACGCGCCTTTACCCGGATGCCGTTTTTCGTAATAAAATCCTTCGATTCCCAGTTGCCCTGGTTAGTCAGATCGCCGAAGTCCTGCTTAATCCGCTCGTTTTCCTCCAGTTCAAGCTGTATGAACTGGGAGAAGTCGGCAGCCAGGTCTTCCGTATCGGAGATGATCAGGATAAAATGCCTCTTTCCCGCACAGATATCATGCACCGGCACGCCCAGGGTGAAGAATGTCGATTTGGTATGCTCACGGGGCGCAGCGATAAAGACCGGTTCGTCAGCCACGTCGGCCAGGGTGTTCCACTCCCTGTGGAAATCGCCAAAGGGTTTGGAGAAATAATGGGGGAAATAGGTCACAAAGAACCAGAGACGGTCTTTCTTTGCCCGTTCAATACGCTCCTTTTTCGCCTTTTCGGAGTTGTCTTTAAAGGGCGTAGTCTCCTGTTTCATGCGGGCGATGATCTCTTTTGCCCTGAGTTCGTATTCGCGACGGGAGAATTTTTTGATTATCATAGTATTTCCCACGGGATTACGGGGGAGGAGCGGACGCAGTAACCGATCGGCTCCTCCCTGAACAGGCCTTTTCGTGCTCCGTTTGAGCTATTGGCCTTATATGCCCTATAGACCGTATTGACCTACATTCTTCTCGTTTCTTCGAAAAATCCGTGGATACGCTCCGATATCTTTCCGATCAGTTGTTTGTCTTCTTCAGCGCGCATGAGGTATCTGGTGAACCTGTCCATTGTCTCGATCGTAGCACCCAGCACGTCCCTGCCGCCTTCAATCTTCTCGATTGCGGCAATGATCTTTGTGATCTGGTCCGTTATCCTCGTGCTTTCCAGGATGTCCCGCGGATTAATCTGCTCCAGCATTTCTATAAGCGTCTTCTTCAGCTTGTCCGCAGGGCCGGTGCGGGTGGATACCAGATATTCCTTGCGCTGCCGCATCCATTCGCCATCGGACGACCAGCGGGAGATCGTCTTTTCCGAGATGCCGAGCAGCTCGGATATCTCACGCTGTGTCTTGCCTTCCTTTACCGACAGGCGCTCTGCATCTTTGTAATAGTCCTGGAATTTGCTCATATTCTATAATCCCCTCCCGGGAGGGGTTAGGTTAGTGGTTGGTGGTTAGTGGCTCTCCACTGTCCACTGTCCACTGTCCACTCGCCACTCTTTATCTTGGATTATTCCCTATCCTTAGTTTCAACAGCGCCAGGGATTGCGCCCTTAACTGGAATATCCTGTGCCGTTTCAAACCTGTAGCTTTCATCATCTCTTTCACTGACGTCTCTTTCAGATAATACTTCCCGACAAACCCTCTATGCGGTTTGGGCAGCCTTTTAACCACCCGCCGGACATAAGCCCTTTCATCTTCCGCATCGTATTCCCCGAACAAATCCGTATCGTCAAGCGGGTTCAGGTTTAAGGCGTTTAAGGATATGTTTGCCTTCTGGCATTTTTGCCGCACAAAACTCATGATGGCTTGCCGCGCCTTTTTGCATGCAAATGTCACAAAGCTGACGCCTCTTGCCGGATCATACTTCCTGGCTGCCTTAAGCAGCCCCAGAACCCCATAGCCCACCAGATCGTCTTTTTCTATATACTGCATGGCGTTTTTAAAATCCCGGTCGACAACATATGCCACCAGATCAATCCCGCAATTTTCCAGCGTGTCCAGCAGCGGGTAATCATAATTCATTTTCAATACGCCGCATCTCTTCCCTGAGCACCTTGTATTCATCCACAGCACAGCTCAGGTCTTCAAACGCCTGACGTGCCTTATCGAACTCCATACCCTTAATCCCTTCATAGGAAAAGAGGTAAATATTAATATCCTTACGACACCGGTCTGCCTTGATCTCCAGCTCGGCAAGCCGGTCTTTCTTGTGCGCAATCAACCCCTGTTTGAAAATCCGGTCCCTATTCACCCGTTTCCTCCTCCAAAGAACTTTGCGATGGCCGCGGTAATTGCCGCAACCCCAGCGGACATGCCACCCGACGCGTACCATACTTTTTTTTCCATGGAAACGATGCGCTGGTCCTGTTTCTCAACAATCTTTTCCACCCGATCCGCAAAGGCTTCCTGAGACGCCCTCATTGCCTTCATGATCTCATTCCCGGAGCTGAGCTGGCTCTTGATCTCGCCGTGTATCTCTTCCAGCTTTAACGCCACGTCGCAGTATTTCGACACACTACAATCATCGCCCATTATTATGCCCCCAGGTTAGTTATAACGACACCAATATCATCACATGCAACCGCGTGCCGGACATCGACGCCTTTGCCCGGAACCGGGTCGCCTGTGCCGCATCAAGAGTAAGGCATTGGGATATTGCCAGAGACGACACCCCATCGGTCAAAACCGGCTCGCTGCCGTCCAGGGTATACACAATACTGCCAACGGACACCCATACGAGCACCTCTTTGACCATTTCCGTGATGCCATAGATCCGGATTGAATCGCTGGCGCCGTACGTGGCTTCGCTGACAGACACGACCTTCAGCTTTCCCAGGTCGCTGACGCCACTTTTTCCTTCATATCCCTGACCGACTTTTTCAACGCTTCCTTGTCCTGCTCGTTCAGCGCCTGCGACTTCTGAATCTCCGCTACCAGGTTCGTGATGAGTGGCAGGAGCTGGGTAATTAACTGTACGATCGACGCCGGGTTCATTCGTGCTGCCTCCTTCTGTTTGTTGTGGGTTTTGCGCTGGCGGTTCATCCAGCCATAGCCCTATATCGGAAAGAATCGTGCTGACCTGCGTGATCAGCTCCGTGTAGGACGTTATATCCGCCGAATCCGTATCGATAATCTTCTCCAGGACATCTGACGCTTTTATGTAGCCCGACTGAGCCCGGAGCCAGTTGATGCGGATGGAATTATAGGTCTGCTGATTAATCACCTTTTGTGCATAGAGTGATTTAGCCTGATCTTTGGTGGACGCGAGCAATTGCCCCACCGCGGTATGCGCCGTGACCAGCGCCTTGCGCCTCTCCTTGCAGCCGGAAAGGCTTATGGCGCAGATGCACAGGATGCTAAGAAATACGAACAACGGGAAACGGGTTTTGGCGTGCACGGCTTTTTTCCTCCCAAAAAATTTTTTTTAAAAAAGTTCCGTGTTGGGCGAAGCCCAACACGGAACAGGAGATGAATGACGAGGGAATTGTACTACGATTTTGGGGGAGATGTCTTTTAAGCCGGTTTAGAATTTTCTTATTCCCCTCTTGGGAGAGGATTCAAAGGAAGTCCCCTCCTGGGAGGGGTCAGGGGTGGGTTATCCCCGAATGTCGGGCGGTAGAGGGGTGGAATCACAGGGACACGGCGCCCCGTGTCCCTGCAATCGGGCGTTGCGCCTTATTGATGAGCGGCGTTGATGATCTGTTTTGCTTGTTGCTCCCGGATACCTTGTATTCCGGCAGTCATGCCGTAATTGATTATATTAGAGACACCCGATCTTGACCTGCCTGTCTGCTTTGCGATTTCGCTATTACTTACGCCTTTACTGTGTAATTCCAGTATCTGCTTCTTTTCCTCATCCGAGATCATTACCGTTGGCTTTTTCGTCCTGGGTTTTAGGAGTGTCACCGTATTTTCCAAAAGGGCTATATACTTTTTCTGCAATTCCATGAATTCCACATCCTTCTGCGCGGCCTTCTGGATCACCTTGAGATCGAAGTAACTATCAACCAATATCTCTTGTACTTTCCATGCCCTTTCATCTTTGAAAGATTTCGTTAACATAAGATAGCCGTATATGGTCATAAAAATCTTGTTTCTCCGATGACCGCCAACCTCTTTCTGGTTGGACGAATTACCCTCTTGGTCGTACGAATTTTGTACTACCAAAATCGACCATTCTTCGTAGGGCAATTCAAAAAAATGTTTACCGACTAAGAATCTTTCCCTGTTTTCATTGAAATTTCTTTTAGCAGTGCCTTCCGGTCTTCCATGCACCCGATCAATGTCTGCTAATGTCAATACGGGCTGGTCTCTGTAAACGATCTTCTGCACTTCTACGTCTTCAATCCTTATTAATTCATTCATCCTTCATCTCCTATAAAGGTTTTTGTGAAATGGCGTCCCTGCAATCGGCCATTGCGCCTCAATTTTTCAACTTCTGTTCCAGTTCCTTTATCTGCCCCGTAATGGAACGTCTTTCTTTATCCATTGCCTGCAGCCTGGCGATGTGCGTGGCAACCGGGTCGATTTGTTGCAGGTATGCCCGGTCGTTCAACTTCAGGTGATACAGAATATCCTTCACACAGTTATCCATCCTGGTAAGGAGCGCCTGCAAGTCTTCCTTCTTTTCTTCCAGCATCCCGCGAATCGTGTAACGGTCTTCCATTGTATTTTCCCCCACAAAAAACTCCAAAAGGCTCATCAGACAGGGCTAATACCCTATGACGCCAGCCGGAGCTGGCGTTTCGCCTTAATTCAACGTAGTGGAATTTCAAACTTCTCTGCTCTGCCTTACACACCCCCAACCCCCTCTGCGGAATAACACACCCCCAACCCCCTCTCAAGAGGGGACTAAAGAAGTTCCCGACTGGTAGGGGACTAAAGAAGTCCCCTCCTGGGAGGGGTCAGGGGTGGGTTTAACCTTATAATAAAAAGTTGCCAAAGACCTAATTCAACCGGTTTTTGAAATACTCCACGCACTTCTGGAGTTTCGGCAGATTTTGCGGAGGCACAAGGAGACCGCAAGCCTCCATCCGGCGGACGTTTCTCCGGACGGTGGCTATCTGTTTATGGGTTAGCAGTGCAATCTCATGATGGTTCAGGCCAAGCCCTTTATACCGAAGGATCTTCCTCCAGAGTGGCGACCGCTCCAGCAACTCCCTCCTCATGTTTTCAAAGACGACTTCGTTTCTCTCCGGCTGCGGATTCGGCTTTAGGGTAATCCTGCCCGACTTAACCTCTTCCATAAGCAGCGAATAGGTGCAAAAGCCTTTTACAATAGCCATTGCATGCCTTATAGCCTCATCGGTATTCAGGATCGTGGCAAACATATAGGCGCCCTCTTCGGTATAAACATAAGGCAGCGACGACCTGTATTTATCGGCTTCTCCAAGGTGATCACAAACGGTGACCTCCTCCTTTGTGAGTTGATAGAAGTTTACCCCTTCCGTAAACTTCTTTGGATTTCTCTCCCGTGCCTGATTTAGTGCTCTTGTCTCGACCCCATAAGCCCTTGCCAGGTCTTTGTCCAGCATGCAGGGTGGTTTCCCCGGCAGCTCAATTACACGGTCTTCCAACCGTTTTTCTCCTGCTTTTTCCAACATTGTCATTCCTCCTGTACTAATGGTTTTTGTGAAATGGCGTCCATGCAATCCGCGATTGCGTCCCGGACGCGGGAACTCTGAGAGGGTTTCAAACTCTGCCAATGCCTGCTGTATTGCCTCATCCGTACTCAGGATCGTGGCAAACATATAGGCGCCCCGCTTGGTGTAGATATAAGGCAGATGGCCACCTTTCCAGTCGAGGTCGACAGCTTTGACCTCGTCCTGTGTAAGCTGGAAATAATCCACATCCTCAACAAACTTCCTGGGATTCCTTTCCCGTGCCTCGTTGAGTCGCCTTGTCTCTACCCCATAAATCCTTGCCAGGTCTTTGTCCAGCATGCAGGGTGGTTTCCCCGGCAGCTCAATTACACGGTCTTCCAACCGTTTTTCTCCTGCTTTTTCCAACATTGTCATTCCTCCCATAAAGGTTTTTACAAAACAGCGTCCACAATCCGCGATTGTGGCTCACGCAAAGAATATCCAGTACACCAGAAACCAGAATGCCGCACAAAAAGACAACGCTATGATGAATCCCCGTAGTGCCATATTTTTCCTCCTTTATCCCCCGCCAATTAAAACAATTTCAACTGCTTTGCCGCCATGCGTTTCTTCTGCTGCTCCCGCCAGAGGATCTCGTAGACCCATTGTTCGCTATAGTGTGTGGCGCGTGCGAGTTCCTTATGATTATCGCCTTTGAAATGCTGCACGATATATTCGTACTTCTTTTGCCGTATGACCTCTTCCAGCCCGGCAAAATAGATAAGCTCGCCTTTAAAATATCTGGCCAGCTTTAAGGTGTTCTCAGTGCCGATCTGTCCGGCCATTTCCTGGTATTCTTTGCAGAAAGGCTCGCCCGGCTTTATCTCGGAAAAATAGAATCCCAGCTTGCTGTAGTATCCTGCGAGTTTTACGGTGTTTTCCAGCCCGATATGGCGCACGATGTCCTGGTACTGTGCGGGCAGTTGCTCGATTTTTATGTCATTCAGCCAGTTCGTCATCATTCACCTTTAGGAAATTGTTGTCCCCGTGGATCATCCCTTTGCAATTCTTTCAAACGCCGTTTGATTTCCTTTAACGCCGAAACACGCATCTTGCGGTAACCATCACTCTCGCCAAACCGGGCGCAGAGGTTATTGAGCGGGACGACAAAATCCTGTCCGAACCTGGCAACGGCCAGATCCTTCACCTCTTCCAGCAGCCCTGCTTTGCTGGATTCATACCGGTTCCATTGCCCCCCGCCGGCGGTGGGTTTGGGGGTGTAAGGCACGCCATGCAATGCCTTAATATGGTCCAGCACCCTGGCCACTTCCCGCACCTTTGCATCACTCAGCCGCTTGCCGATGACGCATGGCGCTATATCTTCCCGGAGTGTCTCCTGGCTAATACCATATTTTGCTGCCTCGGCGAATAATGCCTTTAATACCAGGTGTTTTGTATTTTTAGCGGCCATATACCAGGCAATTCAATTCAAGGTTGTGTTTATACTTTACGATCAATTCATCCAGCTTTTCCGCGTTGTTCTGCCTGGCCAATTCCAGGTCTTCCGGCGTGGCTGCTGAATACCACGCGATAAAATTCAGCCGTTCCAGATCTTCTTCCAGTGCGTTTATGATTCCGCTGCTTTCATTCCGCAGGTTTTCCATCTTTCCTGCCCTCCAAAAACCGATTGAGATACCAGATGGCCTTTTTAATGTCCGTTGACGGGTCTTCTGTCTTCTTGCCCGCCCGGAGTATGTATTTTGTTGCATTGGCCAGATAGAATCCCAGGCCGAAGGCTTCTATCACGTCAATTGCCTCCAGGCCGTTACCTTTGTAGTGTTGCGGATGATTTACGTTGTCTGTCATTTTGTCCTCATTCAGGGTAACATGGACAAACAAAGTTTGTCCATGCCACCCCAAAAAACATTATTCGTGTAATAAACCAATCTTCTCCGTGTTGACCCGTTTGCTTTCCCAGTAGTTTCCCTGCCTGCGATCCGCTAGTTCGGCGGTTTTGCTGGAATTCCAGTTAGATATTCTGCTGTAATACCCGACAATCCTGGTCACACCGTACAGCTTCACAAACTCCCCCGTCTCCAGGGCATTTACGAGGTCGTCCAAAGGCGTGCTGATGATCGTGTCGATCTCCACCTCGTATGCCATCTCGCTCCGGTGGTTGATCACCTTCACCCGGCTTTCCTGCGTGATCTCGTTGCACGGTTGGCCGTCAATGGACAGGCCATCGATTTCCAGGACTTCGCTGGCATCGATGGCGGCGTCAAATGCCTTAAGCCGCTCCATGATCATGTCCGCAATACTCTCTTGAGAGGGGGCTTTTATACTCCCCTCTTGAGCTTAGCATGTCCCACAAATATTACTGGACAAACAGAGCTAAATAAGCTAAACTGGGGTGCATGAGAGAACATGAAAAGACCATTACAGAAAAGAAGAGACCAGGCAGGGAAACGGTAAATACCGG
>WBZR01001416.1_pt1 | contig 29871 bp, 25 predicted proteins | sample 5204231 | NCBI WGS metagenome assembly WBZR01 (sample SAMN12412403, study PRJNA552823) | activated sludge metagenome | isolation source: activated sludge from anammox sidestream of wastewater treatment plant... | place: USA: Virginia | collected 2017-08
CGGCCTGGCCCGGCATCGCGGTGCCTTTCTAGCGCACGGTGATGGCCGGCCAGGCGAACCTGCCCGGCCGCTGGTGGTCGGTGGGCGGGCGGCCCGCGAGCAGCGCTCGCGCGGAGGCAAAAAAAAGCAAAGGGGCCACGCGGCCCCTTTGCGGTGAAAACCCGGTTGACCGATTAACGGTTGCTGATGTACATCGTTACTTCGAAGCCAAAGCGCACATCGGCGAAAGCAGGAGTTTCCCAGGCCATCTTGCTACCCTCCAGTGAGTTGGAACCGCATTCAAACTGACGTGCTTCTTCCTCAGCAGCTCCCGTGCCAGCCGGCTCGAGTGGGCGCGGTCAGGCACAAAGATTTGTATTTTCAATATGTTAGGCTGTCCGTGATGCGGGCGGGTGCATCTCGCCCCAAGGCCCGGGGGATGGACTTGATTAATATCAAACAGCCAACTGGTTGCGATTAACCACAGTGGCTGCGGACAGCGGAAGGCTGCCAGACCACGGGCGGGCGTGTCGTGCTGCTCAAGGCTCGGCGCCCGCAGCGCACCGCCAGCATTCCCCGAACTGAGGCTCGAGCCACTCGCCGCACCTCGGGCATTGCCACCGCTCCCCTGTGATGGGCTGTCGGGGCAGCACCGACTCGATGATCTGCCGCGCCCTTGCCTCGTCGTGATCGTGCAATACCCACAGTTCCGGCCAGCACTCCTGTGCCGGGAGATCCCCGACGCCGCCGCCGAGGTAATCGTTGCGGATGATGCATGCTATGCCGTGATCGTTCAGCGCCCCGCTGAGCAGACCGACCAGCATCCGGTTCGCAGAGGTGTGGATCTTTCGCATGGGCGGGAGTGAAGCACCGGGGTGCGCGCACCAGAATAATTCACTCCGACCCCTGGATTACTCTCCGACCCCTAGATTAATCTGGGCTCCAGCCGCAGGTGCGCGTGCTTCTTCAGCGTCTCGCGGTTGGTGATGACCGCGGTGCTCGCCACTTCCGGGCGCAGATAGTCACGGCCAACCCGCTGCAGATCCGCGATCGTGGTGCGCAGGACTCCGCTGCGATAACGGCGGCGGAAATCCGGCGTGCGTCCGTGCAGCGCCTGGAAGTACGCCTGGATGGCCTCGCCGGCGGGCGAGGCGGGCTGGTCGATCGCCTGGATGATGCCGAGCACGGCCTCCTCCAGTTCGCGGTCGATGTGCGCGCCCTGCAGCCATGCGAGTGCCTCGTCGAAGTCCTGCAGCGTCCCCTCCAGGCGCGGGTCGCGGTATGAGAAGAAGCGGAAGCTGCCGGAGTCGGAGTCGTAGCGCGCGCCGCTGCCGTAGGCGCCGCCCTGCTCGCGGATCGCACGGTGCAGATAGCCGTTGTGCAGGAACTTGCCCAGCACGCTGAAGGCGGGCGCATCGGGATGATCCGCCGGCACCGCGGGATATGCGCGTGCGCAGAAATTGACCAGCGTGTTGGCGAGCCATGCCTCGTGCACGCGCCTGGGCGCCCCGGACCAGCCGAACCTGCTCCCCGCGCGGCCGGCATTGTCGGCGGCGAGCGTGGCGGCCAGCGTTGTCCCGAGCGCGCGCTGCTCGCCCTCCTGGCTGACCACCAGCAGGCAAGGCGGCTGGGCCGACATCTTTTCGCGGATCGCGCGCAGGCGGTCGGCGAACCCGGCCAGTGCGGCCTCGTCCTCGACCAGGGTGTCGAGCTGCTTCAGCTTCGCGATCGACAGCGGTCCGTCCCAGAGGTTGTCGAGCTCGCCGACGGTGCCCATACCGGAGGCCGCCGCCAGCATGGCCAGCGTATGACCACGGTCGGTGACCGAGGCCTCCTGCGCGGCGCGCATCTGCGCCACCACCTCGCGCACGCGCTGCCGCTCGCCGAAATCGACGGTGTCGATGGTCTCGCGCATGAGGCGGGCGAGCGCGGCCTGGTCGCGCGCCAGCGACTTGCCGGACAGCGCGATGAATCCCCGCGCGTTGTTCACATCGGCGACATCGGCGCGCAGCGAGACGTGTGCCGCGAGGCTGCCGAGCCGCGCCTGCAGGGCCTGGGTGGCGGCGTAGTCGCGGCCGCCGCTGCCGACTTCCGGCAGCATCGTGTAGTACAGCACCAGCGTCTCGGTCTCCTCGGCAGTCAACTCGGGCAGTTCGGCCACCCATTGCATGTAGACCAGGCCGTTGGTGCCGGCGGAATACCAGGTTGCCGGGGTGCCTGCGATCGGCTGGTCCCGGCCGACGGGGATGCGGAGCTCCGCCGGCACGTCGGCGATGCCCACCTTCGGCAGCAGGTCGGCGTTGTTGCCGTGGCGCTGGCGCTCGTCGAGCGTGGCGGCGCGCTCGATGATGGCTTGCCGGCGGGCATTGTCCATCTCGCGTGCGAGCGCATCCAGCCGTTTGCGTTCGGCCTGCTCGCGGCGTTTGGCGAGGCCCGGATCGGGGCGCATCACCAGCCGCACGCGGTGCGGGTTGTCGAGCAGCCGCTGCACCTGGCGCCTGATGAAATCCGGATCCCTGATCTCGGCGCGCAGCTCCTCGATGGCGGCATCGACGTCGAGGAAGGCGAACGGATCGCCGCCGTGCGTCTTGGCACCCAGTATGCGGGTCAGCAGCTGCAGCCCGTGGGGGAAGTGGCCGCCGCCCAGCTCGCGCTGGGCGATCTCCATCTGGGTGAGCACCGCCTCGATCGTCTCCGGTGGCACGCCATCGCGGGCCACGCCCTCCAGCACGTCGATGATCAGCCGCTCCACCGCATCGGCATCCCCGGCATTGGAGCCTTCCAGGCCGCAGATGAACATGGCCTCGCGCGCAGAGTCGTCCAGGCCGCAAAGCTCCAGCGGTGCGGTACCGAGCGTGGTGGTCTCCAGCGCCTGCCGCAGTGGCGAGCCGCTGTGCTGGAGCAACACGTTGGACAGCAGCAGATCGTGCATGTAGTGGCGCGTCTCGCCGGTTTGGCCGAGCAGCCAGCCCATGGCGATGTAGGTCGCGTCGCGCTCCTCGCCGGAGCCCTCGTGCGTGTAATAGCTCTCCACCCGCAGCGGCTCGCGGTAGCGACGCTCGTCGCGCAGGTGCAGGTCGAGGACCCGCTTCTCGAAATGCCTCAATGCCCAGTCCTCGATCAGGGCCTGATGATCGCGCACCGGGAAATCCCCGTAGGTCATGAAGGTGGCGTTCGAGGGGTGATAATGCCCGCGATGGAAGCTCACGAGCTGCTCGTAGCTGAGAGCGGGGATGTGCTCCGGGTCGCCGCCGCTGTTGTAGTGGTACGTCGTGGTCGGGAACAGCAGCGACTGCAGCTCCATCTGCACCTGTGCGATGGGCGAGCTCATCGCACCCTTCATCTCGTTGTAGACCACTCCGCGGTACATGAGCGACGAGGACGGGTCGGCGGGCCTGGCAAACTCGATGCGGTGACCTTCCTGCGCGAAGTCCAGCGGATCGAGCCGGGGGAAGAACACTGCGTCGAGGTACACCGACAGCAGGTTCTCGAAGTCCTTGCGGTTCTGCGTCGCGAACGGGTAGGCGGTCGCGTCGCTGCTGGTGAACGCGTTCATGAAGGTGTTCAGCGAACGGCGCAGCATCATGAAGAACGGATCCCGCACCGGGAACTTGCGGCTGCCGCACAGCACGGTGTGCTCCAGAATGTGGGCGACGCCGGTGTGATCCATCGGCACCGTCGGGAACGCGACCATGAAGCAGTTGTTGCTGTCCTCGGCGGCGAGGTGATAGTGCACGGCCCCGGTCCGGTTGTGCCGGTATTCCTGCATCTCCACGTTCAGCGTGTCGATGCGCTGCGCGCGTAACAGTTCGAACGTCGTGGTCATGTGGGTTTCCTGCTGCATGGTGGTCCGCGGCGCGCGCAGGCGCGCGCCGCTTCGAACGTCAGACACGCGACCGCCGGGGCGGCCGGAGGCCGCGGTGCGATCCCGGGCCGCAATGCGCCCCGGCGGTGGCCGCCGCCGTGCATCGAGCTGCCGTGCCTGTTGCTACTCCAGCAGGCTGCGCAGCATCCACGCGGTTTTCTCGTGGACATTCAGCCGCTGGGTGAGCAGATCGGCCGTGGGCTGATCGTCGGCCCGCTCCGCGGCCGGAAATACGCCGCGCGCCGTGCGCGCCACGGCCTCGTGGCCCGTCACCAGGATACCGACCATGTCCAAGGCCTTCGGTGGCGTCGCAGGTGCGTCGGAAATCGTGCTCAGCCTGCCGAACTGGGCGTAAGAGCCCGGCGCCGCGTGACCCAGCGCGCGGATGCGCTCGGCGATCGGATCCACGGCGTTCCAAAGCTCGGTGTACTGGTCCATGAACATGGTGTGCAACGTGTTGAACATCGGGCCGGTCACGTTCCAGTGGAAATTGTGGGTCGTGAGGTAGAGCGTGTAGGTGTCGGCCAGGAGCCTGGACAGGCCCCGCGCGATCTTCGCGCGATCGGGACCACTGATGCCGATGTCGATGCGTGCTGCCGTTGCTGTCTTCTTCGCTGCCATGATCCCGCCTCCTCTCGGTGGTTCCATCGGCCCGCCCGTCGCCGCCTGCGGCAAGGGGGGCGTTCGACCCAAGTCTACGTATCGGACAGATATTTATCCAATCGATTATTGCAACCAACGCGATACAGAATCCTTATCATTCGTCGAGGGCGCCTACACCGGTTCGACGCCTGGCAGATTGCAGGCGAGGACCGCCTCGCGCAGGGCCTCCAGCGCCGCCGTGCGCGTGAAGCTGTTGCGCCAGGCCAGCACGATGCGCCGATCCGGCACCGGCCGGCTGAAGGGCAGGTAGTGGACCAGCGCGCTCTTGCCGCCGTGGGCGGCGGCAGCCGTGGAAGGCATCACCGTCACGCCGGCGCCCGAGGCGACCATCATGCGCAGCGTCTCGAGCGAGCTGCCCTCGAGGATGCGCGTCATGGAACCGGCCGCCTCGCTGGCGCGGTTCAGGGCCGGGAACGCCTGCAGCACCTGGTCGCGAAAGCAATGGCCCGCCCCCAGCATGAGCATGTCCTCCCCGCCCAGGTCTTCGCCCCGGATCGATTTGCGCGACCCCCAGGGGTGGCCCTTGGGGACGGCGACCACGAAGGGCTCGTCGTACAGCGGCTGCACCGCCACCCCGGGCTCGTTGAAGGGCAGTGCGACGATGACGGCATCCAGCTCGCCCTGCTTGAGCAGCTCCGCGAGCCGTGCCGTGTAGTTCTCCTGGATGACGAGCGGCATCTGCGGCGCGATCCTGTGCAGCTTCGGTATGAGCTGCGGCAGCAGGTAGGGGCCGACCGTGAAGATCACCCCCAGGCGCAGCGTGCCGGCCAGCGGATCCTTTCCCTGCCGGGCGAGTTCCTTGATGGCGGCGGCCTCATCGAGCACTCGCTGCGCCTGCGCGACGATCTGCTGCCCGACCGGCGTCGGACGAACCTCGCTCGCACTGCGCTCGAATAATGCGACCCCGAGTTCCTCCTCGAGTTTCCGGATGGCCACGCTGAGCGTCGGCTGGCTGACGAAGCACTTCTCGGCGGCGCGGCCGAAGTGGTGCTCGCGTGCGAGCGTCACCAGGTAGCGCAGTTCGGTCAGCGTCATCGCCCGTTTCAGCCGGCCCGCGAGTCATGCGGCTGCCCCGGGCGCCGCTCCTCCCTGCTGTTGCGCGCGTTCATCCGTGGTGCCGTTCCAGGTAGCGGTCGGCGTCGAGCGCCGCCATGCAGCCGGAGCCGGCGGAGGTCACCGCCTGCCGGTACACGGGGTCGGCCACGTCGCCGGCGGCGAACACCCCGGGTATGCTCGTCTGCGTGGCGGATCCGGCATTGCCGCCCCTGACCCGGATGTATCCGTAATCGTCCATGTCGAGCTGGCCCTTGAAGATGGCGGTATTCGGACGGTGACCGATGGCGATGAAGACACCGTGCACCGCGACCTCCTTGGTCGCTCCGGACTGCGCGCCCTTCAGCCGCAGACCGGTGACCCCGGCCTCATCCCCGAGCACTTCGTCGAGGACGTGATTCCACTCTATGGTGACCTTGCCCTCCTGCGCCTTCTTCAACAGTTTGTTGCCGAGAATCTTCTCGGCCCGGAAGCGATCGCGGCGATGGACCACGGTGACGTGCGAGGCGATGTTGGCGAGATAGAGCGCCTCCTCCACTGCGGTATTGCCGCCGCCGATGACGGCCACGGGCTTGTCCTTGTAGAAGAATCCGTCGCAGGTGGCGCAGGCGGACACGCCGCGGCCCTTGAACGCCTCCTCCGAGGGCAGTCCGAGGTACATGGCCGAGGCCCCGGTGGCGATCACCAGCGCATCGCAGGTGTATTCGCCGCTGTCGCCCTTCACCCGCATCGGCCGCGCGCCCAGGTCCACGCTGTTGACGTGGTCGGACACGATCTCCGTCCCGAAGCGCTCGGCGTGGCGTTTCATCCGTTCCATCAGTTCCGGCCCCATCACCCCGGCATCGTCTCCCGGCCAGTTGTCGACGTCGGTGGTCGTCATCAGCTGGCCGCCCTGCTCGATGCCGGTAATCAGCACTGGGTTCAACGCGGCGCGCGCCGCGTAGACGGCCGCCGTATAGCCGGCGGGTCCCGAGCCCAGGATGAGCAGACGTTGGTGACGGGCGGACATGTGCGAAAGACCTCCTCGATGTTCGAAGCCTGGTTCCTGCGGGTGCCGGATCGACGGCCGCGAATTGCCGCGCGGCAGGTGGCAATTCTAAGCGCTCCGCCGCCGGCGTGAACCTGCTGCGGATCAAACTGCCCGGTGACCGCGCCGGCCGGGTGCAGGTGGCGGCGGGTCAATTGCCGGCCCTGCCACGGTAGCGCGCGCCGGCCCATTTGTACAATTCATTTATGACATGGCACTGTTAGGAGTTTCCTATCACCGGTCGCGGTCGGGCCGGCTCGACCGCACGCCGTTCCTGTCCTACACTTCGGCGCGCCGGGAGGAATCAGCCATGCCGTCCTTTGACGTGGTGTCGGAGATCAATCGTCACGAGCTCGGCAACGCCCTGGATCAGGCCAACCGGGAGGTCGCCACCCGTTTCGACTTCAAGGGTTCCAACGCCCGCGTCGAGCAGAAGGAGCTCGCGCTGACGCTGGTGGCACCCTCGGAGTTTCAGGTCCAGCAGCTGCTCGACATCCTCAAGGCCAAGCTCGCCAGGCGCGGCATCGATCTTGCCGCGCTGAAGGTCGAGGACGTGGTGGTGAGCGGCAGCGAGGCCCGTCAGGCGGTGCTGGTTCGCGAAGGGCTGGACAGCGATCTCGCGCGCAAGATCGTCAGGCTCATCAAGGACAGCGGCCTGAAGGTGCAGGCGCAGATCCAGGAGAAGCAGGTGCGCGTCACCGGGAAAAAGCGCGACGACCTGCAGGCGGTGATCGTCATGCTGCGCGCGGCGAAACTGGAACTGCCGCTGCAGTACACAAATTTTCGCGACTGACCTCCAGGCGCCGGCGGGCTCAGGATCGGTGATTTCTGCGTGGGACCCGAGATCGCCGAGCACCATTTCACCTGTCCGTACTGCGGCGAGACCGTATCGGTGCTGCTGGACCTTTCGGTGGATGGCATGCAGGAGTACGTGGAGGACTGCGAGGTCTGTTGCAGGCCGATGCGGCTGGTGGTCGGCGCCGAGGACGGGCTGCTGGCGGAATTCGAGGCGATGCAGTCGGACTGACGGGCGCGGTCGAGGAGACGACGAGGTGCTGGAGACCCTGATCTTCATTGTCGTGCTTGCCGGGCTGGTCTGGTTCTGGGCCGACAGCACGCGCGCGCGCGAGGTCGCCCTGCAGCACTGCGGCCGTGCCTGCCAGGATGCCAACGTGCAGTTTCTCGATCAGACGGTCGCGCTGGCATCGCTCAGCCTGGGCCGCGACGCTCGCGGGCGGCTGGTGCCGCGCCGGCGCTACGGCTTCGAATTCAGCACCAATGGCACCGATCGCCACCGCGGGGTGGCGGCGATGACGGGCCGGACCGTGGAGTTCGTGCGCCTGGAACATCCAGGCGGTCCCTTCATCATGACTGGCGGTACCGTCCATGCGATCAACTGAGAGATCACGGATCGACCTGCACGCGCACTCCAGCGCCTCCGACGGCATGCTGAGGCCAGCGGAGCTGGTGGCGCGCGGCGCGCAGCGCGGCATCGAGGTGCTGGCGCTCACGGACCACGACACCACGGCCGGCATCGCCGAGGCTTTGCAGGCGGCCCGCCGCCACGGCGTCGGCCTAGTGCCGGCGATCGAGATGTCGGCCGCGGCCGGCGGCAAACCGCTGCACGTGGTAGGCCTCGGGATCGATCCGGATGCGGCCGGCCTGCGCGCGGCGATCGGGCGATTGCAGGAATCGCGTGCCGAGCGCGCGCGCAGGATCGGTCAGAGGCTGGCGCGCCTGGGGATCGCGGAGGCGTACGAAGGCGCCTGCGCCGAGGCGGGCGCCGCGGTTCCCGGACGCGCGCATTTCGCGCGCTGGCTGCTTGGTCGCGGCATCTGTGCCGACAACGCCGAGATCTTCAGCCGCCTCCTCGGGCGCGGCCGGCCCGCCTACGTGGCCACCGTCTGGCCGGAGCTCGAGGACACGGTCGCCTGCATACGCGAGGCCGGCGGCGTGGCCGTGCTGGCGCATCCGATGCGCTACAAATTCACGGCAACCTGGCTGCGGCGCATCGCGGCGCGCTTCAGGGAGTGCGGCGGCAGTGCCATCGAAGTGGTGATCGCCAATCAGCCGCAGCGGGATGCGGCGACGGCGGCCGGGATCGCGCGGCATTGCGGCCTGATGGGATCCGTGGGCTCGGATTTTCACGCTTGCGGCGGGTATGCCCCGGAGCTCGGCGCCTTCGGCGCCCTGCCGCCGGGGATCGATCCGGTATGGGAGTCGCTTCCGGCCGCCTCAATCCTCGCCGGCCGGACGGCGGCGCAGTGACTTCACGGCCGAGCGATGCTGCTTGCCCTCAAGTCGCCGCCGCGCCGCGCTCCTGGGCACCCTGGTCTTGATGCGCGGCCTGGGCGCGACCAGCGCGGCCCGCAGCAGCTCGGCCAGCCTGCGCAGTGCGTCTTCGCGATTGCGTTCCTGGGTGCGATGACGGCCGGCCTTGATCGTCAGCACGCCGTCGCTGCTCACGCGCTGGCCGGCGAGCTTGCGCAGCCGCTCGCGCACGGCCGGCGACAGCACGCGCGAGGCATCGATGTCGAAGCGCAATTGTGCAGCGGTCGCGACCTTGTTGACGTTCTGTCCGCCCGGTCCGGCGGAGCGCACGAAGGCAAGGTCGATCTCCTCATCGGGGATCGCGAGCGCCGAAGTGACTATCAGCATGCAGCATTTTCGCTTGAATGCCGGCGGCGCGTCAGCTAATTTCGAATCCATGCCGAACCGGACGCCGACGTTGCGTGGTATCAGTGTGGTGGTCACCCGGCCGGCGGGGCAATCCGCCCGGCTGCGGGAGCTTATCGAAGTGCGCGGCGGGACCGCGGTACTGCTGCCGCTCATGACCATCGAGCCCGTGGTCAATCCCGCGCTGCCAAACGTCGAGCGGGAGCGCATCTGCGCCGTCATTTTCGTGAGCGTGAACGCGGTGCGCCTGGGCCTGAGGGTCGTTCGCCCCCTGCTGCCGGCAGGCGGCGCCATCATCGGTGTGGGCCCGTCCACGGTGGCCGCGCTGCGGACGGCCGGACAGATGCCCGTGGCGATGCCGGACATCGACGCCAGCAGCGAGGGCTGGCTGACCACCGCGGCCCTCTCCGCCGCGGCGGTCGCTGGTCGCGTCGTCGTCATCGTGCGCGGCCGCGGTGGCCGCGACCTGCTGGCGCGTACGCTCCGCGATCGCGGCGCCGAGGTCGAGCATTTGGAGGTGTACCAGCGTGTCCCGAAGCCGGTCGCGGTTGGCGCGACACTGATGGCGGCGGACGTGGAGCACCCCGACGTCCTGGTGCTGACCAGCGCGGAAGCCGCCGAGCATCTCGCCCATCTCCTCGACGCGCAGGGGTTGCCTGAGCTGCTCGCCGTGCCGGTCGCAGCGCTGAGCGCGCGCATCGCGGATCGCGCCCGGAAGCTGGGATACAGCGGCAGGGTGGAGATCTCCGAAGAGCCGAGCGATACCGGTCTGCTGCTGGCGATCGAACGTCTCGTGGCCGCGGCGCCGGCCACGGCGGGCGGCCCCTAGCGCGCTCTACCCGCAGTACTCATCGAGCAGCGCCTGCTGCGCCGAGCGTTGCTTGTGGGCGCCCGGCGTCAGCCGCCTGTAGCTGCCGTCGGCGTTGAGCACCCACGCCTGCGTGTTGTCAGAGAGGTAGTTGTGCAACGACTCCTCCACCACGCGGGCGAGCAGGCGTTTGTTCTCCACCGGGAAGCAGATCTCCACGCGCTTGTAGAGATTGCGCTCCATCCAGTCGGCGCTGGAGAGAAAGACCAGTGGTTCGCCGCCGTTGAAAAAATAGAAAACGCGCGAATGCTCGAGCAACCGCCCGACGATGGAACGCACGTGAATGTTTTCGGAGACGCCCTTGATCCCCGGCCGCAGGACGCACACGCCGCGTACGACGAGATCGATCCTCACTCCCGCCTGCGAGGCCTCGTACAGCGCGCCGACCACGGTCGGGTCGGTGAGCTGGTTCATCTTCGCGATGATCCGCGCCGGCTTGCCCGCGCGCGCCGCGCCTGCCTCCTGCCGGATGAGAGCGAGCATGCCCTTGTGCAGCGTGAACGGCGACTGCAGGAGCTTGCGCAGCTTGCCGGGGCGGCCGAGCGCGGTGAGCTGCTGGAAGACCTTGTGGACGTCCTCGCAGATGGCGACGTCGGAGGTCAGCAGGCTGAGATCGGTGTAAAGCCGCGCAGTGCGCGCGTGATAGTTGCCGGTGCCGAGATGCACGTAGCGCTTCAGCTGGCGTTCCTCGCGGCGCACCACCAGCGCCATCTTCGCGTGCGTCTTGTAGCCGACGACCCCGTAGACGACGTGCGCGCCGGCCTCCTGCAGCCGATCGGCCAGTTCGATGTTGGCCTCCTCGTCGAAGCGCGCCCGCAGCTCGATGACGACGGTTACTTCCTTGCCCTTCTTGGCCGCGTCGATCAGCGCCTGCGCAATCACGGAATCCGATCCCGTGCGATACAGTGTCTGCTTGATGGCGAGCACCTTGGGGTCCATGGCGGACTGCCGCAGAAAATCCACCACCGGCGTGAAGGACTGGAATGGGTGCAGCAGCAGCAGATCGTCCTTGCGGATGGTCTCGAAGATGTCGTTGTCGCCCGTCAGCCGCCTGGGCTGGCTCGGCGTGAATGGCGTGTATTTCAGATCGGGGCGGGCAACCAGGTCGTGTATCGCCATCAGGCGCGAAAGGTTGACCGGGCCGTTCACCTGGTAGATGTCGTCCTCGCTCAGCTCGAACTGCGCGAGCAGGAAACTGATCATCTCCGGCGGGCAGTTGTCGGCGATCTCGATGCGCACCGCATCGCCGAAGCGGCGCGACGGCAGCTCGCCCTTCAGCGCGCGCAACAGGTCCTCGACGTCTTCGTCGTCGACGAACAGGTCGCTGTTGCGGGTGACGCGGAACTGGTAGCAGCCCGTCGCCTTCATGCCCGGGAACAGGTCCCCGACGTGCGCATGGATGACGGAGGAGAGGAACACGAAGTCGTGCGGACCCTGCGCGTAGCTCTCCGGCACGTTGATGACCCGCGGCAGCGAGCGCGGCGCCTGGACGATGGCGATACCGCTGTTGCGGCCGAAGGCGTCCTTGCCCTCCAGCGACACCATGAAGTTCAGGCTCTTGTTGAGGATCTTCGGAAACGGGTGCGCCGGGTCGAGCCCCATCGGGCTGAGCACCGGCAGCAGCTCGCGGTTGAAGTAGCGTTTCACCCAGTCGGCGAGCTTGCCGTCCCAGTCCGCGCGGCGCGGAAAGCGCACGCCGTGCCCGGCCAGCCGGGGGATCAACTCCTCGTTGAGCACGCGATATTGCTCGACGACGAGCGCGTGGGCGACCTCGCTGATGCGCCGCAGCTGATCCGGTGCGCGCAGCTGGTCGGGGCCGCTCTGCAGCGAGCCGTACTCGGCCTGCTGCTTCAGACCGGAGACGCGGATCTCGAAGAACTCGTCGAGATTGGTGCTGACGATGCAAAGAAACTTCAGGCGCTCGAGCAGCGGCACGTTCTCGTCCCTGGCGAGATCGAGTACGCGCCGGTTGAACTCCAGTTGGGAGAGCTCCCGGTTGATGTACAGCTCGGGGCGTTGCAGGTCGGTCGGATCCATCGTTGCCGTCGCGCGCTACGCAGTGGTGGTTCACGCGAGCATTTCGTTATTGATTCAGCATGTTATCATGCGGCGCGCACCGGCATAATGACAACGCTACGACATCCTCCCGATGCAACCGGTTCCCCAATCAGCGGAGCAATACATGGCCCGGAAAGCCGTGCCCCGTCGCGCCCGCACCATGGCGCAGAAGGCCGATCCCCAGGTCCTCTACCAGCGCTCCGTGCAGTGCGCGGAGTCCGAGGTCGATTTCGTCGATGAGGTCTACGGCAGGCTGCGCCGGCGCCGGCCGGCCGCACTGAGGGAGGATTTCTGCGGCACCGCGCTGGTGGCCTGCGAGTGGGTCCGCCGCCGTCCCGGCAATACCGCCTTTGGCGTCGATCTCGATCCGGCGGTGCTCGCCTGGGGCCGGGAACACAACCTCGCGCCGCTGTCCTCCTCGGCGAAGTCGCGCATTACCCTGCTCAACGAGGACGTGCTGAAGGTGCGCACCCGTCCGGTGGACGTGGTGATGGCGATGAACTTCAGCTACTGGCTGTTCAAGTCGCGCGACCTGATGAAGTCCTACTTCCGGAACGTGCGCGCCGGACTGGCCGCCGACGGGCTGTTCTTCCTCGATGCGATGGGCGGCTACGACGCCTTCCGGGTTCTGCGGGAGCGCACGAAACATCGCGGCTTCACCTACATCTGGCACCAGGCGGCGTACAACCCGATCAGCGGCGACTTTCTCTGCCATATCGACTTCTCCTTTCCGGACGGCTCCCGGCTGCCCAAGGCGTTCACCTACGACTGGCGGCTGTGGACGCTACCCGAGCTGCGCGAGCTGCTGCTGGAATCGGGTTTTCGCAAGGTGACCATGTACTGGGAAGGCTGGGACGAGAAGAAGCAGAAGGGCACCGGGGAGTTCGAGCCCACGGAAGCGGGCGAGCCGGAGGCCGGCTGGATCGCCTACATCGTTGCCGAAAGATGACCCCGATCGAGCGCCGCGCGGTGTCATAATCCCGTAACAAACCCTCCGTGTAATGGCTCGGCAAGGCCGGCGGCCTCGCCACGCCGAATGGTCATACCAACGGAGGATGCGGTCCATGGGGTCGAAGGCAAATCTCCCGGCCGCCGCGATCGGCGCGCTGGTGCTCTCGCAGACCCCCGCCACCTCGGCTGCAGGCGCCGACCAGCTCGATCCGGCACTCAGGGATTACGAGAAGTCGAGCGGCGTCTCCGGCAACCTCTCCAGCATCGGCTCCGACACCCTCAACAACCTCATGACTCTGTGGGCCGAGGACTTCAAGCGCCTGTATCCGAACGTCAACATCCAGATCCAGGGCGCCGGTTCCTCGACCGCGCCGCCGGCGCTGACCGAGGGCACCGCCAACGTCGGTCCCATGAGCCGGGTGATGAAGGACGAGGAGATCCAGGCCTTCGAGGGCAGGCACGGCTACAGGCCGACGGCCGTGCCGGTGGCCGTCGACGCGCTGGCGGTCTACGTGCACCGGGACAATCCGATCCGCGGTCTGAGCATGGCGCAGGTCGATGCCATCTTCTCGGCCACGCGCACCTGCGGCTACGACAGGGAGATCCTCGCCTGGGGCGACGCCGGACTCACGGGCGAGTGGGCGAGCAAGCCGATCCAGCTGTTCGGCCGCAACTCGGTCTCCGGCACCTACGGATATTTCAAGGAACACGCGCTCTGCAAGGGTGACTTCCGTGACTCGGTGAACGAGCAGCCGGGTTCGGCCTCCGTGGTGCAGGGCGTGACCAAGTCGCTCAACGGCGTCGGCTACTCCGGCATCGGCTACCAGACCTCGGGCGTGCGCGCGGTGCCGCTTGCCGCCGAGGGCGCCGGCTACGTGGAGGCAACGGCCGGCAACGCGCTGTCGGGCAGCTATCCGCTGGCCCGCTTCCTCTACATCTACGTGAACAAGGCTCCCAACAAGCCGTTGCCGCCGCTGGAACTGGAGTTCCTGAAGATGGTGCTGTCGAAGACCGGTCAGGACGACACCGTCAAGGACGGATACATCCCGCTGCAGGCCCCGGTTGCCGAGAAGGCGCTGGCCCTCATCGGGGCGGCCGCCGAATAGCAGTGGCGAGGCCGGCAAGCCGCGATCGGCATGGGCCCTGCCTCGAGCAGGCCCTTTGCCTTGACGCGCCTTGCGCCTGCGCGGCCCCCGTGGGCAAACCGCCGTCCCCGCCCCGCGCGAGGCATGCATAGGGCGCAGACCGAGAGCCGACCATGGCAGCCACTCCGGAAGATGCTGAACTGCTGGCGCAACGGCCCTGGCGGGCGGTCAGTCGCAGGCGCCTGTGGCGCGAGATCAAGGACCGCGCGTTCCGATACACGATGTGGGCGGGCGGCATCGCCGTCATCGCCGCCATCGCGCTCATTTTCTTCTACCTCCTGTATTTGGTTTTTCCGCTGTTCCAGCCGGCGCGGCTCGAGGCCGTCACCAGGTATCCGTTGCCCGGCGGCGCCACCCCGACGGCGCTGCTCAGCACCGAGGAGTACGGCGAGGTAGGCGTGCGCATGCTCACCGATGGCCGCGTCGTGTTCTTCGACACCGCCAGCGGCCGCATCACGGGCGAGGAGAGGCCGGAGGTCCTGACCCGGACCCCGATCACCGCCTTCGGGGCGGGCCGCCAGAACCAGGGCCTCGCCGCCTACGGACTCGCCGACGGCCGGGCCCTGGTGCTGAAGCCAACGTTCTCGGTGAGTTATCCGCAGGACAGGCGGCAGATCGCCGCCAGGCTTGCCTATCCCGCGGGCGAGGCGGCCGTGGTCGTCGATCCGGACGGCCGCCCGCTCGACATCCTGGCGGTTCAGGGCGGCGAGGCGAAGACGAGCATTCTGGCCAAGACCGCCGATCAGCGGCTGGTACTGGCGCGGGTGTCCAGGCAGGCCCCGGCCCTGGACTTCGGCGGCGGCGAACAGGCTGTCAGGACGGAGAACTTCACGCTGCCGATTGAGGCGGGCCACGTGGAGCGCCTCCTGCTCGACGCCAATCAGACGCATCTCGTTGCCGTCAACGACGACGGCGGCATCGATTATTACGACATCCGCCGGCCGGAGGATGCCGTATTGGTGGATCACGCGGCGGCCGTGCCCGAGGGCGCGCGCATCACCGACATCCGCTGGCTGGCCGGCGGCATCTCGCTGCTCGTGGCCGACAGCCGCGGGATCGTCACGCAGTGGTTTCCGGTGCGCGACGCCAACAACAAGTACACGCTCGCCCGCGTGCGGGAATACAGGATGGGCGATGCGCCGATCACGGCGATCGTTCCCGAATTCTACCGCAAGGCGCTCGGGGCGCTCGACGCGTCCGGACGTTTCGGTCTTTATCACACCACCGCCGAGCGCGACGTCGCCCGGCAGGAGGTGACCGACAAGCCGCTCAGGACGGCGGTCATCTCCCCGCGCGCCGATCGGATGTTCATCGAGGACGCGGGCGGCACGCTGCATTACTGGAGGCTGCACAACGAGCATCCGGAGGTTTCCTGGCACTCGCTGTGGGGGATGGTCTGGTACGAGAGTCGTCCGCAACCGGAGTACATCTGGCAGTCCTCGGCGGCGAACAGCGATTTCGAGCCGAAATTCTCGTTGACGCCGCTCAGCCTGGGCACGCTCAAGGCGGCGTTCTACGCCATGCTGTTCGCCGTGCCGCTGGCCATCATGTCGGCGATCTACACGGCATACTTCATGAATCCACGCATGCGCGAGGTCGTCAAGCCCGCCATCGAGCTGATGGGCGCGCTGCCGACGGTGATACTCGGATTCCTCGCCGGCCTGTGGCTGGCGCCGCTCATCGAATCCGACCTGGTGGGCGTGCTGCTGTTCTTCCTGCTGGTTCCGACGGCGGTGCTACTCGCGGCATGGGTCTGCTCACGCATGCCCGAGGAGGTTCGCCACCGGGTGCCCGATGGCTACGAAGCGCTGCTGCTGGTCCCGGTGATCTTCCTGGCATGCGTCCTGGCGCTGCTGATTGGACCGGGGATCGAGGACGCGCTTTTCGGCGGCGACGCGCCGCAATGGGTGAGCCAGCACCTGGGGCTGCGCTACGACCAGCGCAATTCGCTGGTGGTCGGCATCGCGATGGGTTTCGCGGTGGTGCCGATCATCTTCTCGATCAGCGAGGATGCGATCGTCGGTGTGCCCAAGCACCTGACGGTCGGGTCGCTGGCACTGGGGGCGACACCGTGGCAGACGCTGACGCGAGTCGTGCTGCTGACGGCCAGTCCGGGCATCTTCTCCGCGGTCATGATCGGGCTGGGGCGCGCGGTCGGCGAAACCATGATCGTGCTGATGGCCACCGGCAACACGCCGGTCATCGACTTCAACATCTTCGAGGGTTTCCGCGCGCTGTCGGCGAACACCGCGGTGGAGATGCCCGAGTCGGAGGTCAACAGCACGCACTATCGCATCCTGTTCCTCGCCAGCCTGATCCTGTTCCTGTTCACCTTCGTGTTCAACACGATCGCCGAGATCGTGCGTCATCGTCTGCGCGCGAAGTACAGCCATCTGTGAACGGGCATCTGCAGGTCTGGGTCAGAAGCGGAAAGCCCTGGATATGGCTCAACGCCGGCATGGCGAGCGCCGCCATCATCATGGTGGTCGGGTTGCTGCTCTACATCGCGGCGCGCGGCATGAGCCACTTCTGGCCGGACACGGTGATCCGGTTCGATTACGTCGGGACGGACGGCAACGTGAGCCGGGTGCTGGGCGAGGTCGTGGAGACCGAGACGCTCGGCGCCGCGCGTCTGAAGGCCATCGGCATGAAGCCGCCGCCGGGCGAGACGCGCGTTCAGCGCGTACTGGTCAGGACCGCCAACCGCGATCTCGCGGGTGCGGACTTTCAGTGGTTCCCGCGCCACAACGTCCGCAACGAGGAATATCCGCAGAACGTGCTGGAGCTGGAGCGCGAGGAGTGGGGCAACTTCATCGGCTTCCCGCTGGCGATCAGGGAGAGCGGCAAGGTCGTGGAAAGCGGATCGACGCTGACGTCCGCGCTCGCCGCACGTCTGCAGCGACGCGCCGCCATCAGGGCGGAGATCCGCGACATCGAGAAGGATCGCATCGGCGCGGTGAACTATCGGCTCGAGCGGATCCGGCGCCAGGAACGCAAGGCCGAGGCGGGCGGGACGCTGGATGCGGCGGCGCGGGCGGCGTTCGACCGGGAACGCAAGATGCTGGACGGGCAGTACGCGGCGCTCACCGGGCAGCTCGGCAGGCTCTATGAGGACATCAAGCGCGACTCGCTGCTGATGAGGACCGTGGACGGCACCGAGATCGACATCCCGTTCGAGAAAATCGTGCGCGCCTACGAGCCCAACGCCATGGGACCGTTCGATCGGCTGGCGTTCTTCTTCGGCAAGTTCCGGGAATTCGTCGCCGACGATCCGCGCGAGGCGAATACCGAAGGCGGGATCTACCCGGCCATTTTCGGGACGGTGCTGATGGTCATCATCATGGCGGTGATGGTCACCCCGTTCGGGGTCATTGCGGCCGTCTACCTGAGCGAGTACGCGAAGCAGGGTCCGTTCACCCGCATGATCCGGATCGCAGTCAACAATCTGGCCGGTGTGCCGTCCGTGGTCTACGGCGTTTTCGGTCTCGGGTTCTTCGTCTATTTCCTGGGCGGTCGCATCGACGAGCTCTTCTATGCGGAGGCGCTGCCCGCGCCCACCTTCGGCACCCCGGGGCTGCTGTGGTCGTCCCTGACTCTGGCGCTGCTGACCGTTCCCGTGGTCATCGTGGCCACGGAGGAGGGACTTTCCCGCATTCCGAGATCGATACGGGAGGGCAGCCTCGCGCTCGGAGCCACCAAGGCCGAGACCCTCTGGCGCACGGTGCTGCCGATGGCCACGCCCGCCATGATGACCGGCGTCATCCTCGCCGTCGCGCGCGCGGCCGGCGAGGTGGCGCCGCTGATGCTCGTGGGGGTGGTGAAGCTGGCGCCGTCGCTGCCGCTGGACGGCAACGCCCCCTTCCTGCACCTGGACCGCAAGTTCATGCATCTCGGCTTCCACATCTACGATGTCGGCTTCCAGAGTCCGAATGTCGAGGCCGCGCGCCCGCTGGTCTACGCCACGGCCTTTCTGCTGGTCCTGGTGATCGTCGTGCTCAACCTGACGGCAATCGGAATTCGCAACCGTTTGCGGGAGAAGTACAATGCAGCCGAAAGCTGAGGACGCCGCCGTGACTGACAACAACGAGAACCGGCCGCGCCAGGCCGCCGGTTCGGCCTCGACCCACGCGGTCGAACTCGGCGCGATGGAGCGCTTCGCCCGCGAGACCCCGGGCGAGACGCAGCCCTGCCTGACGGTCGACAAGCTCAATCTCCATTACGGCCCGAAGCAGGCGTTGAAGGCCATCGACATGGCGATCCCGGAGAAACGGGTGACCGCCTACATCGGCCCCAGCGGCTGCGGCAAGTCCACGCTCCTGCGCTGCTTCAACAGGATGAACGATCTCTACGACAACGTGCGGGTCGATGGATCGATCGCGCTGCACGGCCAGAACATCTACGACAGATCCGTCAACGTCGCCGACCTGCGCCGGCGCGTAGGCATGGTGTTCCAGAAACCCAACCCGTTCCCAAAATCGATCTACGAGAACGTCGCCTATGGACTTCGGCTCCAGGGCATCAACAGGCGCCGCATCCTCGATCGCGCGGTCGAGCGGTCGCTGAAGAGCGCGGCGCTGTGGGACGAGGTGAAGGACCGGCTGCATGACAACGCGCTCGGCCTCTCCGGAGGCCAGCAGCAGCGGCTGGTCATCGCGCGCGCGATCGCCATCGAGCCGGAGGTGCTGCTGCTCGACGAGCCGTGCTCGGCGCTGGACCCGGTCTCCACGCTGAAGATCGAGGAGCTGATCTACGAACTGAAATCGAACTACACGATCATCATCGTCACGCACAACATGCAGCAGGCGGCGCGCGTGTCGGACTACACCGCGTTCATGTACCTCGGCAACCTGGTCGAGTTCGGCACGACGCGGCGGATATTCACCAACCCGAAAGAGAAGCAGACCGAAGACTACATTACCGGTCGCTACGGCTGACCGGCAGGAAGGCAGCGAGACGGAGGCGCGTATCATGCAGATGCCGGCACATATCTCCCAGGAGTTCGAGCTCGAGCTCGAGAACATCCGCGCCAAGGTGCTGTCCATGGGCGGGCTCGTCGAGCAGCATCTGGCAAAGGCCACCGACGCCCTGCAGCAGCGGCGCTCGGAGCTGGCCGACGAGGTCAGCACCAATGACTTCAAGGTCAACACCCTGGAGGTGAACATCGACGAGGAGTGCACGCAGATACTGGCGCGGCGGCAGCCGGCCGCCGGCGACCTGCGGCTGGTTCTCGCCGTCATCAAGATCATCCGCGACCTGGAGCGGGTCGGCGACGAGGCCGCGAAGATCAGCCGCATGGTGCTGCGGCTGATCGAGAACGAGAGCCCGAAGGCCTATTACATCAACGTGCTGGCCATGGCGAACCACGTTCGTCACATCCTGCGCGACGCGTTGGACGCCTTCGCCCGAGCAGATGCGAATGCGGCCCTGCGCATCGCGCGCGAGGATCCCTCCGTCGATCGCGAATACGATGCCATCATGCGCCAGCTGGTGACCTACATGATGGAGGACCCGCGCAGCATCGGCACCGTCCTCAACGTGGTCTGGGTGGTGCGCGCGCTGGAGCGCATCGGGGATCACGTCAACAACATCTGCGAGAGCATCATCTACCAGGTCAAGGGCATGGACGTGCGCCACGTCGACCTGGACGAGATCGACTCGAACATCCACAACGAGTAACGGGACGGCGGCGCTGTCGCCGGCGGCTCACGATTAACGATTGCGGGGCCCTTTTTCGGCGGTCTGCCCTGCCTCGCTTGGCTACCGCTGCGCGGTACATCCATGTACCGCTTGCTACCGCGGCGTCGTGCTCGTCCATCCCTGCTGCGCGCGCCGCCGAGGTGCGCCAAGCGAGGCAGGGCAGACCGCCTCAGGCATGTGCAATTCTTCAGGCGGACACGGCCTGCTCGGCCCGCACCACCCGCGCAGTGGGAAAATCGCAGCGAAAGAGGCTGCCCTTCCCGATGACGCTGCCGATATGCAGGCTGGCGTCGTGGCGGTTCAGCACGTGCTTGACGATCGACAAGCCCAGGCCCGTGCCGCCGCTTTCGCGCGAGCGTCCGGCGTCCACACGGTAGAAGCGTTCCGTTATGCGCGGCAGATGCTGCTCCGGAATTCCGATGCCGTTGTCCTCGACCGCGAAATGCGCGCCCGCCTCGTCGCCGTACCATCGTATGCGTATGAATCCCCGGGGCTGGGTGTACTGCACGGCGTTGGTGACCAGATTCGAGAACGCGCAGTCGAGCTCGCTCTCCGAGCCCAGCAGGTGCAGCGTCGGATCGGCCTCCAGCGAGAACAGGTGGCGGCGATCGCCGCTCAGGGTCTGCGCCTCCCCGTGAATGCGTTTCAGCATCTCCGGCACGGAGACCGGCTCGCCATGCAGCGTCGAGCGCTCGCTCTCGAGGCGGGAGATGAGCAACAGATCCTGGATCACGCTCGTCATGCGGTCCGTCTGCGCCTGCATCTGTGAGAACACCGGTTTCCAGGCCTCGGGGCACTGCCGCTCCTGCGCCCGCAGGGACTGCAGATAGCCGCTGATCACGGTCAGCGGCGTGCGCAGTTCGTGAGAGACGTTGGCGACGAAGTCGCTGCGCATCTGGCTCAGGCGGTGCAGGCGGGTGACGTCGCGCGCCACGAACAGACGCATGTCCTCCGCGTAGGGCACCAGCCGCAGGCTCAGTTGCACGCCGGGATCGATCGGAGAGGGGATGTCGACGGTGGTATCCGCTGCGGTATGAGACTCCAGTAGCGTCGCCACGTCGGGATGGCGGACGAGATTGGTCAGACGCTGCCGGCCGTCATCCGGCCAGCGTATCCCCAACTGGTTCCGGGCGGCGGTGTTGGCCCAGCAGATTTCACCGTCGGGACCCAGTATGACCGTCGCGTCGGGCAACGCCGAGGTCGCGTCCTCGAACTGTTTCAGCAGCGTCGCGAGCTTGCGCTTGCGCCGGCGATGACGGGTGCGCAGGAAGTCGATCTCGGAGCAGATCGCCTCGAACACCCCGGGCACGTCGGGCGCCGGATGCTCCTTGCGGTCGCGCAGCCAGCCCAGCAGCTGTCGCAGTCGCCAGTGCGACCACCCCGCGTAACTCACAGCCGCGATGAGCAGGCAGGCAAGCAGCTGGCCGCTTGCCAGTCCGAACAGCAACGCCAGAACGAGAAACGCGGTGGCCCGCCAGAGATCGGCCTGCATCGGTGCCATGAACCTGTGGAAGCGCGGTCTCCGTCAAGTGTAGGAACCGCGCCCCGCACTGTCCAATCGCGCCGATCCGCGGCTAATGCGCGGAGAAGCGGTAGCCGACGCTGCGCACGGTCTGAATCAGGTGATCGAAGCCGTGCGCGGCGAGCACCTTGCGCAGCCTGCGAATGTGCACGTCCACCGTCCGCTCCTCGATGTAGACGTGATCGCCCCAGACCTGGTCGAGCAGCTGGTTGCGCGTGAACACCCGCTCCGGGTGACTGATGAAGTGGTGCAGCAGGCGGAATTCAGTCGGGCTCAGGTTCAGGGTCGCGCCGCGCGCGGTCACGCGGTGGGTCTCAGGGTCCAGCCTGAGGCCGGCGACCCCCATGGTCTCCCCCGTGCCGGCCGGCGTCGAGCGTCTCAGCACCGCGCGCACCCGCGCCAGCAGCTCCTGAGTGGAGAAGGGCTTGGTGACATAATCGTCGGCGCCGCTGTCCAGGCCCCTGACCTTGTCGGCCTCCGTATCCTTGGCCGTGATCATGATGATCGGGACGCCCTGGGTGCGCGGCTCGCGCTTCAGGCGCCGCGCGTAATCGGGCCCGCTGACGCCCGGCAGCATCCAGTCGAGCAGGATCAGATCAGGGACCTGCGCGGCCAGCGCGCTCGCGGCCTCGTCGGCGCTGCCGGCCTCCTGGCAGTGGAAACCCTCCGCCGACAGGGTGAACTGCAGCATCTGCCGGATGGCCGGCTCGTCCTCGACGATGAGTATTTGACCGCTCACGGGTCATGCGCGCCTTCCACGCCCACATTAGATGTCGAAAATCTTACATGTTTGTGACATTACTGTGGGGAGTCTCCGGCACCTCGAACCGTCGCCGATCGGTCACATCGTTGAATGACACACATTCGTCACAAACGCCCGATAGCATCCGCCCCGAACCCTCATTTCCCGGCGCGTCCACGAGGGGATCCGGACGCGCGGGTTTGCCGACAGCTTCTCACAAGAGGAAAACGACATGTCTCGGACCCACAAGAAGCTCTTGCCGCTGGTATTGGCGGCGTCCGTGATCGTTGCGGCCCCCGCTCAGGCCGCCAATGATGCCATGATGGAACTGCTGAAAGTGCTCAAGGACAAGGGCACGCTCGATGAAGCGACGTACGAATCGCTGGTGAATGCCGCCAATGCCGACGAGGAGCACGTCAAGGTCGCCAATGACGAGGTCAAGCGCATACAGAAGGAGACGCCCAAGATCGACACCAAGGAGGAGATCAAGGTCACCTCCGCCGACGGCGATTTCGAATGGCGGTTCATCGGGCTGCTGATGGCCGACTATTACATCCCGGATTCCGATCTGAGCCCGATCGACACCGAGGGCGAGATCCGCAGGGCCCGTCTCGGCATGCGGGGCAAGCTCTGGCGGCATTGGATCTGGAAGCTCGAATACGATTTCGCCGGCGGCGACGCCGTGCTCAAGGACGGCTACGTCGGCTACGAGGTCGAGAACGCCAGCGGCGAATGGAACGCGAAGGTCGGCCAGCAGCACGTGCCGTTCGGTCTGGCCACGATGTCCAGCTCCAAGTACATGCTGTTCCTGGAGCGGCCGCTCATGTCCGACGTCGTTCTGCAGCCGAACCGGCAGCTGGGGGTCTCGTTCTTCATCAACGGCGGCAAGGACGGCAGGCTCTGGACGTTCCAGACGGGCATCTACGGGGCCGAGGAGGTCGACGATCCGGACACCTTCGACCAGCTCAGCATCGCCGCGCGCGCGACGGTGAACCCCTACGTCAAGGACAAGAACCACTTCGTCCATCTCGGCGGCGCGGTCTGGCACGAGGATCCGAACGACACCGAGGTGCGCGTTCGCCAGCGTCCGGGGGTGATCCGGGCCTCCGACAGCCGCTTCATCGACGCCGACTTCGGCACCGGCAACGTGGAGGGCATCCTGGCCTTCAACGCCGAGGCCGTGGCGGTCTGGGGACCGGCGCATTTTCAGACCGAGTATGCCAACTGGAACGTCTCCCCGAACGGCACCGCCTTCGGCGGCGATGACGTGACGCTCGACGGCTATTACGTGGAGGCCAGCTACTTCCTCACCGGGGAGTCGATGAAGTTCGAGCTGGACGAGGGCCATTTCAGCGGCGTGAAGCCCAGGGGCATCGTCGGCAAGGGCGGCATCGGCGCCTGGCAGATGGCCGCGCGCTACGACGTGGTGGATCTCAACGAGTTTCGGGACGGGGGGGTGCCCGGCGGCCGGGAGGAGGATTTCCGCGTGGCCCTGAACTGGTACCCGACCAACACCATCCGCTTCATGGCGGATTACGTGACCGTGCTCGACCTCGACCGTCCCGGCAGCGGGTTCGACGGGGACGAACCGAGCTCCGTGAATCTGCGCGCCATGGTCTACTGGTGACCGGGCCGTTACGGCCAGGAAGGCGAGGTCGCCGTCCCGGCTCTTTTCCGGGCCGCCCCCTTCGAACTGATTCACAGAAATCGAACGCGCCGGTTTGCAGGCGCGGCCGCGGTGATAGATTGACCGCGCGATGAGCGGCGCGAGGATTGTGCCGCGACATCAGCAGTGGTTACGCGGGCAGACGGCCGCTGTCCGCGTGGCGCAATGGACGATGTTCAACTGTAATGAAAAGGAGATTCGCAAATGGCTACTTTCAAGAACCTCTCTCTCGCCGCACTTCTCGCCGTCAGTCCCCTGGCCTTCGGCGAACCCGTCGATATCAACACCGCGGATGCGGCCACCCTTGCCAAGGAACTGAACGGCGTGGGCGAGGCCAAGGCCCAGGCGATCGTCGCCTACCGCGAGCAGCATGGCCCGTTCCAGTCGGTGGAGGAATTGGCGATGGTGGACGGGATCGGCGAGAAGACGCTGGCCGCCAACAAGGACAAGCTCACGGTGTCCGCCACGGCGAAGCCGTAGCCGGCCGGACGCTTGCGCAGTCCACGGCAGGGCGAGGCAACGGCACCGTTGTCTCGCCCTTTATCGTGACGTGCGAATGCGTGGCCCGCCGGCCCGTGGCGCTCGCGAGGCCAGAAGGGGTGCGCATCACGGCGGCTCGTGGGGCCCGCGCCGGGTGCCCATGAACCGCGGCGGTCGGCCTGCCGCACGCCGCATCGGCGACTGCCTTGACCCGGCCATGCTGTGCGGAATCAGCGCGGACCGGCCGTTTCGACGCCTGACGGTGCCAGGCGCGCGCTGAAGTTGTGACCGCCTCGGCGGCTGCGCTATTCTTGCCCGCCTGTCCGGCGCCCGTCCCGCGCCAATCGCCCGTCTCACGAAGAACGTATCGTCCCGCTATGGAAGAACGCTACCACCCCGCCGCCATCGAGGCCGAGGTTCAGGCCCGCTGGGAACGGAATCAGACCTTTCGCGTCACCGAAGACCTGGCCCGGGAGTCGGGGCGGGAGAAGTTCTACTGCCTGTCCATGTTCCCTTACCCCTCGGGGAAACTGCACATGGGGCACGTGCGCAACTACACGATCGGCGATGTGATCACCCGCTACCACCGCATGCGCGGCAGGAATGTCCTGCAGCCGATGGGCTGGGACGCGTTCGGACTGCCGGCGGAGAATGCCGCCATCCAGAACAACGTGCCGCCGGCGAAGTGGACCCACGAGAACATCGCCTACATGCGCAAGCAGCTCAAGTCGCTGGGGTTCGCCATCGACTGGCACCGGGAGTTCGCCACCTGCGATCCGAAGTACTACAAATGGAACCAGTGGCTGTTCCTGCGCATGCTCAAGAAGGGGATCGCCTACAAGAAGACCCAGGTGGTGAACTGGGACCCGGTGGACCAGACGGTGCTGGCCAACGAGCAGGTGATCGACGGCCGCGGCTGGCGTACCGGCGCCGTCGTCGAGAAGCGCGAGATACCCGGGTATTACCTCGCGATCACCCGGTACGCCGACGAGCTGCTTGCGGATCTCGACAAGTTGTCCGGTTGGCCGGAGCGCGTGAAGACCATGCAGGCCAACTGGATCGGCAAATCCCACGGCGTGCGGTTTGCCTTCCCGCACGACATACGCGACCAGGCCGGCGCGCTGGTGGGCGACGGCCGGCTGTGGATATTCACCACCCGCGCCGACACGATCATGGGCGTGACGTTTTGCGCCGTCGCGGCCGAGCATCCGCTGGCGACGCACGCGGCGACGGGCAACCCGGCGCTCGCCGCGTTCATCGAGAGGTGCCGGCACGGATCGGTCATGGAGGCGGACGTCGCGACCATGGAGAAGGAGGGCATGCCGACGGGCCTGCACGTTCGTCACCCGCTCACCGGCGAGCAGGTGGAGATCTGGGTGGGCAACTACGTGCTCATGGGATACGGCGAGGGCGCCGTCATGGCCGTACCGGCGCACGACGAGCGGGATTTCGGCTTCGCCAGGAAATACGGACTGCCGATCAGGCAGGTGATCGCCACGGAGGGCGAGTCGTTCAGCACCGAACGCTGGCAGGAATGGTACGCCGAGAAGACCCGAGGCCGTTGCATCAACTCGGGCAGCTACGACGGACTCGCCTATGACGCTGCCGTCGATGCCATCGCCGCGGATCTGGCCGCGCGTGGTCTCGGCGGGAAGAAGGTGCAATGGCGGCTGCGGGACTGGGGCGTGTCCCGCCAACGCTACTGGGGTTGCCCCATACCCATCATTCACTGCCAGGCCTGCGGGGACGTGCCGGTGCCGGACGATCAACTGCCGGTGGTGCTGCCGGAGGACTGCGTCCCCGACGGCTCGGGCAATCCGCTGGACAAGCGCGAGGACTTCCTCGCCTGCCTCTGCCCGAGGTGCGGCGCTCCGGCGCGCCGCGAGACCGACACGATGGACACCTTCGTCGACTCTTCGTGGTACTACGCCCGCTATGCCTGCCCACGGAACGAGGCGGCGATGGTGGACGCCGCCACCGATTACTGGATGCCGGTGGACCAGTACATCGGCGGCATCGAGCACGCCATCCTGCACCTGCTGTACTCGCGCTTCTGGACCAAGGTCATGCGCGATCTGAAGCTCGTGAGCTATGAGGAGCCGTTCGAACGGCTGCTGACACAGGGCATGGTGCTGAATCACATCTTCTCGCGCCGCACCGTGAAGGGCGGGATCCAGTACTACGCGCAAGAGGAGGTCGAGATCCAGCACGACGATGGCGGCCGCGTCTGCGGCGCGAAGTCGTTGGCCGACGGCGCGCCGGTGGCCTACGAAGGCATCGGCACGATGTCCAAGTCCAGGCGCAACGGCGTGGATCCGCAGGTGCTCATCGAACGCTATGGCGCAGACACCGCGCGCTTCTTCATGATGTTCGCCTCGCCGCCGGAGCAGACCCTGGAGTGGAGCGACTCCGGGGTGGAGGGGGCCTACCGTTTCCTGCGCCGGTTGTGGGCTTTCAGCTACCTCTACGCGCGAGAGATCGCACCGAAGCGGCCGGGACGGGACGTGCCCGGGATGACCGTGCTGGCGGCGACGGAGGCGGAGGCGCGGCGTGAGGTTCACGGGATCCTGCGGCAGGCGAATTTCGATATCGCCAGGTTCCAGTTCAACACCGTCGCCTCCGCGGCGATGAAGATCCTCAACGCGCTGGAGCGTGCGCCGCGGGATGGGGCCGCGTCCGCGGCGGTCGTGGCGGAGGGACTCTCCATCCTGCTGCGGATGCTGTCGCCGATCACGCCGCATATCTGCGATCACCTTTGGCGCGCGCTCGGTTTCGGGGCCGACATGCTCGCCGCCGACTGGCCGGAGCCGGAGGAGTCCGCGCTCGTGCTCGAGGAGATCGAGCTCGTGCTGCAGATCAACGGCAGGCTGCGGGGCAGTGTGCGTGTGCCGGCGGGCGCGGACAAGGAGGCCACTGCCGCCGCCGCGCTGCACACTGAAATAGCGGTAAAGTATGCAGCCGGCAAGGCCGTCAAGAATGTCGTGGTGGTACCCGGACGTCTGGTCAACATCGTAGTCGGCTGACCGGGGAGGATGAACGTGAATCCGAAAATTTTCCTGGGTGTCCTCCTCGTGGCGATCGGCCTTTGCGGCTGCGGCTACCACCTGCGCGGTTCGACCGGCGGGGACTGGCAACTGGGACGCGTCTACATGAAGGGCGGAAGCGCCACCGGCGCCGAGGTGCGGAGACTGCTTTCCCTCATCGGCGTGGAGTTCGTGTCGCAGGCCGCCCAGGCCGATACCATCGTCAGCATCACCCGCGACGCGCAGGAGCGTCAGGTCCTGTCGGTCGATCCCCATACCGGCAAGGTGCGCGAATATGAACTGATCGTGGATACGAGCATCCTCGCGGTCAGCGCCGACGGCAGAGTCCTGCTTGAGGATGACGATATCACCCTGCAGCGTGATTACACCTTCGATGAGACCGCCGCGCTCGGCAAATACGAGCAGGAGGCCACGCTCTACCGGGAGATGCGGCGCGATCTCGCCGCCGCCATCGTGCGGCGCCTGCAGGCCGTTCACCCCGTGGCAACCACCGGAAGATGATCCGCCGCAACCCCGATCAGCTGCTCGGCGGCCTGGCGCGCGGGCTCGCGCCGGTCTACCTGATCACCGGGGAGGAACCCCTGCAGCGCATGGAGTGTGTCGACGCCGTGCGCGCCGCCGCACGCGCGCGGGGCTTCGAGGATCGGATTGCCTTTGACTCGAGCACCGGTATCGACTGGGCAGCGCTGCGTTTCGAGGCCGACAGCCTGTCGCTGTTCGCCAGCAGGCGCATCATCGAGATCCGTCTGCACGAGGCCAAGGTGGGCGCGGAAGGCGCCGAGGCGCTCCGGGACTACTGTGCGGAACCGGCCGCCGACACGCTGCTGCTGATCTCGGCGCCGAAGTTCGACGGCCGCGGCCAGGCCGCGGAGTGGTACAAGGCCGTCGATCGCGCCGGCGAGGTGGTGCAGGTATGGCCGGTGAAGCCCGAGGAGATGCCGCGCTGGGTCGCGAAGCGGCTTCACGCGCGCGGGCTCGCGGCGACGCCGGAGGCGGTCCGCCTGCTCGCCGATCGGGTCGAGGGCAACCTGCTCGCCGCCGTGCAGGATATCGAGAAGCTCGCGCTCGTCCCGGGGTCCGGGCCCATCGACGCGGACGCCGTGCTCGCCGCGGTCGGCGACAGCGCGCGCTTCGATCTGTTCTCGCTGGCCGACACGGCGTTGAGCGGCGAGGCGGCACGCTGCGTGCGGATCCTGAACGGCCTCCGGGATGAAGGTGCGGAACCGGTTTTGATATGCTGGGCGCTGACGCGCGAGTTGCGCGCAGCCAGCCTGCTGTGCGCGGGCATGCGGCCCGAGCAGGGCATCCCGGGATACCGGATGTTCGGAGGGCGCGAGGTCACGTTGCGATCGGCGGGCCAGCGATTGGGACTGAGGCCGCTGCGGCGCCTGTTGCACCGGGCCGCCCGTGTGGACCGCATCGTCAAGGGCGCCGCCGCGGGCGATGCCTGGGGCGAACTGGTTTCCTTGTGCCTGGCTATGGCCGGCAGGCCCGTCGGAGGGACGGCATGGACACTTTGAACATCAAGCACTACATGCAGGAACTCGGCCGGAAGGCGCGTGACGCCGCGGTGGCCATGGCGCGTGCCGACACCAACAGCAAGAACGCGGCGCTGCTCGCGAGCGCGCAGCGGATCCTCGCCGCGCAGGATGCCATCCTGGGCGCCAATGCCGAAGACATGCAGGCCGGCGACGGACTCGACCCGGCCTTGAAGGATCGGCTCGAGCTCAACGCCAGGCGCGTGCAGGCCATGGCCGAGGGACTGCAACAGGTGGCGCAACTGCCGGATCCGGTCGGTGAGATCAGGGATCTGCGCTTCCGTCCCTCCGGCATACAGGTGGGCACGATGCGCGTGCCGCTGGGCGTCATCGGCATCATCTACGAGTCCCGGCCGAACGTCACCCAGGAGGCCGCGGCACTGTGCCTGAAGGCCGGCAACGCCGTCATACTGCGCGGCGGCTCCGAGGCCATCCGTTCCAACACCGCGATCGCGCGCTGCATACACGAGGGTCTGGATGCGGCCGGCCTGCCGCGGGCCGCGGTGCAGCTCGTGCAGACCACCGATCGCGCAGCAGTCGGGGAGCTGGTCACGATGAACGAGTACGTCGATCTCATCGTTCCGCGCGGTGGCAAGGGTCTCATCGAGCGCATCTCGCGCGAGTCGCGCATCCCGGTGCTGAAGCATCTCGACGGCATCTGCCACGTATACATCGATGATCGCGCCGATCTGGAGATGGGCGTGAAGGTCGCGTTCAACGCCAAGTGCCAACGCTACGGCACCTGCAACACCATGGAGACCCTGCTGGTGCACGAGTGCGTGGCGAAGCTCATCTTCGCCGCGCTCATTCCGCTGTTCGAGCGGGAAGGGGTCGAGATCCGCGGCTGCGAGAAGACCTGCGAGCTGGTGCCGTCCGCGCGCCTGGCGACCGAGGAGG
>WBZR01001417.1_pt1 | contig 29865 bp, 28 predicted proteins | sample 5204231 | NCBI WGS metagenome assembly WBZR01 (sample SAMN12412403, study PRJNA552823) | activated sludge metagenome | isolation source: activated sludge from anammox sidestream of wastewater treatment plant... | place: USA: Virginia | collected 2017-08
GGAGCTGGGGGCCGTGGGGCAGCGGGTGGACGTGCGAGCGTCCGCGCAGTGCGTGGCGTTGATCGAGCGGGCGGTGGCGGAGTTCGGGCGCGTCGACGTGCTCGTGAACAGCGCCGGGGTGGGGGGGATTCCGCGGCTCGTCCTGGAGTCGGATCCCGAGGACGGGGATTGGGACGCGATGCTCGACGTCAATCTGCGCGGCACGATGCACTGCTGCCGGGCAGTCGCGGAGCGGATGGCGGCGCAGCGTTCGGGGCGGATCGTGAACCTCGCCTCGGAGGCGGGGAAGCTAAACGAGAAGCGCATCGTCGTCTACGGTGCGACGAAGGGCGGGGTGATCGCGTTCACGAAGGGGCTCGCGATCGAGCTCGGGCGTTTCGGCGTCACCGTGAACGCCGTGTGCCCCGGCGTCACGCGAACGCCCATGACCTCGTACATCACCGACGCGATGGAGCGGGAGTGGTCGCGCTTCTACCCGCTCGGCCGCCTCGGGCGGCCCGAGGACATCGCGCCCATGATCGCGTTCCTCGCCTCGGCGCAGGCGTCGTGGATCACCGGCCAGGCCATCAGCGTGAACGGCGGGTTCGGCCGGTCCTGATGCCGGCGGCGGACGTTGCGAGCAGCCGCCATCCGGGATACCCGACCCGCACACGGAGGAGCACGATGGCGCGACGAACGGGAACGCGGGTGTGGCCGGCGACGATCGCGATCGTCGTGGCGGGGGCGGCGCTGGCCGGGTGCGCGGCGGGACAGGCGGGGAGCGCCAGGCCGTCGGGGTTCCTCGGGGACTATGCGCAGCTCCGCGCGGGCGGCGAGGGGCAGGCGCTCCTCGTGTACGTCGATCCGGCCGCGCGCTTCTCGACCTACCGCAAGATGATCATCGACCCGGTGACCATCTGGCGCGACGAGGAGACCAAGGACATCCCGCCCGACGAGGCGCAGGACCTGATCGACGACCTCGACGACGTGCTCCGCATGACGCTCGACGACGACTATCAGCTCGTGAAGGAGCCGGGGCCCGACGTGCTGCGCCTGCGGGTCGCGATCACCGAAGCCGAGGGCTCGTGGCGGGTGGTCGACGGCCGCCTCGGGGACGCGCTCGACGAGGATCTCCGGGCCGTCGAGACGAAGGAGCCGTCGGACGCCACCAAGAGCTTCGTCGGCAAGGCCGGCGTCGAGGCCGAGATCCTCGACACGACGAGCGGCAAGCGGCTCGCGGCTGCGATCGACCGGCGGGTCGGCGCGCGGACGCTCACGCCCGAGAAGAACGCGTGGTCGGACGTCGAACGCGCCTTCCGGTACTGGGCCGACCGGCTGCGTGATCGGCTCGCGGAGCTGCGGAAGCGTTCCTGAGCCGCCGCGGTCACGCGGGGTCGTTCAGCGTTCGGCCAGGAACTCCAGCACTGCGGTGTTGAAGGCCGCCGGCTCCTCGATCTGCACCCCGTGATTGCCCCGCGGCAGCACGACGAGCCGCGCCCCCGCGATTGCTCCCGCGATCTCGCGACTGAGGTACAGCGGCGTCAGGACGTCCTCGGCAGCCGCGAGGACGAGGGTCGGGGTCCGAACGCGATCCAGCCGGGAGAGCGTGTCGTGGTCGAGGATCGCCTCGATCTGACGCCCGTACGCGTCGGCGGCCATGAGCGGCATGGTTGCGACGACCTCCAGGATCGCTTCGAGGCGATCGGGATCGTTCAAGACCCGGGCGGAGACGAGCCAGGGAAGGTTCGCGACGCCCTCTTGGACGAGATCGACGCCCTGCAGCCGCGCCCAACGTCGGAACAGCAGGAACGCGCGCCGCACCGGATCGGGACGCGCGAACGACAGGGCGACGACCATCCGATCGACGCGCTCCGGCCAACCGATCGCCAGCTCCTGGGCGATCATGCCTCCCATCGACACCCCGAGCACGTGCGCGCGCTCGATGCCGAGGGCGTCGAGCACGCCGACGGCGTCGGCCGCCATGTCGGGCACGGTCCACGGCGGCGGCGGGCAATCGCTTTCGCCCGCCCCGCGGTTGTCGAACATGATCACCCGGTGATGCCGCGCGAACGCGTCGCGCTGCGCGATCCAAGTCTCCAGGCTCGCTCCGAGCCCCATGATCAGCAGGAGGGGCGATCCGCTCCCGACCTCCTCGACCCTGAGCGCGACGTCGTTGCACCGGATCCGCGGCATGCCATCACTCCACGCGGCGCTGCTCCGCGTATTTCGGATTCGCGATCGCGAGCCGCTCGGCGGCGGTCGCGCGGAGGTGGGCGAGGACGGCGGCGTCCCAGGGGCCTTGGTCGGTCGCTCCGGCGCGCATCCGTTCGACGAGCTCGGCATTCAGCTCGCGTACGGCCGTGCGCAGCGCCTCCTCGCTCGCGGGCGCCTCCGACGCCGGCTTTTCCAGGAGCGCCACGAGGCGACCCCATTCGGCGCGAAGCGAGCGCTCCCCGTGGACGATCTCGCGCGCCACGATGGCGAGGACGTTGGCGGCGACCCGCGCGTGGAACTGCGTCGTTCCTTCGAGCGCCGGCACGACCTGCTCGTCCAGGAACGCGCGCACCGCTTCGAGAAGCTCCGAGGCGTCGGGACGGTCCTGCACGGATCAATCCACCAGCTCGAGGAGATCGTGCTCGGCTTCCGCCGTGCGCCGTCCGATGCTCGCGAGCTCGACGCTGCGCACCCCGCCGTCGAGATAGGCGCGCGCCTGCGCGATGCAAATGACCGCCCACTTGAGGTTGCCGAGCGCCTCCCAGAACCGCACGACGTCCGGATCCACCGGCGTTCCGCTCGCCTCCTCGTAGGCGCGAAAGAAGTCGGCGCGCTCGCCGATGCCGCCGACCGGCAGCGGACTGCCGAAGCGCCACGCGCGCACGCACATCCACCCGAGGTCTTCCATCGGATCTCCGACGTGAGCCTGCTCCCAATCGAGCACCACGCGCACTCCTTCCGGCCCGAACATGACGTTGCCGATGCGGTAGTCGCCGTGCACGAGGACGCGTCGGCGGCTCGGAGGCAAGCGCCGGGCGAGCCAGCGGAAACCGTACTCGATGACCGGATGCGGTTCCGGGGCGAGCGCCCGATAGAGCCGTTCGTAGCGAGCCAGCTCGGCCGTCGCGGGATGCTCCCGGTCGTGGCGGCCCGGCAAGTCGTCCAGCGGCGCGGTCACGGGCACGGCATGGATGCGCGCGAGGACCGCGCCGAGCTGCGCCGGCATCACCCGCCGCGCCTCCGCGTACCGCGGCTCGCGCAGCAGGCGGCGCGCGAGCGCCTCGCCCTCGACCCGCTCCATCACGAAGAAGCAGCCGTCCAGTACGACCGGATCGTCCCCCAGCCAGAGCACCTCCGGCACCGGCACGCCGGCGGTCCGCGCGGCGCGCAGCACGCGAAACTCGAGGGCTCGATCGGTCCCGACGTTCGTCGGACCCGGATCGCGGCGCAGGATCAAGGCGCGCTCCGAGCCGTCGGCGAACCGCGCGTCGAACGACCAGGTCTCGCGCGACGCGCCGCCCGGGACACGGCGTAGGTGCTCGACGACGACGCCGCCCTGACCGCTGGCGACGGCCAGGAAGTCGCGGAGGCGGGGTGCCAGCTCGTCCGGGCTCACGCTCCCGGTGCATACGGCGGCCGTTCCCCGGAAGGCAAGACGGGCGATTGCGAGGCGCGTCCGCGCGTGGCAGAACCCCGCCATTTCCGCTCGGCAAAGGAGATCGTCATGCAGCTCGTCGCAGGGAAGGTCGCCGTCGTCACGGGCTCCGGACGCGGGATCGGCCGCGCCACGGCCGAGCTCCTCGCGGCCCACGGCGCGCGGGTGGTCGTGAACGACCTCAGCGCCGAGGTCGCCGAGGAAGCCGCGGCGGCGATCCGCGGGCAAGGCGGCGCCGCGCTGGTCGTGGCGGGTTCCGTCACGGATCCGAAGTTCCCCGATCGACTCGTCAAGGCGACCGTCGACGAGTTCGGCGGGCTCGACATCATCGTGAACAACGCCGGCTACACGCACGACGGCGTGATCCACAAAATGTCCGACGAGCAGTGGACGGCGATGCTGGACGTCCATCTCACGGGTCCGTTCCGCCTCCTGCGCGCTGCGTCGCTCTACTGGCGCGAGTGGGCCAAGGCCGAGATCGCCGACGGGAAACAGATCATGCGGAAGGTCATCAACGTCTCGTCGACCTCCGGCGTCGCCGGCAACGCGGGGCAGGTGAACTACGCCGCCGGGAAGATGGGCATCGTCGGCGTCACCAAGACGCTCGCGAAGGAATGGGGCCGGCTCAACGTCAACGTGAACGCGGTGGCGTACGGCTTCATCGAGACCCGGCTCACCGCCGCGAAGGAGCCGGCGAGCAAGGCGGAAGTCGACGGTCAGACGGTCGAGCTCGGCATCCCCGAGGAGATGCGCAAGGCCGCCAAGCGCATGATCCCGCTCGGCCGCTCCGGCACGCCCGAGGAGGCCGCCGGTCCCGTGCTCTTCCTCGCGTCTCCGCTCGCAGACTACGTGACCGGGCACGTGGTGCTCGTGACCGGCGGGAGCTACATGTGAGCTACGGCGCCGCGCGGTCGGGCTCGCCGACCCGATACGCCACTACCGCGTTGGAGCTCGCGCCCGCTACGTAGACGTTCCGGCCGTCGGGGCTCACGACGACGCTGCGCGCGAAGGCGAGGCACGGCCGCCCAGGCGCGCCGTGCTGCCGCTCGAGGAAGGCGAGCGCTCCGGACCTCGGGTCGCGCTCGAATGCCACCACCGCATGGTCGAGCGTGCTCGCCGCGTACAACCGGCGTCCGTCCGGGCTGACCGCGGCCCAGAGGACGCCGGAGAGCCCTTCGACCCCGTCGAGGCCCTGCGCGATCAGATCCTCGAGCTCGAGCGCGCCGCTCGCGCGATCGCGCCGGAAGATGCCGATCGTGTCGTCGCCCTGGCGGGGAGCATAGACGAACCTGCCGTCCGGGCTGATGGCGACGGAATGCACCCCCACCGACCCGAGGTCGGTCGCCGGCCAAGGCGAGCGCGAGGTCAGGTGGCCGGTCGCCCGGTCGCGCGCGAAGACCGTGAGCGCGCTCTGGTCGCCGCTGGCGACGTAGAGGTGCGCGCCGTCCGGACTGATGGAGAGGCCGAGCGGCTCCATGAGGCCCGTTACGCCGAGCGCGCCCTGACGCTGGACCTCGACGAAGGTCAGCCAACCGGTCAAGGTGTTGCGCGAGAAGACCGCGATCGCATCGGACGTCTGACCGCTCGCATACACGAACGCTCCGTCCGGACTGATCGCGAGGGCGCGGGCGTGCCGGATGCCCTCGACGCCGGCCGTCCCGTCCTTCTGCGCTTCGAGGAAGGTGAGCGCCCCGGTGGCGGCATCGCGTGCGAACGATGCGACCGCGTCGTCGCCGGCACCCGCGACGTACACGAAGCCCCCGTCGGGGCTGACGGCGATCCCGGAGGCGTCGGCGATCCCGTCCACGTTCCCGATCCCGTCGCGCTGGACCTCGAGCTCGCGGAGCGCGCCGTCGTCCGGATCGCGTGCAAAGACGGCAACGGCGTCGCTGGCCGGGCCGACCGCGTACACGTTGCGCCCGTCGGGGCTCACGACCACCTGCAGCACTCCCGCGAGTCCGCGTACGCCGCTCTCCCCCTCGATGGCGGCACTCACGAAATCGAGCGCCGCCGCTCGGGCGACATCCGGCGCCGTGACTGCCGTGATGGCACACCATGACAGCGCGGCGAGGGCGAACGGGGGCACACGGCGCGTCAACCGCATGTCAGAGGTCTAGCAGCGTGCGGATCGCGACGCGACCCACCCTCGGCGCACGACCCGGCGGCCGGCTTTCGAGTTGCGGGGCCGCACGGCGGACGCTACTCCTCCCCTCCGTGCGCGGGTTCATCTTGCAGCCGACCTATCGCGTGGTCGGCGGCACGCCGGAAGTGCACCTCTACGGCACGCTCGAGAACGGCGAGTCGTTCCTCGCCATCGACGATCGCGTGCGGCCCTACTTCTTCGTTCCGACGGCGCGCGCGGACGCGGTGAGCGGGCTCGACGCTCGCGTCGAGCCAACGGATCTCGTCGCCCTCGACGGCACGCCCGTCGCGCGCGTGACCGTCGGCGTACCGGCCCACGTACCGCCGCTCCGCGAACGGCTCCGGGCGAGGGGCATCGTCTGCTACGAATCGGATCTGCGCTTCGCCTACACCTATCTCCGCGATCGCGACCTGCGCGGCGCGGTCGCGCTCGACGGTTCCTGGGAGCCGCAGGGCCGCCTCCGTCGCGTGTACCGCAACCCGACGATCGCTGCCGCGGATTTCACCCCCCGGCTGCGCATCCTCTCGCTCGACATCGAGACCGACCTCGCGGCGTCGGCGCTCTTCGCCATCGGCCTCGCCGGTCTCGGCGTCGATCGCGTGCTGATCGTCGGTCCGGGACCGCTGCGCGGCGCGGAATGCTTCCCCGACGAGCGTGCGCTGCTCCTGCGATTCCTCGCCCTGCTCGGTGAGGCGGATCCGGACGTGGTCACGGGATGGAACGTCGTCGACTTCGATCTCACCGTCCTGCAGCGGCTGTGCCGGCGGCACGGCATTCCCTTTCGCCTCGGCCGCACCGACGACGAGGTCGTCATCCACCGCGACCAGGGCTTCACGCGCGAGGCGCGGGCCGCGGTCCCCGGCCGCATGGTGCTCGATGGCCTGGCCCTGGTGCGCAGCGCCTTCATCCGCCTCGACGACTACAAGCTGGAGACGGCGGCGCGTACGTTCCTCGGCAAGGGCAAGCTGATGACGGGAGACGGGCGCGGCCGCGAGATCGTCGAGGCGTTTCGCCACGACCGGCAGAAGCTCGTCGACTACAACCTCCGGGACGCCGCGCTCGCCCTCGAGATCGTCGAGCGCCAGCACCTGGTGGACCTCGCGGTCTCGCGGAGCCGCCTCACCGGCATGCAGCTGGACCGCGTCGGCGCCAGCATCGCCTCGATCGACTTCCTCTATCTGGCCGAGCTGCGCCGGCGGGGCCGGGTCGCGCCCTCGGTGACCGACCATCCGAGCGCCGCGGTGGCCGGCGGCGCCGTCCTCGACTCCGCCCCCGGTCTGTTCACCAACATCCTGGTGTTCGACTTCAAGAGCCTGTACCCGAGCATCATCCGCACCTTCAACATCGATCCACTGACGTATCTCTCCCCGGATGCGGCCGGGCGCGACGCGGAGGCCATCCGGACTCCGAGCGGCGCGTGCTTCCGGCGCGAGCCCGGCATCCTGCCCGAGCTCGTCGCGCGGCTCTGGAGCGAGCGCGACGCGGCCCGCGCCGCCGGCGACGCGCACCGCGCGCACGCCATCAAGATCCTGATGAACTCGCTCTACGGCGTGCTGGCCGCGACCACCTGCCGCTTCTTCTCTTCCGCCATCGCGAACGCGATCACGCTCGCCGGGCAGCACCTCATCCACGTCGCCGCGGCGGAGGTCCAGCGGCTCGGCCATCGCGTCATCTACGGCGACACGGATTCGCTGTTCGTCGACGTCGGCGCACCCGATCCGGAGCGTGCGGAGGTTCGCGCCCACGAGCTGCGCCTCGCGCTCGGCGCGATGCTGGTCGGGCACCTGCGCGAGCGGTTCGACGTCGCGAGCCACCTCGAGCTCGAGTACGAAAAGTGCTACCGCCGCTTCTTCATGCCGGAGGTGCGCCAGGGCACGGGCGGCAGCAAGAAGCGCTACGCAGGACTCCTCGGCCACGGCTCCGATGCGCGCCTCGAGATCGTCGGCCTCGAAGCGGTCCGGCGCGACTGGACGCCGCTCGCGAGGCGATTCCAGCGTGAGCTGCTCGATCGCGTGTTTCACGATCGTCCGGTCGACGACTTCGTTCGCGACTTCCTGGCTTCGCTCCGCCGAGGCGCGCTCGACGATCTCCTCGCCTACAAGAAAGCGGTCCGGAAGCGGCTGGAGGACTACACGAAGACCACCCCGGCGCACGTGAAGGCCGCCCGCAAGCAGCGCGGACCCCGGACGCGCATCGTCGAGTACGTCGTCACCGACGTCGGGCCCGAGCCGGTCGACGAGCGCCGCGGCGCCCTCGACTACGAGCACTACGTCACGAAGCAGCTCGAGCCGATCGCCGAAGCCCTCCTGCGCTTCGTCGGCGTGCACTTCGCCGATCTGGCCGGCCGCCCGCGCCAGCTCGAGCTCTGGTGAGGACGGTGCGGTTGACTCGCGCACCGGGCGGCGGCATCCAGATCGCGTGCTCGTTGCCGATGCGGACGACGCCTTGCCGACGCTCGAGGGGCGGGCCCTCGGCTTCGGCTTGACGCTGACCGCGGCGCAGATCCTGGATCCCGCGGCTCCCGAGCTGCCCCCGGACGACGCGCGAGGGCGACTGTTCGTGGCGGTCGACCCGGCGCTCGCCGCGCGGCTCGCCCGCGGCGACGTCATCGTCGCCGAGGAGATCGCCGATCCGGACGGAGCCGCACCGCGCGCGTTGGCAGCGCTCGCGCAGGCGGGCGTCGTCGCGCTCGTGGCCAGGCGCTTCGCCGCGACCGTGCGGGAGAGCGCGGCCGCCGTCGGCGTCGTGCCGGTCGTGGTCGATACGCCCTGCATGCTCCGCACCGGCGATCGCCTCCGACTCGACCTCGATGCCGGCAAGGTCGTCGACTTGTCGAGCGGCGACCGTGTCGCCATCCGCAACGCGAGCACGTCGACCGAGCGCGCGACCCTGCGCGCGATTCTGGCACGGTCGGTTCGTTGACCGCCGGCCGCTCCGCGCGACCGGCGGACGCCTTGACGGCGCCGCTCGCCGCGGCGCTTCCGCTCGCCTTCTACGCGCGCCCGACGTTGCGGGTCGCCCGCGCCCTGCTCGGGAAGATCCTCGTGCACCGCAGCGCCGCCGGAATCGCGGCGGGGCGCATCGTCGAGGTGGAAGCCTATCGCGGCCCGGAGGATCGCGCGGCCCATACGGCCGGAGGGCGACGGACGGCGCGCAACGAGGTCATGTGGGGCCCCGGAGGACGCCTCTACGTCTACTTCACCTACGGCATGCATCATTGCTGCAACGTCGTCACGCGCGGTCCGGGCGAGCCCGAAGCGGTGCTGCTCCGCGCGCTCGAGCCGCTCGCCGGCCTCGCCCTCATGCGCCGCCGGCGCAATCGGCCCGACCTTCCGGTCGCGGCGCTCGCACGCGGACCCGGCAACCTCTGCCGCGCGCTCGGCATCGACCGGCGCCACGATGGCGCGCTGCTCACGACCGGGCCGATCGTCGTCCTCGACGCGCCGCCGGTGCGGGCGTCGATGGTCGCGGTATCTCCCCGGATCGGCGTCGCGTACGCCGGCGACCACGCGCTTCGGCCCTGGCGGTTCTTCCTCCGCGGGTCGTCGGCCGTGTCGGGCCGGCGCGTCGGCGAGTCCCTCAGGCGCGCCGGACGTGCTTCATGACCGCCGCCGGGTCCGCCTCCGCCGTCTCCAGATCGACGCCGGTGGTTTCGAGGAAGCGGGCGACCATCATGTAGAACCCGATCGTCAGGACCGCCTCGCAGAGTTCGCGATCCGAGAAGTGGCCACGCATGGCGCTCAGCGTCCCGTCGCTCGCGCGCGGTCCGGCCAGGAGCTCGTCGGTCAAACGGAGCACGACGCGGTCGCGCTCGTCGAAGCAGGGCGCCGCCGCGTCGTCGCGCTCGAGCGCCGCGATCTCCTCGTCCGACATTCCGCACGCGCGTCCGATCGGCACATGCTGCTGCCATTCGTAGGGCGCCGGCGACCGTCGCCCCACGCGCAGGATGATGAGCTCGCGCAGGCGGGCGTCCAGCGCGGCGCGCGAGAGGATCGCCGCTCCGAGCTGACCGAATCCGCGGAGGAACGCCGGCGCGTGCGGCAACATCCGGAAGATGTTGAGCGGCGGCATGGCGGCGGCGAGCGTGCGGACGCGCTCCTCGGCCTGGGTGAGATCCGGGTACGGGATGCGAGCCATGGCGAAGGGTTAACGGAATCTCCTCGCGAAGCGCAAACGACGCGCGCGGACGGGAAGGGGCCGGCGGGCGGACGGCGCCACGACCCGCGGGGGACGCGGGCTTGACTCTCCAGATCCCCGATGGTTCCACGCCACGTGCCTCGTGAGTTCCTGTGGAGCGCGCCGGTCCTGCAGGCCGATCTCGACGCGTTCGGCGAGCTGCGCTCCACGACCGTCCTGCGGATCCTGCAGGAAGCCGCCACCCGCGCCTCGAGCGACGCGGGATTCGACCCCGCGTACTACGACCGCACGGGCGGCATGTGGATCATCCGCCGAACGCAGCTGCAGCTGGAGAGCCCCGTCCGCTACGGCGACGTCCTCGACGTCCGGACGTGGATCACCGACTTCCGACGCGTGCGCTCGCAGCGCGCGTACGAGGTGCGGAGCGGCGCCCGGCTCGTCGTCCGGGCGTTCTCCGACTGGGTGTTCGTCGACGGGCGCGGGCGGCCGCGGCGGATTCCGGAGGAGTGGCATGTCGCGTTCGGGGTCGCCGAGACCCGCGCGTCGACGCGGCTCCCGTTTCCCGAGCTCGAGCCGTCCGATCACGCGGCGACGTGTCACCGGCGCATCGAGCTCCACGAACTCGATGCGCTTCGGCACGTCAACAACTCGAACTACGTGGCCTACGTGGAACAGGCCCTCCTCGACATGGCGGAAGCCGCCGGCTGCGGCTTCGATGTCCAGACCTCCGCGGGCGGACGATTGCGCGCGGTGAGCCACGACCTCGAGTACCTCGACGCCGCGCTCTACGGCGAGACCCTCGCGGTCACGGCCTGGGCCACGCACGTGACGGAGGACGCGCTCGAACACCACACGCACGTGCATCGAGGCGAGCCGCGCCGCCCTTTGCTCCAGGCGCACAGCCGGCATCGCTGGATCGCCGCCGACGGCGCGCCGATGCCGCGCGCGCTCCGCGCCGCGTTTCGCGCTCCCTGATTTGCGGGGGTAGGTGCCTTCCGGTATCGTCGCGCGCCATGAGCGTTTCGCGCCGCACGCGCACGATCGCGATCGGCCGCCGGGCGATCGGCGGCGGCGCCCCCGTCGTCGTGCAGAGCATGTGCGCCACCAAGACCCGCGACGTCGACGCGACCGTGGCGCAGGTCCGGCAGCTGGCCGGCGCCGGCGCCGGCGTCGTCAGGATCGCCGTCGACAACGAGAAGGAGGTCGCGGCCCTCAAGGAGATCCGCCGGCAAACCAACGGCGTGACCCTGTCGGTCGACCTGCAGGAGAACTATCGCGTCGCCGCGTCGGTGGCGCCGTGGGTGGACAAGATCCGGTACAATCCCGGGCACCTCCACCACATCGAACGGTCCAGATCGATCGCGAGCAAGGTCGGATGGCTCGTCGATGTCGCGCGCGACAACGACTGCGCGGTGCGCATCGGGGTGAATTGCGGATCCGTGGCTCCGGAGTTCCTGGAGCGGCATCCCCACGACCAATTGGAAGCCATCGTCCAGTCGGCGCTCCATCATTGCGACCTGATGGAGCGATGCGGCTTCGATCGATTCGTGGTCTCCCTCAAGGATTCGGATCCCGAGAAGGTCGTCGCGGCGAACGCGCGCTTCGCGGAGGCGCGGCCCGACGTTCCGATCCACCTCGGCGTCACCGAAGCGGGCATGCCGCCCGAAGGCATCACCAAGACCCGCCTCGCCTTCGAGAAGCTGCTCGCGCGTGGCGTCGGCGACACGATCCGGGTTTCGCTCACGCTCCCCAACGAACGCAAACACGAGGAGGTCGAGGTCGGACACCGGATCATCGAGGACGTCGCGGCGGGACGGTTCATCTCCGTCCCGGATTTCGGCAAGGGGCTCAACATCATCTCGTGTCCGAGCTGCTCGCGCGTCGAGAACGAGAGCTTCGTCGAGCTCGCGCAGCGGGTGAAGGACCTCGCGAGGTATGCCGCCGCGCACCGCATCACGATCGCCGTCATGGGCTGTCGCGTGAACGGCCCCGGTGAGACCGACGACGCGGACCTCGGGCTCTGGTGCGGACCGACCACGGTGAATCTCAAGAAGAAGGACGTGAAGGTCGGGTCCTTCGGTTACACCGACGTCCTGCCGAAGCTCCGCGAAGAGATCGACCGCCTGATTGCCGAGCGCGCCTAGTCCTAGCCCGCCGGGTCTGCGACCGCTGGCGGGGGCACGCGATCGAGTGCGGGATAGAACGTTCCCTCGGCGAGCGTGATCACCTCGCCGGATCCGGCCTTCCGGATGACGCCCTCGATGCGCAGGTACCGACCCTCGTCGGCGACGATCCGCGCCGTCACCACCAGGGGCTGGCCGGTCGGACACGGCCTCCGGTAGCGCAAGCTCAACGTACCCGTGACGACGAATCCCCCGCGGGAGAAGTACGCGGCGGCGCAGCAGGTCTCGTCGAGCAGCACGGCCTGGATGCCGCCATGGACCACGTCCGGCGCGCCTTGGTACGTCGGTGCGACGACGGTGTCGCACCGCACGCCCTCCGGATCCCGGAAGAAGCGCAAGCGCAGGCCGGCGGGATTTTCGCGGGAGCAGCCGAAGCAGTGGCCGCCGGCGGGGAAGAACAGCTCTTCGCCCGCCTCGGCCTCGCGCCCCGCGGAGCGTTCGCGCATGGTCACATGCGCTCGAGGATCGTGGTGATGCCCATGCCCCCGCCGATGCACATCGTCACCAGTCCGGTGGTCCGGTCGCGGCGCTCCAGCTCGTCCAGCACCGTCCCGATCAGCATCGCGCCGGTCGCTCCCAGGGGATGACCGAGCGCGATCGCGCCGCCGTTCACGTTGACCAGATCCGGATCGATCCGGCAGTCGCGGATGACCTTCAGCGGCACCGCCGCGAACGCCTCGTTGATCTCCACGAGGTCGATGTCCTCGATCGTCATTCCGGCCTTCGCGAGGCACCGCTCGGTGGCCGGAACCGGGGCGGTCAACATGATGACGGGCTCGGCGCCGTGCGTCGCCATGGCGCGTACGCGCGCCCGCGGCGTCAGCCCATGCGCTCGCGCGTAGTCCGGCGACGCGACCAGGACCGCCGCCGCGCCGTCGACGATGCCGCTCGAGTTCCCGGCGGTGTGGACGTGCTCGATCGCCCGCACCTGCGGGTAGACCTTTCGCGCCTTCTCGTCGAAGCTGAGCGCGTCGCCCTTCTGGACGTACCGGCCGAGCTGGGCGAACGAGGGCTCGAGCTTGCCGAGGCCTTCGAGCGTGGTCTCTGGTCGCGGGAACTCGTCGCGATCCAGGGCCACGGTGCCGTCCAGGTTCTTCGCGGGTACGACGCTCTTCGCGAACCGCCCCTCCGCGAGCGCCTGCTTGGCGCGTTGCTGGCTCTCGAGCGCGAAGCGATCCAGGTCGTCACGCGAGAATCGATCGATCGTCGCGATCAGGTCCGCGGAGATGCCCTGCGGCACCAGGGGGTACATCTCGCGCAGGTGGCGATTGTGGCCGTCGATACCCGAGCCGTCGGATCCCATCGGCTGGCGCGACATGCTCTCGACGCCACCGCCGACGACCAGATCCTGCTGTCCCGACATCACGCCCATCAGGGCGAAGTTCACCGCCTGCTGTCCGGAGCCGCAGAATCGGTTGAGCGACACGCCGGTCACCTCCGTTGGCCATCCCGACGCCAGGGTCGCCATCCGCGCGATGCACCCGCCTTGCTCCCCCGCCTCCGTCACGCACCCCGCCACGACGTCCTCGACGTCCTTCGGATCGAACGCGTGTCGGGCCGACAACGCCTGCAGCACCTGAGCCAGGAGCTCCTGCGGATGGATGTGCGACAGGGCGCCGCTGTCCTTCTTGCCGCGGCCGCGGGGCGTACGGACGGCATCGATGATCCAGGCTTCCGCCATGACTCGTCTCCTTCGAAGGGGATGGACGGCGACTAAATCCCGCCGCGATCGCCATTGCAACGAGCCGCGGGCCCGGACAGCCGGGATCAGCTGATCTGCAGCTCCTCGATCTTCCGGTACAGCGACGAGAGCGACACGCCGAGGAGCTCGGCCGCCTGCTTCTTGTCGTGGTCGACCTTGAGGAGCACGGACTGGATGTGGGCCTTCTCGTACGAGCGCATCGCCTCGCGAAGGTCTTCGCCGGCCGGCCCGCCCACCGCGACGTCGCCCTTGAGGGCGCGCGGCAGGTCGACCGGGGTGATCCACTCGCCCTCGCCGAGGATCATGGCGTGCTCGATCACGTTGTCGAGCTCGCGCACGTTTCCCTTCCAGGGCGACGCCATCAGGATCTTCATCGTGGCGCCGTCGACGCCCTTGAAGCCGCGCTTCAGCTCGCGGTTGTGGATCCGGACGAAGTGCTCGATCAGCAGCGGCAGGTCCTCCCGCCGCTCGCGCAGCGGCGGGATGTCGATCCCGACGACGTTCAGCCGGTAGAAGAGATCCTCGCGGAAGCGACCGTCCTCCACGGCCTTCGCGAGGTCGGAGTTGGTGGCGGCGATGACGCGCACGTCGACCTTCGAGGGCGTCGTCGCGCCGACCGGCAGGATCTCCTTCTGCTCGATCGCCCGCAAGAGTTTCACCTGGAGTCCGAGCGGCAGGTCGCCGATCTCGTCGAGGAAGATCGTGCCGCCGCGGGCGCGAGCGAAGAGGCCCTCCTGGTTCGCGACGGCGCCGGTGAAGGATCCGCGCAAGTGTCCGAAGAGCTGGCTCTCGAGGAGATTCTCGGGAATGGCGCCGCAGTTCACGGGCAGGAAGATGCGATCGCGCTGCTCGCTGAAGTGATGGATCGCGCGCGCGACGACCTCCTTGCCGGCCCCGCTCTCGCCGGTGATGAGGACGGTGCTGTTGGTCGGCGCGACGCGCTGCACGAGCTTCATGACGCCCCGCATCGCCGCCGAGCGGCCGACCAGGTTGTCGAAATCCCACTGTCTGGTGACCTGGCTCCGCAGCAGCTGATTCTCCCAGGCGACCTGGCGGTGCTGCAGGAGGTGCGCGAGCTTGTGGAGGACGTCGTCGAAGATGAGCGGCTTCAGGAGGTAGTCCTGGGCGCCGCGCTGCAACGCCTCGACGGCCGTCTCGACGGTCGCGTGCGCCGTCATGAGGAGGACGAAGGTCTGGGGCGATACGTTGCGCGCGTGCGACAGCACGGTGAGGCCGTCGGCGCCCGGCATCCGGAGGTCCGAGATGACGAGATCGACCTCCTGGCTGTCGAGGGCCGCGATGGCGGCGTCGCCGTCGCCGACGGCGGTGACCTCGTAGCCCTCGTCCCGGAGTACCTCGGCGAGGCTCTCGCGTACGGCGGCCTCGTCTTCGGCGATCAGGACGGAACCCTTCGGGGCCTGGTCTACGGTCATGAGGGCGGTCACATAGGGCCTGGAAATCGGGGTCGCAAGCGGGCGGCGCGTCCTGTCTTCCAAGAGACGTGCCGCGGGCGGAGCCGCGCCGACACGGCGGCGCGTTCCCAGGGCTCGGAAAATGTCCGGGTGATTCGCGAGCGGTTCGTCGCGAGGCTCGGAACGCCGTACGGCGGCGCGGGGCGGACGGGTTGGCGGCCCGCTTGCAGCGGGCGATGGACATGCGGATGGAACGGATCGGATGGTTGGCGATGGCGTCGGTGCTCGCGAGCCTGCTCGCGGGCGGGGCGGCGCGCGCGGCGACGCCCGACGGTCGTGCGCTCTACGTCGAGAACTGCGAGCGCTGCCACGGCGTCACCGGCCGGGGCGACGGTCCCGACGCGCCGCTCTTCGCGAGCCCGCCGCGGGACCTCCAGCGCGGCTTCCTCGATCGCTACCCGACCGAAGACCTGGTGCGGCGCATCCGGAGCGGCGTGCCGCTCGAGCTCGCGCTCGATCTGGAGCAGCTGCGATCGCGCGCGCGCGAGGTGGAGGCGATCGCGGCCTACCTCGAACGGCTGCCCGCGATCGACTGGCGCCACGTCGAGGAAGGGCAGGCGGTGTACGTCGACCGCTGCGAGCTCTGCCACGGCCGCACCGGAACGCCGGAGTTGACGCTGCCGCCGGGCGCGCGCGCCCCGCGCGATCTCTCCGACCCGGCCTTCCAGGCGAGCGTGGACGAGGAGGAACTCGCCGCGCTCGTGCGCCACGGACGGGCCGGGATGCCGGCGATCGGGCCGCCGATCGCCGCGGACGAACTGCGCTCGCTCGCCGCCTTCGTGCGGCTCCTCTCGCCCGGCTACGCCCTCTACGAGCGCTACTGCGCCGCCTGCCACGGCGACGACGGACGCGGCGCCGGCAGCCTCGTCGAGGAGGGCGAGCGGCCGACCGTCGTGTTCGACCGCGCCTACTTCCGGCGCCGCGATCCGGAGCAGGTGCGGACGGCGGTCTGGCACATGCTCGCGACCAAGCGGCCAGCGATGCCGCACTTCCGGCGCGTGCTGACGCCCGCCGAGGTGCGCGCGATCGTCGCGTACCTGAAGCGCGCGCCGTAGGACGTCGTCGAGGTGTCGATCGACGAGGAAGCGCTGATCGCGGACGCGGCCGTGCCCGCGCCCGCCCGACCCGTATGAGCGCCGGGGACGCGATCGAGGAGGTGCCGGAGGCGGTGCTGGCCGCGCTCGCGACCCCGGCCTTCCACGCGGCGCGCCCCGTGCGGGTCGAGCACGTGCAGACGCACATCTCGCACGTGTTCCTCGCCGGCGACGACGTCTACAAGCTCAAGAAGGCGGTGCGCTTCTCGTTCCTCGACTTCGGGACGCGGGCGCGCCGGCGGTTCTTCTGCGCCGAGGAGCTGCGGCTGAATCGGCGCCTCGCCGCGCCGGTCTATCTCGACGTCGTCGAGGTCGTGCGGCGCGCCGACGGCTCGCTCGCGCTCGGCGGCGCGGGTGCACCCGTCGAGCCGGTGCTCCACATGCGCCGCCTTCCCGCCGAGCGTCTGCTGCCGGCGCTCCTCGCCGCGGGGGCCGTCGATGCGTCCATGATGACGGCGCTGGCGCGGCGGATCGCGGCGTTTCATCGCGAGGCGCCGCGCGGACCGTCGGTCGCCGCCGAGGGGTCGCCGGAAGCGGTGCGGCGGCGCTTCGCCGACACCCTCGCCACGCTCCGGCCGTTCGTCGGCCGGGTGCTCTTCGCGGAGGAGCACGCGGCCCTTCTCGCGACCGCCGAGTGGTTCGTCCGGACGCGCGCGCCGCTCCTGCGGGCGCGCCAGGCGGAGGGGCGCATCCGGGAGGGGCACGGCGATCTGCACGCCGAGCACGTGTGCTTCGTCCCCGCGGGTAGCGGATGCGGCCTGCCGGAAGGCATCTACGTCTTCGACTGCATCGAGTTCTCGGCGCCGTTCCGCTGCAACGACGTCGCTTCGGAGATCGCATTCCTCACGATGGACCTCGAGGCCCGCGGCCGGCGCGACCTCGCCGACGCCTTCGCGGCGGCGTACGCCGAGGCGGCGGACGATCCCGCGATCCCGCGGCTCGTGCCGTACTACGCCGCGTACCGGGCCGCCGTGCGCGCAATGGTCGCCGCGCTCACCGAGGCCGAGCCCGAGATGGACGCCGCCGAGCGGCAAGGCGCGCGCGCGCGCGCCGCCGCCTACGTCGCGCTCGCGCTCCGCTCCGCCTGGCGCGCGTACGCGCCGGCCGTGATCGTCTGTTGTGGACGGAGCGGCACGGGGAAGTCGACGATCGCCGCCGGGCTGGCCGAGAGCATCGAGGCCGAGGTGCTGCGCTCCGACGTGATCCGCAAGCGCGCGGACCGCCCGGGCGCCGCCGCGCCGCCCGATCGCTACGGCGCGCCGGCCCGGGCCGCGATCTACGCGGCGCTCTGCCGCGAAGTCGACGCCGCGCTCGCGGCCGACCGGACGGTGATCGCGGACGCGACCTTCCTCCGCCGCGCCGAGCGCGACGCGGTCGCGGCGGTGGCTGCGCGGCACGGCCGGCGGGTGCTCTTCGTCGAGACGACCGCCGAGCCCGAGACGGTGCGCGCCCGGCTGGCGGCGCGCCCGGCTGGCGACGTCTCCGACGCGCGCTTCGATACCTACCGCGCCCAGGCGGCGGAGGCGGAGCCGTGGGGTCCCGGGGAGCCGCGCGTCACGATCGGGACCGAAGGGGAGGCGGCCGCGGTGCGCGCCGCCGCGCTCGGCGCGCTCTTCGCGTGGCGGGCGGACGGCGCGGACTGACCCCCGCACGCGCGCCGCCGCGCCGTTCCACGCGCCGGCAACGTCTCAGGCCGCGCGCCGGTGCGGAGGCCGCGGCGCGACGCGCGGCCGCGACGCCGGGTCGCGGCGGAGGGCCCGCCGGATCGCCGACGCGTCGAGGCCGAGCGCGTCGCAGACGTTCTCGAACGCGAAGGGCTCGCTGCGATCGCGGCTCGCGATCCACTCGGCGGCGTCCTCGTAGAGGACGCGCGCCCGGCGCTCGGTCGCACCCGCGTAGTCGCGGTGGTAGCGAAGCGCGTCGTCGAGGAGCGCGAGGCGGAGGCGGCGCTCGGGCTCGGGCAACGCCCGCCGGCGCGTGAACCATTGCTCGGGCAGGACGATGGCGGTCTCCAGCGGGCTGGTGAAGTGCCTCGATCGCGTCTGCTCGGCCATGGCGTTGTCGCCTCCTTCGGTCTCGGGGTGCGAGGCTCCAGGTGCAAGGCGCGGACCAGGCGTGCGCGCCCGTAACGGCACGGACTCGCGGGCGCGCGTTCCTAGGGCTGCGAATGCGCGGTCTTGCATTCCCGGCAGCGGCAAACGCGGCGCGGCCCGACGCTCGTGGCGGTGCGCGATTGGCGTTCCACGCGACCTGGCAGGAATCTTGGAAGGCGCGAGGACATGACCACCCGATTCCGGCGCATCCTCGTGCCGCACGATCTCTCGGCGAACGCCACCCACGCGCTCCGCGTGGCGTCGACGCTCGCCGACCGCCACGATGGCCGCATCACGCTCCTGCACGTCCTCACGCCGTTCTACACCGGGCCCGGCTATCCGACGCAGGACGAGATCGCCTGGACGCCGCCGGCCGAGATCGCGCGCGAGCGCGAGGCGCGGCTCGCCGAGGTGGCGCGCAAGGCGCTCGGCGCGGGCGCGAAGCGCGTCACCTGCCGCGCCGTGATGGGGGAGGCCGTGCCCGCGATCCTCGCCGCCGCCGCGCGCGCCGACGTGGTCGTGATGAGCACCCTCGGCCGGACCGGGCTCGCGCATCTCCTGATCGGCAGCGTCGCCGAGAAGGTCGTCCGCCACGCGCCGACGCCGGTCCTGACGGTGCGCGCGCCGGTGGGCCGCGCGCGCCGCAAGGACGGAAGGCGTGGGCGACGTCGCTGAACGGGATGTCGTCGGCGACCTGTCCGAGCGCGACGCCCGCACGTCCGGATGCCTCGCGTCGCTCGGAGGGGGGGCGCCGTGACCACGACGACCTGTCCCTTCTGCGCGGTCGGCTGCGGGCTCGTCCTCGACGTCGCCGGAGGGCGGGTCGCCGGGGTGGCGCCGGAGCGGGCGCACCCGGTGTCGCGCGGCCAGCTCTGCGCCAAGGGCTGGAACGCGGCGCAGTTCCTCGCGAGCCCGGAGCGCCTGACGCGGCCGCTGCTGCGGCGGAACGGGCGCCTCGAGCCGGTCCCGTGGGACGTGGCGCTCGCCACCGCCGCCGCCGCCCTCGCCACGGCGCGCCGCGAGGGCGGGTCGGACGCGGTCGGGGTGGTCGCGAGCGCGCGGGCGACCAACGAGGACGCCTTCGCGGCGATGAAGTTCGCGCGCGCCGTGCTCGGGACGAACAACGTGGACCACTGCGCGCGCGTCTGTCACGCGCCGTCGGTCGCGGGGCTCCGTCGGACGCTCGGATCGGGAGCGATGACGAATCCGATCGCCGACGTGGACGAGACCGACTGCTTGCTCGTCGTCGGCGCCGATGTCACCGAGAACCACGCCATCCTGGGCGCCCGCATCCTGGCCGCGCACGAGCGCGGCGTGCCGCTGCTCGTCGTCGACCCGCGGCGCACGCGGCTCGCGCGCGCGGCCGACGTGCACGCGCAGATCAGGCTCGGCACCGACATCGCCTTCGTGAACGGGATGCTGCACGCGATCTTCGCGCATGGGTGGGAGGATGGCGCGTATCTCGACGCCCGCTGCGAGAACGTGGACGCGCTCCGCTCCTCGCTGGCGCGGTGGACGCCGGACGAGGCGGCGCGCGTGACCGGCGTTCCGGCCGCGACCATCGTCGATGCGGCGCGGCTCTACGCCGCCAGCCGGCGCGGGTGGCTCGCGTACGGGCTCGGCGTCACCCAGCACGTCTCGGGCACCGAGACCGTGATCGCGCTCTCGAACCTGGCGCTCGTGACGGGGAACGTCGGCGTGGTCGGCGGGGGGGTGAACCCGCTGCGCGGCCAGAACAACGTGCAGGGCGCTTGCGACATGGGGGCGCTCCCGGACGTCTACCCGGGATATCAGCCGGTCGACGACCCGGCGGTGCGGCGTCGCTTCGAGAGCGCGTGGGGTGTCGCGCTGCCCTCGGCTCCGGGGCTCACCTCGCTCGCCATGCAGCACGCCGCGTACGACGGACGCCTGAAGACGCTCCTCGTGATCGGCGAGGACCCCGTCGTCACCGATCCCGGCGGACGCTTCGTCGCGCGCGCTCTCGGACGGCTCGACTGCCTGATCGTCGCCGAGCTCTTTCTCACCGAGACCGCCAAGATCGCCGACGTCGTTTTCCCGGCGGCGAGCTTCGCCGAGAAGGACGGCACGTTCACGTCGACCGAGCGGCGCGTGCAGCGGGTGCGCCGCGCCGTCGCGCCGCCGGGAGAGGCGTGGAGCGACTGGGAGATGCTGGAGGCGCTCGCGATGCGGTGCGGTCGGCCGATGGGCTTGCGCGACCCGGCCGGCGTCTTCGCCGAGATGGCGGCGCTGACGCCGATCTACGGCGGCATGAGCCACGCCCGGCTCGAGGCGAGCGGCGGACTCTGTTGGCCGTGTCCGACGGCGACGCATCCCGGTACGCCGCGCTTGCACGAGGCGGGCTGCGTGCGGGGGCGCGGCCGTCTGATCCCGGTCGACCAGACGCCGCCCGCGGAGCTTCCCGATGCCGAATATCCGCTCCAGCTCACGACCTTCCGGCTGCATCACCAGTACGGGTCGGGGTCGATGACGAGGCGCGCGCCGCTCCTCGAGCGCGAGAATCCGCGCGGCCTCGTGTGGATCCACGCGAGCGATGCCGCGCGCCGCCGCATCACGACCGGCGCGCCCGTCCGCGTGCGCTCGCGGCGCGGCGAGGTGACGACGCGCGCCGTCGTGTCGGACGACGTTCCGCCGGGGGTGGTCGCGATGCCGTACCACTTCGCCGAGGCGTCGCCGAACCTGGTCACCAACGACGCCCTCGATCCGATCGCGCGCATGCCGGAGCTCAAGGTGTGCGCGGTCGCGGTGGAAGCCTGCTGATGGAGGCGTGCGTGCTCGAGTCGCGGGCCCCCGTGGACCGGATCCGTCGCGTGCTCGCCCTCGACCGGCGCGTGATCGAGCCGCGTCCGGTGGACGGCGCGCCCGCCTGGGTGGCGACCGGCGGGGAGGGGGCGTTCGCGTGGTCGACGCCGGCGCCGCTCGCGGGGGTGAAGGGCTGGCTGGTGCCGCTGCGCGAGGCCGTGCTCGCCTGGGACGACCGCGGCACCATGCGCCCCGTGGTCCCCCATCCGGAGCGGATCGCCCTGGTCGGGCTCCGCGCCTGCGACCTCGCGGCGATCGCGCACCTCGACGCGCACTTCGGCGCCGATCCGTGGTACCGGGCCCGGCGCGCGGCGGCCTTCCTCGTCGGCCTCGATTGCCCGCAGGCCTGCGCCGGCGGCTTCTGCCTGGAGGTGGACGCGGGCCCGTTCGCGCGCGCTCCTTTCGACCTGAACCTGACGGCCCTGCCGGACGGACGGGTCGTCGTGGCGTGGGGGACCGCGGCCGGCGTCGCGGCGCTCCACGGCGCCGGCGTCGCGACCGCGCCCGTCGATCACGCCACCGCGCTTCTGCTCGCCGAGCTGGCGGCCCGGGCGGCGGCGAGCTTTCCGGTGCGGTCGTACGTGACGCGCGGGCTCGCGCGCATGAACGCCGCGCCGGCGGGACGGGCCATTGCGGACGAGGAATGGCAGGCGCTCGGACCGCGCTGCCTCGCGTGTACCGGCTGCACGAGCCTCTGCCCGACGTGTACCTGCTTCACGGTCGTCGACCAGCCCGTCGGCGCGGGCGGGACGCGCGCGCGTGTCTGGGACAGCTGCCTCCTCGAAGGCTTCCAGCGCGAGGCTTCGGGGCATCATCCCGCGCCGCATCCGGGCGACCGCGTGCGGCGCTTCTGGTACCACAAGCTCTCGCGCGACTTCGCGGGTCCCACGGGCCGGCTCGGCTGCGTCGGCTGCGGCCGCTGCGACGTCGCGTGTCCGGGCACGATCGGCGCGCTCGGCGTCCTCGCCGCGCTCGGAGGCGAGCGATGAACCCGGTCGCGGCGTGCGCCGAGTTCGCGGCGACCCTGCCGCACGCCGCCCGCATCGCGTCGATCCACGACGAGGCCGAGGACACCCGCACGTTCGTGCTCCGCCTCGCGCCGCCGGTTCCCGCGCTCGACGCCGCGTGTCCCGGGCAGTTCGTGATGCTCTCGCTCCTCGGCTACGGTGAGGCCGCCTTCACGCTTGCCCACCTGCCGCGCGCGGGCGCGGCGTCCGGCACGGTCACGCTCACCGTGCGGCGGGTCGGCGCGCTCACCCGGGCGCTCTTCGCGTGCGAGGTCGGTCGGCCCGCCGGCGTCCGCGGTCCGTTCGGGCGGGGCTTCCCTGTGGACGGCGCCGATCGTCCGACCATCTACGTCGCGGGCGGCTGCGGGCTGGCCCCGCTGCGGAGCGCGATCGACGGGCAGCTGCGGATGCGGCCGGCCGGCACCCCGGTCGCGGTCCTCTACGGCGCGCGGACGCCGCAGAGCCGCATCCTGCGGGCGAGCCTCGCCGACTGGCGCGCGCGTCCGGACGTCGCCCTCTTCGAGACGGTCGAAGATGCCGCGCCCGGGTGGCGCGGCCGGACGGGCGTGGTGACGGGCCACGTCGCGGAAGCGGTGGCGACCGTTCGCGCCGAGCGCGCCGCGCTCTGTGGGCCGCCGGGGATGCTGCGCGAGGCCGCGGCGGCGCTCGGCGCCGCCGGCCTCCCGCCCGACGCGATCCACGTCGCGCTCGAGCGCTACATGAAATGTGGGACCGGGCTCTGCGGGCACTGCTACGTGAACGACCGGTACGTCTGCCGCGACGGCCCGGTCTTCTCGTACGCGGAGCTCCTGGCGCGTCCGGACGCCTTCGGCGCCGGCGAGGCGCCGCGCGCGTAGGATTGCGCTCGGCGGGCGGCGCCGCGCGATCGTACGCCGGCGCCGCCCGCAGCCCTTCCCATGCGCGGGAAATTCGGGCAGGACCGCTCTCGCCTCTCGGAGCCCGGCGCGCCGTCCCGGCGCAAACACGGACGTGCCGCCTGGCACGAAAGCGGCAAGATCGGGGGCATGACGACCTTCACGAATATTCTGGTGCCGCTCGACTACGAAGCGCCGGCCGACGCGGCGCTGCGCGTCGCCGGCGATCTCGCACGCGCGTCGAAGGGGCGGTTGCTGGTGACCCACGCGCTGCCGCTCCCGATCTACACCATGACCGAGTACCCGATCGCGCCCGTCGACGGGGCGTGGATCCGCGAGGAGACCGAGCGCCTGCAGCGGCATGTCCGCGCGGTCCTCGAGCCGGACGGGGACGTCCCCGCGTTCGAGGTCGACGTCCGCGTCGACACGGCGACGCTGCGGATCCTGCAGCTCGCGGCCGAGCGCCGCGTCGACGTGATCGTGATGGGGACGCACGGGCGGAGCGGGCTGAAGCATCTGCTGCTCGGGAGCGTCGCTTCGAAGGTGGCGCGACTCGCGCCGTGCCCGGTGCTCACCGTTCCCGCGCATCGGCAGCCCCACCTGGGAGCGCTCGCCGCCGAGGCGCACGCCGCCGCGCGCGCGCCGGCGCGCGCGCCGGCGGCCGGCCCGGGTGAGGTCGGCGAGGTGATGCGCGCCGTGCCGGTCACGATCGGGCCCGACGCCATGCTCGAGGAAGCGCGAGCGAAGATGGCGCAGCATCGCGTCCGCCACCTCCCCGTGGTCGAGGACGGCAAGCTCGTCGGGATCCTGAGTACCGTCGATCTCGGCCCGTACGTCGGGCAGCTGGCCCGCACGAAGGTGAACGCCGCCATGACGCCGGATCCGACGACCGTCGGCGCCGGGGTCGACGCCGCGACCGCCGCCCGGCTCATGCTGGAGCGCCGGGTGCGGGCGCTACCCGTCGTGGACGGCGAGCGCGTCGTCGGCGTCATCTCGGCGAGCGACATCCTCGAGGAGTACGCGCGCGCCGCGCGCGCCTGACGATCGCATGCCCGCGCTCTTCCGGAGGATCCTGGTGCCGTACGATTTCTCGAAGTCGGCGGCGAAGGCGCTCGGCGTCGGCGCCGACCTCGCCGCGCGCCACGACGGATCGCTGCTCGTGGTGCATGCGATCCCGCCGGTCTACCCGACGCACGGCCGGCCGATCCCGCCATCGGCGGGGGAGGTCGCCATGGTGGAGGCGCGGCTCGTCGAGGACGTCGCGCGCATCGTGCGCGGCCGCCGCGTGGGACGAGTGCGGAGCCGGGTGATGATCGGTCCGCCGGCCGGCTGCATCCTCGAAGCCGCGCGCCGAGCCGACGCGATCGTCATGGGCACGCTCGGGCGGAGCGGCCTCCCGCATCTGCTGCTCGGCAGCGTCGCGGAACGCGTCATCCGGCACGCCGAGGTTCCGGTGCTCACGGTGCGCGCGGGCGCGCGCTCCCGTCGCCGCGCGGACGCGGACGGCGCGTAGGACGGCGGCGCGCGGCGCCGCGCAGGAGCGTCCTGGCGTCCGCGGAGTGATGTCCTGGGTCCGGCTCGTCTCGCTGCGCGTCCCGCGCCGGCTCGACTGGCGGATGCGTGCCGTGGTCGGGCCGTCTCCCGGACCGTCAGGCGGTCTTCACCTGGATCCGCCGCTCCTTGGGATTCGCCGTCTTCGGGAGCCGGATCTTCAGCATGCCGTTCTTGAGATCGGCCTCGGCCGTTCCGGCGTCGACCTCCGCGGGCAGCCCCACGCTGCGCACGAAGCTCCCGTAGTGGATCTCCTGCCGATGGTACTCCCGCTTCTTCTCCTCCGACTCCTTGCGATGCTCGCCGCGCACGGTGAGCACGCGGTCGTCGACGGCGATGTGGAGCGCGTCCTTCTCCACGCCCGGGACCGCCATCGTCACGGTCACGTCCTTCTCGGCTTCGGCCACCTCGACCGGGGGCGCGAAGCCGACCTCGTCGCGGCCGGCCTTGCCGAAGAACTCCCGCATGAAGTCGTCGAACACGTCCTCCCGACGCTCGAGCGCCCGGAACGGATTCCAGTGGGTCAACGTCGACATGATGCGCACCTCCCATCATGAGAACGATGCAAGAGGCATACCGCCCGCACTCCCCTGAAATCCAGGTGCGCGAGCGTCCGGCTTCGGCGATTTTGAAAATGGGGCACGGCGTTTCTTTCCATGCGCGGCGTCGCGGGGATGGGCGCCGGCTCCGGTGCGCGAGAGCCGCACCGTTGAAATCCCGCGCCCGCCGTATAACGAGCAGCCGATGCGCGCGCCCCTCCACGTCTTCGCCGACACCTCCGCATTCGGCACGGCGCTCGCGCGCGCCGCGCGGCGCCGGGTGGCGCCGGTCGAGCTCCACCGGTTTCCCGATGGCGAGAGCCTCGTGCGGGTGCGGGCGCCGATCGGCTCCCACGCGATCCTGGTCCGGGCGCTCGCCGATCCGAACGGGCGCCTCGTCGAGACGCTGCTCGCGGCCGACGCGCTCCGGCGCGCCGGAGCGCGTCGCGTGACGCTCGTCGCCCCCTACCTGCCGTACATGCGGCAGGACGCGGTCTTCCGTCCCGGCGAGCCGGTGTCGCAGCGGGTCGTGGGCCGGCTCCTCGGGGCGGCCTTCGACGGCGTGCTCACCGTCGAGGCGCATCTCCATCGGGTGCGGCGTCTCGCCGAGGTGGTCCCCGGCCGCAGCCGGTCGATCTCGTCGGCGCCGGCGCTCGCGGCGTGGCTGCGGTCCCGCGGCGGCGCCTGGCTCGTCGTCGGACCCGACGAGGAGTCGGCTCCGTGGGTGCGGGCGATCGCGCGCGGCGCCGCCGCCCGGGCCGTGGTGGCGCGCAAGGTCCGACACGGGGACCGCGCCGTCACCGTCGAGGTGCCGGAGGCGGTGGGCGGGGCGCGCGCGGTCGTCGTCGACGACGTCGCGAGCAGCGGCGCCACGATCGCCGCGACGGCGCGCGCGCTCCGCGCCGCCGGCGCGCGCTCGGTCGACGCGATCGTGAGCCACGCGATCTTCGCGCCCGGCGCCGAGGCCCGCATCCGCGCCGCCGGCGTGCGGCGGCTCTGGTCCTGCGACACGCTCCCGCATCGGACCAATGCCATCGGCGTCGCCGCGCTCGTCGCGGCCGCGCTCCCGAGGTCGACATGAAGCGCGATCGCACCGCCGCTCCCGTCCTGCGCTTCCTCGGCGCGACGGGCACCGTCACCGGCAGCCGCTTCCTCCTCGAGACGCCGCGCGCGCGGGTGCTCGTCGACTGCGGCCTCTTCCAGGGTCTGAAGCCGCTGCGGCTCCGCAACTGGAGCCCGTTCCCGGTGGACCCGGCGTCGATAGACGCCGTCGCGCTCACCCACGCGCACCTCGACCACTCGGGCTACCTGCCGGCGCTTGCGCGCAACGGCTTCCGCGGCCCGATCTATGCGACCGAGCTCACGCACGCCCTGGCGCGCATCGTGCTGCCGGACAGCGCCCACATCCAGGAGGAGGACGCCGGGTACGCCAATCGCCGCGGCACGTCGAAGCACGTGCCGGCGCTGCCGCTCTACACGCGCGCCGACGCGGAGCGCGCGCTCGATCAGTTCCGCGCCGTCGCGTTCTTCCAGGGGGTCGAGGTCGCACCCGGCGTGCGCGCGACCTTCCTGCCGGCCGGGCACATCCTCGGATCGGCGATGGTCCTGCTCGCCGTCGAGGGAGCGAAGCCGCGCTCGCTCCTCGTGAGCGGCGACCTCGGCCGCCCGCACCATCCCATCCTGAACCCGCCGGCCGATCCGCCGCCCGCCGATCTCGTCCTCGTCGAGTCGACCTACGGTGACCGCCGCCACGAGGACGCCGCCGCGCGCGCGCGGTTCGAGGAGACCATCGCGCGGACGGCGGCGCGCGGCGGCACGGTCGTGATCCCGTCGTTCGCGGTCGACCGCACCGAAGTACTGCTCCTGCACCTGCGCCGGTTGATCCGCGAGGGGCGGGCGCCTGACCTGCCGGTCTACGTCGACAGTCCGATGGCGCTCGCCGCGCTCGGCGTGTACCGGCGCGCGATCGCCGGCGGCGGCCTCGAGATCCGTCCGGGCTTCGCCGGGGACGCCGATCCGTTCGACCCCGGGACGCTGATCGAAGCCCGCACCGTCGAGGACTCGATCGCGATCAACGACGCCGTGGGGCCATGCATCATCGTGTCGGCGTCCGGCATGGCGAGCGGCGGACGCGTGCTGCACCACCTGGCGCACCGGCTTCCCGACGAGCGCAACGCGGTGCTGCTGGTCGGCTACCAGGCCGAGGGCACGCGCGGCCGGGCGCTCGCCGACGGAGCGCGCGAGCTCAAGCTGCACGGACGGTACATCGGTGTGCGCGCCGAGGTCGCGTCGGTGCCGGCGTTCTCGGTGCACGCGGATCGCGACGAGATCGTGGCGTGGCTCGGGCGGGCGCCGCGTGCACCCGAGACCGTCTTCGTCGTGCACGGCGAGGAGGCAGCGGCGAAGGGGCTCCACGATGCGATCGAGCAACGGCTCGGCTGGACCGCGGCGGTGCCGCGGTACCTCGAGATCGTGCGCGTGGATTGAGGGCGGCGCGGGTGTTCCGGCTCAAGCACCTTTGCATCGACACCATGCGCGAGCACGTCGTTCTCGTCCACGAGGAGGCGGTGCGCGCGGGCACGCTCGGCTTCAACGTGCTCGACCGCGTGCGGGTCGCCGGCGCCGACCCCGCGAGCGGCGAGCTGCGCGAGCTCACCGGCACCCTCAACTTCTGCCGCGACGCGCTCATTGCGCCCGACGAGATCGGACTCTCGGACGTCGCGTTCCGCGACCTCGGGCTGCCGGAGGGCGCGCCCGTCGACGCGACGATCGCGCCGGCGCCGCGCAGCGTCGATCTCGTGCGCGCGAAGCTCCGCGGCGAGCGGCTCGACCGCGCCGCGTTCGACGCCATCCTCGGCGACGTCGTCCGCCACCGCTATTCGCGGGTCGAGCTCGCGATGTTCGTGCTGGCCTGCGCGCTGCGCACGCTCGACGAGCGGGAGATCGTCGAGTTCACGCGCGCCATGATCGCGCGCGGCCGGAGCCTCGACTTCGGCCGCGGACCGATCGCCGACAAGCATTGCATCGGCGGCATCCCCGGGCATCGCACGACCATGATCGTCGTGCCGATCCTCGCCGCGCTCGGCGTCACCATCCCGAAGACCTCGTCGCGCGCCATCACGAGTCCGGCGGGCACCGCCGACACCATGGCGCTCTTCGCGGAGGTCGCGTTGCCGCCCGCCGAGCTGCACCGGGTCGTCGAGCAGGCGGGCGCGTGCATCGCGTGGGGCGGGGCGCTCGACCTGGCGCCCGCCGACGACATCCTGATCACCGTGGAGCGGCCGATGGAGATCGACACCGAGCCGCAGATGGTGGCGTCGATCCTCGCCAAAAAGAAGACCGCCGGCGCGACGCACGTGCTGATCGACATTCCCGTCGGGCCGACCGCGAAGGTGCGCGACCATGCCGCCGCCGAGCGTCTGGCGGCGCTCTTTCGAACCGTCGCCGAGGCGATCGAGCTCCGCGTGGACACGCTCGTCACCGAGGCGCGGGGTCCGATCGGCCGCGGCATCGGACCGCGGCTCGAAGCGCTCGACGTGCTCGACGTCCTGCGCCGCGCCGGCGCCGCGCCGCTGGACCTCCGCGAGAAGTCGCTCTACCTGGCCGCGCATCTGCTCGAGATGGTCGGCGCCGTTCCCGCGGCCGGCGGCTATCACGCCGCGCAGCAGGCGCTCGACTCGGGCGCCGCGGCCGCCGCCTTCGAGCGCATTACGGCCGCCCAGGGACGGCGCGTGCTGCCGCCCGAGGCGGCGCACCGGGCGATCGTCCCCGCGCCCGCCGACGGGCGCATCGCGGAGATCGACTGCTGGGAGATCGCGCGGGTCGCGAAGCGGGCCGGCGCGCCCGCGAACGTCGTCGCGGGCGTGAAGCTCCTGCGGACGCTCGGCGACGTCGTGACGCGCGGCGATCCGCTCTTCGAGATCCACGCGCAGAGCAAGGCGCAGCTCGACTTCGCGTGCGCCTACGCGAACGCGCACCCCGAGATCGTGCGCTACGGATTCTGAACGCGGACGGTCCGTTCGCGGTGGGACGCGGCGGCGGCGTCTCCGCGAGGTCCGCGTCCGCGCGCCGGCTGCGCACGCGTCAGCGCGCCCGCCGCGTCCGTGGCCGCGGCGACGGCTTCGCCGGCGGAGGCGTCGGCGCCGGGCGCTGGAGCGTCGCGAGGTAGCGGACGAGCATGTCGACCCGGCGCTGCGCGTCGATCGACGCGACCGCCGAGGCCGCGTCGCCGCCGCCGAGCCGGAAGCTCCAGATCGGCATCGCGCGGGTGCCGTGCGCGTCGATCGCGCGCTCGCCGGCGATCACCGCCACCGTCTCGTCGAAGGGGAAGGCTCCGCCGCGGCGCGCCGCCAGCAGGGTGAGATCCGCCGGCGGCCGGCGCAGGCTCCCCGCCACCGGTCCGGCGCCGCGCGCGTCGGAGCCGTGGCAGGGCGCGCACGCCGCCCGGAAATCCTCCGCGGCGGCGGCCATGGAGGCCGGGCTCGTCGGATCGAGGCGCTCGAGGTCGAAACGGCCGGGGCGGCTGCAGCCGGCGAGGGCGAGCGCGCCGGCGACGGCGAGGACCAGACGACCTGGGTCGCGACGGCGCACGGGCGCCTTGTATCCGGGGACGCACGCGTGC
>WBZR01001420.1_pt1 | contig 29844 bp, 26 predicted proteins | sample 5204231 | NCBI WGS metagenome assembly WBZR01 (sample SAMN12412403, study PRJNA552823) | activated sludge metagenome | isolation source: activated sludge from anammox sidestream of wastewater treatment plant... | place: USA: Virginia | collected 2017-08
ATGTACGCTTTGCCAGGGTTCACGGCGGGGGAGGTTGGGAACCCCGAGAAACGGTAGGCATAGATCGGTCGGCCTTGCGTGGTGACGCCGATCTGGAGGCGTCGGACGAACTTGGGCCTTTGGAGCGCGAGGTTGTCAAAGAAGCCTTGGATCTCGGCGAGGTTGAAATACTCGTTCCGGTAGTCGGTCGCTGCGGGTCGAACGAGGTCGCTCCGGCGGTCATAGGGGTCGTGGAGCTTGCCCATGACCTTATACCGAAAGCCCGCGAAGTCCAAGATCGGAAGCTGCCCAGGGGCGACCGCCATCTCCACCATTCCGGGAGCGGCATCGCACTGGTACGTCGTCAAGGGCAGGTCGAGCAAGGCAGCGACCCGTGACGGGTTCGGGCACTCGACCCCGACGCGAAGCCACGCGGTTTGCGCGAACGCGCAAGGAGCGAAGGCGAGCAAGGCGAGCGGAATCGCACGGCGCATGATCCTATCGTATCACCGGAGAGGCGGGAATCGCAATGTCGTCGTTACCGGTTCTGCTACGATGGCGGCCGCGTGTGCGACACTAGGGCAATGCGGTCGGACTATGCGGGAAGCGGATCCGTCCCCGAGAATCGTACACCCTGGCGCTTGCTCGAAGACTGGATTTCTGCCGCACACGATGCTGGCTCCGAGGAGCCGGAGGCGATGTGCCTGGCAACGTCCGGTCCCGAGGGGCCCAGTGCCCGGTTCCTCCTCCTTCGGGGCCTGGACGCGGCCGGACTTCGGTTCTATACGAACTATGAGAGTCGCAAGGGGCGGGACCTGGAGAGCGAGGCCCGGTGCGAAGCATGCTTCTGGTGGCCGGAAACCCAAAGACAGGTTCGCGTCGCAGGGCGCGCGTCTCGGCTCAGCGCGGAGACCTCCGATTCCTACTTCCTCAGCCGCCCGATGGGGAGCCGATGGTCCGCGGCGGCAAGCAGGCAGAGCCGGGAGATCGAGAGCCGCCACGTCTTGCTGGAGGAGGTAGCGAGGCTCCAGCGCGAGTTCCCCCAGGGACCTCCGCGGCCCGCCGGGTGGGGCGGCTACCTGCTCGCCCCCGAGCGGTGGGAGTTCTGGATCGGTCGCCCTGGCAGGCTGCACGAGCGGCACGTGTTCGTGAAGGCCGGATCGGCATGGCGTCGCACGCTGCTTGCGCCTTGAAGGATCGGGGAATCGTGCTCGCCGCCTGAGAGGAAGTCTTGGAACCGGGAAGGCTCGCCCCCGCCTGAGGACAGGCGGGGGCGGGACCGGTTACGGGGCCTTCACCTTGAACTTGGCGAGGAGGGCGCTCCCGTCGTCCAGGGTCAGGATCAGCGTTCGGGTGCCCGTGCTCTTGGTGAGCTCGAGCGGCAAGTCCACCGCGAGCAGCGTCTTTTCGCCTTGCGCCGTCAGCGTGAAGTCCAGAGAGATGCTCCCGCACTGAACGCCGGTGATCCTGTCCAGGGCCTCGCCCCCGAAGAGGACGGCCCCGGCGTGGCCGAGTTCTACTTCGAGGACCGCGGCCTGGACGCTCGTCTTGGGCTTCACCTTCTTCAGCGGGAGCTTGATCACCTTGATGAAGTGGCTCTGGCCCGTGATGGCTTGGTACTCCGGCGACGCCGCCTTATAGAGGACGATCATGTCCGCGCCTTCCGTGTAGCTCTTCGGAACGGTCAAGCGCCTTGCCCGATCGGAGAAGTCGGCGGGCAGGCTGCCAGACGTAGATGGAGCGATGTCCGAGATCGTGACATCTTGCCGAAGAGCGACCTCACCCGATCTCAGCTCGGCGAGGAAGCCATCCGTGAAGAGGTCCGATTTCAGACTCTGGATACCCGAGGGCTCGAACCGGGAGATCCCCTTCCCCGCGACCTCCGCGAAGGCCTTCGCCATCTCCTCGCTCACCGCCAGAATGCTGGGCCCCGCCGCCTCGACCCCCTGGAGCCCCCTTCCCACCATGGTGAAGTAGTGGTTCTCCGAGTTGGTCCCGGCAAGCGTGATGGACTCCAGGGAGAACCCTTGGTTTTCGGCGGTGGCCGTGATCGTCTGGAGCAGCGCCTTCCCGTCGGCGGAAGTGAAGGGCAGGCTGAGCGTCACCGTCGGCGATGCGATCCACGCCTCGCGTGGGACGACGAACGCTTGTTGGTAGTTCGAGCCACCGTTGTCCATGTTGGTCGGTTCGAACCGGATCCTCGCGGTCGGATCAAGGCCGAAATAGGAGTCCGCGACTCGTACCAGGGCAAGGTGACCTTCGTCATTGACCGCCTTGGCCAACGCTTCAGGCACGGTCATCATGATGATGTAAGCGTCGTCGGGATGCTCGATCGCGGTTGCCGTGATTCCTTGGAGGCTTTGCTGCGAAACACTGCTGGTCTTGCGCGTGATCTCCTGCTCCCCGCCGAAGATGTCCTGTGTCCGGAGCGAGCCGGAGAGCAGCTCTTCCGGCGACACCAGCAGGTAGAAGGTTTGTTCGTCTACCACCCGTTGCTCGCTGGCTGGGGCGACCCGGCCGTTCACCGTCATGGGCATGCCCGCGAAGAAACCTTCCCCATGGCCGTAGACCTCGATCAGTTCCTTCCCTGCAGGTCGGAAGCTGAGTTCGTCCAGCTTGGGTTGGATCGCGCTCGCGTTCACTTCGACCTCTGTCTCCCACGAAGCGCCCTCACGGATCACGGTCTCGCCCACCGTTCGGCGCTTCGCGTCGTACGGCCGCCAGAACGTCTCGACCTCCACCTTGAGGGACTTCGCCTCAGCCCTGCTCGCCGAGAGCGCGACCACGAGGTTGCGGATCCCTGGGGTCACGTGAGGCCGTCCCAGCACGGGACGGAAGCGCCAGCCGAACCGAACAGCGCTCTTGCCGTCCACCTTTCCCTCGATGAAGGCCATCGTATCGGTGTCTTGCACCAGGTACAGCTTCTCGTTCGACCGAGCGGTGCTTCCACCGATGCTGAGCAAGGTCGTGACCAGCCCGAGGCTCGCCGATCTGGAGTCGGCCGTGACCATGCTCACGTTGTAGGTCTTTTCCTGCGGCATGAGCATGCTGACCTGCGGCGCATCGCCGGGATTGCCCTCGTCCTCGATCGTCACCACGACCTCGGCGACGCAGCCTTGCCGGATCGCCGGCGGCTCCAGGCTCACGTTGAAGCCCAGCACGATGGGCATGCGCTTTTGGCCCGCGCCCGAACTCAGGCTATAGACGTCGCTCGGCGCGCGTTCCAGGAGAGCGCGAAGATTCATGATCTCGTAGCGCAGGTTTGTGTACTCGGCGAGTCGGCTTGCCGCAGACGCGGTGAGCGCCCCGCTCGTCTGAAAGGCGTTGGGCGGGGTTGCCGCAGGGGCGCTCGCCGACCTCTCGCCGGTCGTGGAGGTCTCGGAGGTGGTCGCCTTCCCGTCGGCGATCTCGATCGTGCGCTCCAAGCCCGGCAAGGGGGCCGAGAACGCCGAGACGGCCGACGCACTGCGAGTCGCCTCCATGCCTTGCGTGGCATAGAGGCCCTGAAGGATCCCTCCGTCCGTGCCTTGCATGGCGAGGGAAAGAGCGTCGAGCTGTGCCCCGTAACCGAGCAACCGGGCACGCAACGTCGCATAGTTGTAGACCTTGGGAAGGTCCACAGAGATGGTCTGACGCTCGGAACGAGCCTGAGCGTGGGCGCATTGCCATGCAAGCCCGAGAAGAGCGACGAGGAGGAGAGTCCCGATGGGCCTCGCTCCCGCTGGATCGTGTTGTAGTCTCATTGGTTCCTCTAGGGCGGCTGGTCCCCTCGATGCTCCCACGCCGGGGTTGTCCGTGTTCGCAACCGCGAACCGTGACCGCCTCGGCGATCCTTGGGGAAGCGACCCGAGATCACCATGCCCAAGTTGCCCTTGCCCCTGTGTGATCTTCATCACGATCGAAAAAAAGGACTATGCGCTAGGCTTGCGCCTGGCCCTCTTCGCCCTACCGGTCTCTCCACCGATCCCGGTGCAGCGTAGAGCCTGAGCGGACGGCCCTCCCGGCGCTGGGAGCCCAGCACCGTGCAGCATCGTGGGCGGGTCGGTAACGGCACGGGCGTCGAACCCCTGGGCCCCAAGGAAGCTGGCGGCGTCGAGCGGCGCGTGTCCGTGAGGGCCGGACGGGCATGGCGTCGCACGTTCCCCACCCATCGAGGCACCCAGCAAGGTCGGCAAACCGAGAGGCGGCTCGACCTACGACTTGTACCCTTCGAGGAGCACGCTTGCGAACCGTGCCGCGGAGGCCCCGACCTCGTTGAAGGCGACTCCCAACCCTTCCCGTGCAGCGGTCGCACCGGTCCAATCGGTCGTCCCAGCGGTGGAAACCACCGTGTCACCGGCGGATTGCGCCGCTTCTTCCGCAATGGACGCCACAAGACCCGCCCTTGAAGCCGTTTTTCCCGCGGGTTTTGTCGCGTCTTCCGCCCGTGAGGCGATTTTTTCCGCGGGTGAAGCGATTTTTTCCGCGGGTGAAGCGATTTTTTCCGCGGGTGAGGCGATTTTTTCCGCGGGTTTTGTCGCGTCTTCCGCCCGTGAGGCGATTTTTTCCGCGGGTGAAGCGATTTTTTCCGCGGGTTTTGTCGCGTCTTCCGCGGAAAAAACCGTCTCGCCAGCCGCTGCGACGGCAGAACCGACGGAACCGACGGGCTAAGCCGCCGGAAACTCGGCCCGAACCGCCTCGAAAGGCGCCGTGACCGCCCGTGCGTCGAATCCTTTGGCCCGGAGATAGCTCGCTGCGACCAGTGCCCTCATCCCGGACGCGCAATGGACGTGCAGACGGCTCGCCGCCGGGAGCCCCTCCGCCAGGGCGCTCAGCCGAGCGAGCGGAAGATGCCTCGTCCCCGCCACAAAGCCCTCTGCGACCTCGGAAGCCTTCCGCACATCGAGCAGTTCCCCGCCCTCCGCGGCCAGTGCGGCGGGCAGCTCGCCGGTCGCGGTCTTCGGGGTCGGGAGCAGGAGCCCGCCCTCCGCGGCGGCGGCCAGTGCCTCTTCGGTGGGGATCCAGCCGACCGCCAAGTTCCCCACCGAGGCGCACCACTTCGCGGCCTGGTCGGCGGCCTCGTCGTCGCGGGCGAGGAGGACGATCCGGTCGCCGGGCCCGAACAAGGAGCCGACCCAGGTTGGGAACTGCCGACCGAACGGCACCGTGACCGCCCCGGCGACGACCGTCGCCTCCGCCTCGGACCGGGGCCGGGTGTCCACGACGAACCCGGAGTCCAGCGCACCGGCAAGGCTCGAACCGGCAAGGCGCTCCGGCATGGCGGGCATCGCGGCGGGCCCTGCCTTGTTGACCCGCTTCATCTCGGCGAAATAGAGGGGCGGCTCGGGCTGGCCGCTCAAGACCTCGTCCACGAACGCAGCCCGGTCCGGGGCGAGGAAGGCCCAGTTCGTCCGCTGCTCGTAGCCGATGGTCGTGACCGGGCTCCCGCCCAGGGCCTTGCCGCACGCCGATCCGCTTCCGTGCGCGGGCCAGACAAGAAGTTCCGGTGGGAGCTCGGCCAATGCGCCGAGGCTGGCATGGAGCGTCTCGGCCCCCGCCCGCATCGTCCCTTCGATGCCGGCCGCCTTCTCGAGGAGGTCGGGCCGCCCGACATCGCCGACGAAGAGCAGATCGCCCGAGAACAGGGCGACCGGGCCGTCGCTCGCGGGAAGGTCGGTGAGCAAGAACGCGATGTGCTCGGGGGTGTGTCCGGGCGTGTGCAGGACCTGGAGGGAGAGGTTGCCGACGGAGATCACGTCACCATCGTGGACTTCCTGGACGTACGGCTGGTCGGCAAAGTCGTATTGCCAGTCCGGGGCTCCTTCCCCGCTGAGGTAGAGCGTCGCACCCGTCGCCTCGGCGAGCGGCTTCGAGCCACTGACGTAGTCGGCATGGATGTGGGTCTCTGTGACGGCGACGATCTTGAATCCCTCCTCCTTCGCGGTCTCGATCACGGGTGCTAGATCGAGGCTGGGGTCAATTACGATCGCCTCACCCGTGGCCCCGCAGCCCACGATATAGGTGGCCTGGGCGAGAGCGTCGTCGTAGAGCCGCTTGATCGTCACGGGGCCCCCTGCACTCGGGGTCGGTTCCAGGGCATCTTCGCGAGCAGCACTGCCATCCCGCAGATGTCCGTTGCGCCTGCAAAGGTCAATCCCAGGCCCACCAGACCGGTGAGGCCGAACCAGCCTGGATGGACCGAAAAGCCTAGCCCGGACCCTAAGAGCACAAGGATGCCCGCGCCCAGCCGGACTTGGCGGTCGAGAGACCAGCATGAGGAGGTCGTTTGCACGACGGGAAGACCCTGGGCCCGCCACTCGTCAAACCCGCCTTCCAGGAGGCTCGCATCGGGCGCATGCTCGCTCAGGTGCTCGCGCGCGATGGCGGCACGAACGCCCGACTTGCAGACGAGAACCAGCGGCCGGTCGTTGAGATCGGCAAGCCGCGATTGCACCTCCTCCAGAGGGATGTTCACCGAGCCCGGAATATGTCCGGCGGCGAACTCGGACGCGCTACGGACGTCCACGACTTGATCCTGAGTCTCGCGAAGCTCCGCGGGCCGCTTCGGGGCTGAGAGTGTGTCCATACCGATTCATTGTACGTGGCAGGGACCCAGGAATGCGTCATGCGGCGAAGATCGTCACGCCCTCACGGAGGACGATCCACACTGCGACCATCAAGATGACGACCGCCATGGCCCGGGCAAGCGTGCGGCCCGAGACCTTGGAACGCATCGTGATGCCGAGGAGCAGGCCCGCAGCCGTCGCCCCGGTTACCGCGGCGAAGACGGGCCATCGAACCTCCCCGGCGTGCCGTGCGAGTTCAGTCGTACCTGCGACCAGGGTGCCGGCCGCGACAAGCCCAAGCGACGTGCCCGCAGCGACCTCGGGCCCAAGGCCGCTCAGCAGAATGAGGGCAGGCACAAAAAGGAACCCTCCTCCCGCGCCCAAGACTCCCGTCATGAGCCCGACAACCAACCCGATCGCCGGTTCTGGGAAGCGGCGCTGGCACTTCGAGCCTGCTCGCGGGCCCCGCCACAGGGCCGTGGCGGACATCACCATGACCGCGGCAAGCAGGATCATGAGATACGACGAGCGAGCCACCCACGATTCCCCGAGCATGAACCCTCGCGGCAGGGCGTCCACGATCCACGCCCGCCCCAGCCACGCACCCACGATCACGCCCGGCAGATACCGAAGGAACGCCCGCCCGTCCCAGTGCTTGCGGCGGTAGGAGGTCAAGGCACCGAGGGAGGCGACCGCGGCAAGGACCACAGAGGACTGTCCCGCCGCGCGCTCGGCGGGGATCGCGAGCCCGTAGACGAAGAGCGGGACAAGCAGGATCGCCCCCCCCGCACCCGTGAGCCCTAGAAGCCCACCGATGATCAATGCGGCACAGACGCTCGCTTCAACGCTGCCCCACACCTTATAGGTTGCGGGCGTTGAAGGTGTCGCCGCCGGAAGGATCGCCCGACTCGAAGCCCTGGAGGAACCAGTGCACCCGTTGTTCGCTCGTACCGTGGGTGAATGCGTCCGGCACGACCTGTCCCTGGCTTTGGCGCATGAGGGCATCGTCCCCGATCGCGTTCGCCGCCTCGATCGCCTCTTCGACGTCCTGCTTGTCTATCCCCGCCATCTGCCTCGCGTGGTGCGCCCACACCCCTGCGTAGTAGTCCGCTTGGAGCTCGAGCCGGACCGAGAGCCGATTGCCTTCGACCTGGGACATCCTTTGTCGGGCCGAGTTCACCTTGCCGAGCGTACCGAGCAAGTTCTGGACGTGGTGGCCAACCTCGTGCGCAATGACGTAAGCCTGGGCGAAGTCTCCCTTCGCGCCAAACTCGCGCTTCATCGTCTCGTAGAACGAAAGGTCAATGTAGACCTGGCGATCCTCGCCGCAGTAGAACGGGCCAACCGCCGCCCCCGCAATCCCGCACGCGCTTTGGACTTGCCCGCTGAAGAGCACGAGCTTGGGGGCAGAATACTTCTCGCCCGAGTCGGCGAAGAGCCGCGTCCATACCTCTTCAGTGTCTGCAAGAGTCACGCTTGTGAACTCCTTGAGATCGTCTTGGGCGGGGTCAATTTGTTGGGTCTGGCCTGGGTCGGCGGGGACCTGGTTCAAAAGCTGGCTCGGGTCGCCCCCCAACAGCATTACGATCACCGCGATCACGAGGACCCCGATGCCACCTCCGGCGACCATTCCACCAGGGCTCATGCCTCGGCGGTCTTCCACGTTGTCGCTCTGTCTTCGTCCCTTCCAGCGCATGGATGGGTTCGAGTATGCACCAACCGAAGGAGCGGGCAGGGTGGGCGACCACCGGACCTCCCCCGCTCGGTCGAGAGAACGGAGGAGGAACTTGAGGTCACGCAGTCATGCCAGTCCCCCGCGCGATGTGGCTATTGGCTCGTCGTCCAGCGAACGAGGTCGAAGCCGACCGTCCACTGCGACATGAGCACGGGCCCCACCTGCCGATAGAGGGCACGCAACTTGATCTCGCGGTCGCTCGGCCGGATGAAGCGGGAGACGTTGGTCGAGATCGTCACATTGGTGATCTGATCCGCCGTGGTCGCTGCCCTTTCGTCGAGGTCCACCCACGCGCCCGCGTCATAGTCGAAGGCCTGAATCTTCTGACTCAATCCCGTCGTCGAGGCACCTGCCTCCAGCTCGATCTGGATGGAGCTTGCAATGGTTTGGGGCGCGACGGCGGTGAAGTCCACGGTCACGGGCGACTCGTTCGAGTTTGCGACCACGCCCTTGCGCACCACGAGCCTTTGGTCGTCGCTGGCTGTGAGCTCGGCAAGCCCTCCCGAGAGGGTCTGACCACGGAAGACCGTGAAGCCGAGCGGTGTGCTGAGCACGTTGGTGGCGGTGACCGTGGCCTGCATCACTCCGCGACCGTAGGTGACGGCAAGGAGCTGAGTGTCGTTTCGCCAGACGAGCTCGTCTATGGGCACGGTGCCGGGCCCTTGCGTCACGACGCTCCAGGTCGCGCCATCGTCCCAGGTGGTGAAAATCCCGATGTCTGTACCGGCAAAGAGTCTGCCGGGGCGCAGCGGGTCGAGGGCCAAGGCCGAGACCGGGGCCATGGGGATCTTTCGGGCGCCGACACCGTTCACGGGGACCCAGGTCGTACCGCCGTCCTCGGTCTTCCAGATGTTGTCGCCTTCCCAGCCCATGAACGACACATAGACCCGGTTGTGGTTGCTACGGTCTATGACGATGCGCGAGACCCATCGGTCCGGGAGCGGGCTTCCCACGTCCATCCGAGTCCAGGTTGGCGTTGCGGCGGTGCCGTTCGTCGTTTTGAAGACTTGTCCGTTGTTGTGTCCGACCCAGATCACGTTCGAGTTGCCGGTCGCGATCTCGCAGGTGGAGATGTTCCTCGGGTCGGAGGGGTTCATGTGGGCGTTGCCCGCGCCGGGCTCGTCGGGGCCGGGTATGGCGGCCTTGATGCTGGTCCAGCCCGTGGTGCCTCGAATGTTCGTGGAACGCCAAAGCCTCCTCGCGCAAACGAGGAACGTGTTCGGATTGTTTGGGTCGAGCCGATAGTACGAGATAAAGTTGCAGGCCCCGCCGCTGCCTGCATCCGAGATCCCCGCGCTGATGCTCGTCCAGCTCAGGCCACCATTGGAGGAGCGCCGGAGCCCGATCCACTGAGACCCCCCGTAGAAGTAGTTGGAGTTTGTGGGATCGGCAGTTGAAAACCCTCCGTCCCCCCCTACCTCGATTGACCAGACGTCCGGGTCTCCGCTGAAGCGAAGGGTGTAGTTGTCCTGCGCGCCTGCGACCATAACCCCGGTCGCATTGTTCATCCCCGCCCCATAGAACTGCGTGATCTGCAAGCCGTTGTTGAGGTCGGAAGTCGTGTCGGAGTAGACGTTCGCGGCGGTCGAGATCCCGCCGTCGTGGCCGAAGTAGACTCGGCGGTTGCTCGTTCCGTCAAAGTTGGGAACCTCGACGATGACGTGGTGATCCGGATGGACGTTCGAGAACGCATCGCTGAACGTCGCGCCTTGGTTCGTGCTTCGGAAGAGATAGACCCCACCGATAATCACGTTGTTGTCGTTGGTCGGATCCACCCACAGGGCATTGTTGTACGCCTCGTACATGTCAATCCCGCTGCCTGAGGTCTTCAGGGTGAAGCTGGCACCATTGTTCGTGGACTTGTAGACCCGATTGAAGTCGCCGCTGGAGCGGCAGGCGTAGATGTTTGTGTCCACGCTGTCGGACCAGTCGAGCTCGACCCGGTGTCCGCCGGACAAGCCGGTGGAATCCGTCCAGGTTTGTCCCCCGTTGCTCGAGTATGCTGCGCCCGCCCCGGCGTGGAGTCCGAGAACGACGCGGTTCCCGTCCGTCTTGTGGAAGCGAACGTCGTACACCCAGCCTGTGTACGTTCGCGCCCAGGTCGCTCCCGCGTCGGTGGAGCGCCAGAGACCGGTGGAGGTACCTGCAAGGAGGATGTTCGAGTTTGTGGGACTGATCGCGAGCCGGTTGACAAGCTCAAAGTCGGGGGTCGCGGTGCTGGCCAGCTGCTGCCATGTGGTGCCGCCGTCCGTCGTCCGGAAGATTCCGGCGCCTTTGATGGCGGCAGTGTTCATGCTGCCCTCAAGAGTCTCGAAGAAGCCTTCCCCGGTGCCGACGTAGAGCACGTCCGGGTTCGTAGGGTCGAGCACCATGCAAGATGCGCACAGCGACGCCATGAAGTCGTCCAGGGGCGCCCAGCTCGCGCCACCGTTCGTGGTCTTCCAGACTCCTCCGCCCACCGAAGCGATCCACATCGTGCTCAGCTGCGTCGGGTGGATCACGATGGCTCGAATTCGTCCGCCAATGTTTCCTGGGCCGAGCGCCGTCCAACTGGTCGCGTCGAACTGAGGCTCACTCTGGCTCGCCAAGAGGGCGTCGCGCTGCTGTTTCGCCCGCACGAGTGCGTTGGGAGGCAAGGTGCCGTCCGCGCTCAAACGTGCTTGGGACCGCATGCGCATAGCGAGGACGGCGGTGGTGCGATCCCCTTCCTGCTCGGGCTGAAGTGCGTTGCCTCCATGGAGGGTGGCGGCGGCAAGGGCCGCGGTGACGAGAGCGATCGCTGAACTCATGTATCGTGCCTCTGATCTGGGACTGACCGCAAGCAGTATGCCACCGGATCTACGCCGTGAGGACTGGTAATTCCGCTAGGAACGTGGGAAGCGGAACATTGGCGATCCTCGGGTGGGCGAGGGCTAGCGGGGCCGAAAACGAAGGGAGCCTGCGCGCTTGATGCGCACAGGCTCCTTCAGGCTTGGTTCCGGCCTGACGTTACTTCCGGCGTCGTCGGGCGAGAGCGGCGAGACCCAGGCCCAGAGCGATCATGGTCGCAGGCTCGGGGACAGTGCCATAGGTGTGATCGTCAATGATCGCGCTCCACGAATGGTTCGTGTCTGTGAAGATCACATGGGAGATCCCTGCGTTGTTTTGATACCCCGCAAAGACGGACTCACCCGCGTTCCCGACCAGGTTAAAGTTCACGGTGTCCACCAAGGTCGCACCGTTGTAAACCTCCATGGTCGCCGCATAGCCGAAGCCGGAGAAGACCTTGAGGTCAACGCCCATGGCCTGGGTCAGGTTGGCATAGTCAATCCTGATCTGTCCGCCCGAAGAGTTGGCGAGCAACGTCTGGGTGTTGATCCCGAAATACGTGTCCCCGTTCCACTGGAGCTGGAAGGCCGTGGGGTCGGAGTACTTGGCACCGGGGTTCACAAGCCCGGGCCCTTGGCCATTGGCAATGGTCGTGGAGTCGAGCGACGACACGTCTAGATTGGTCGCGTTGCCGACTCCGATGCTGAAAGTCTCGAAGTCGTCGGTCGTCGAGCCCACGAGCAGCGCGTTCAGGGCAGCCCTGCTGCCGATCTGCTGAGCTTGCGCGCCTACCGCGACGGCCGCAATGGCGAGAATAGCGAGAGTCCTCTTCATGATGTTGATCCTAAATTAGTACCGTGCACTATGACAAGTATATCTCATTCATTTCTCAAACAATGTTACGGCAATGCAATTCCTGGTAATTCTACAGGCCCATCTCCCCCTTGCTCAGGGACGATCGAGCGTGAGCTTTGCCGGAGCGAACTCCCTCTTCAAGCCTGCTCCAGTCAAGCGGGCAGAGACGGCAGCGATCGGCATCTGGTTCCCTTCTAGGATTGCGTCGTGGAACTCACGGTACGACATTCGCCCGGAGTCCACGAGATCTCGCTTCAAAGCCATGATCTGCAAGCCGCCCAGCATGTAGGCGGCCTGGTAGAGAGGAGGGTAGGCACCGGCGAACGAGCGTCGAACCTCTGCCAGCGCGTTTTCTCGCTCGTGACCTACTTTTTCTACCAAGAGGTCCACGCACTGTTGCGGCGTCATCTCGCCCAAGTGGAACCTCAACGAGAACTGGATGCGGGCGCACCTGTGCATCCTCCAGAAGAGCATGCCGACCTTCTGCTTCGCGGTTGCCGGGAACCCAAGGTCCCACAGGAGCATCTCCCAATACAACGCCCAGCCTTCGATCCAGAAGGGGGTGCCGAACGCCGACCGATAGGGCCGGTGACGGGCGAGCATGTACCCCTGCAAGTGGTGCCCAGGGATGAGCTCGTGCTGCACGGTCGCACGGCTGAAGAACGGGTTGTTCCCTCGTAGGCTCATCATCTTCGCTTCGTGAGACATTCCGTCCGTGGGATAGCTCACCATGATGGTCTCCCCGCCTAGGAAGAACGGGCTCTGGAGCTGTTGCTCGGGGGTGAGCATCTCCATCCTCCAACCCTCTTTGCAGATGGGCGGAATCGTCACCAGGTCGTGGGCTTCGAGAAACTCGACGGCCTCCTGGGCGAGGGATTGGATCAATGCGGGCTGTTCTCCAGGGGGCACAAACTCGCGCTTCACTGCCTCGATCGCGTCCATGGGTTCCTTGTAGCCCAGTTCCGCAGCCGCCTTGGCCAGTTCCGCCTGACACCAGGCAAACTCGCGGTCGGCCACGGCGAGGAGCTCGTCGGTCGAGTAGGGCATCAATTCCGCGCGGAGGTCGGCCTCGAATGCCTCGCGACCGATCGGATATCCGATGATCGTCGTCTTGTCGTCCTGGCCCACACCTACGAGCTTCTCGCGCAGAAGGTTCTGGTAGGCCTCGAGCTTCGTGGTCAAGTCCTTCGCCGGTGCGTCGCACCACCAGGTGAACATGGGGTCGTAGCCGCTGTAGAATTTGAGCCAGTCCGCAAAGTGGTTGCGGATCCGACCCAGCGCCTGCACGGCCCGGTTCGCCTCGCTCCGCTCTTGCGCGGTCGGCTCGGACTTGGGCTTGGCTGCCAGATCCCTGTGCGTATTAGCCACTTCTTCGGCGAGGGCGTTCAAGCGTTCCGCAGTGAGCCTCGGGTCGAGCGGGGTCATCCGTCGTCGAGCCTCCTCGAACTCGAGTACCCTGGGGGCGAAGGGCACCAGGGTGAGGACCTTCTCCCACACGGCCTGGTCGGTCTTGATCTCGGCTAGTTCTGAGCGAACCTTGTTGTCCAAGAGTACATAGTCCACCTTCCCCTCCCTACTGAGGGCCTCGAAGTCCAGATCACGGAGCCTTGCATGGGTGTCCTCGTAGAATCGTTTCAGACGGTCGCTCCGTTCTGTCGTCCCTTCCAGCGGATACTTGCGCAGGAGGAGGGATCGGTCGGCGGAGAACTGCTCCACCATGACGCGGAGGCCAGGGTCTTCAGGAGAGGCGAGCATGGTCAAGATCGCGGCGATGAGCACGTCCGGCCCATTCTTGCACGAAGCCTCGCCAGCGCATGTGTTCGCCACAGGGCCAGGTAGCTTCTCTGTAGAGTTCTGGCTGATCCGGGGTTAGGGGTCGGTCTCATCGCGCGGCGCGGCGTTTCCAGTCCTCGTGGAGCATGACCACCTGACCTCCGTGGTAGGCATCGTGCTCCAAGACGTGAGCGACCACCCAGCGCAAGGTGAACCGGTCGCGGCTTCCTTGGATGACCCGTTCGGCGGATTCCCCGCGCAAGTGCTCCCTGGCCTGGGCCGAGACGCGGCCCAGCAGTTCAAGGTACCAGGGCCATGGCTTTGCGGGTGGGTGTGGCCAGAGACCATGGTCTTGGTCGGTCGCCTCGCTCATGAGCGCCGCGTCGAGTTCAGGATCGTTGGGTCTGCCAGCGACCACCTGCGCGAACCAGTAGCGCTCGCAATCTGCCATGTGGAGCACCAAGGCCCCGATGCTGGGGCCGCCTTTGTGCTGTTGCCAGACGATCGCCTCTGGCGTCGGCTCATCCAGGTTCTCCAGCCATTCGCGCCTGCTGTCCTCGAGGCTTGCGAGGAGCAATCCTAGCTGGGGGTCAAATCCTTCGAGCGGGCTGACGTCGTACGTCGTCACCTTTTGAGGCTACCGCCCTGGGGACGCCGGTCCGGGTTCGAGCCAACCACACTGCCGCCGATCTACTTCTTCTTGAGTTTGTCCGCAAACTTCTCCCGGAACTTGCGCACCTTGGGCTCGATGACGTTGGCACAATATCCTGCGTTCATCGTCATCCTTTCGGCGGGGCTCGCGTTGGCATACCGCTCGTAGTAGCTCTGGTGGTACTCCTCGGCCTTCGTGTACTCACCGAGGGGCTCGACCGTGGTCACGATGTCTCGGGGCCAGATCTTCTCGTCGGAGACCTCTTTCTTGATCCGTTCCATCAGGGCCTTCTCGGTGTCGTCGCGGTAAAAGAGCACAGATCGGTACTGGATCCCGATGTCTCCCCCTTGCATGTTCAGCTGGGTCGGATCGTGGATGACGAAGAAGATGCGGAGCAGGTCTTCCTCGGTCACCTCATCGGGGTTGAAGACGACGCGAGCGGTCTCGGCATGGCCGGTCTTGCCCGTGCCCACCTCTCGATAGGTGACCGGGCCCGGGCCGCCCCCGGCATATCCGGACTCTACGTCGAGTACCCCGCGGTACATCTCGAGCTGAGCCTCGATGCACCAAAAGCACCCGCCGCCAAAATAGACCTCTCGCGCGTTCTTTGGTATTTGCATTTTCTCCTTTTGGGGGGCCGTGGCCTCTGCCACCTGCGGAGGTGCGCACGAGGCTGCGACGAAGAGCGCGGCCAAGACCGGAATCATGGAACTCATAAAACTCATCGCTCCGTATAGTGAATACGTCGAACGGGCCCTGCGTTCCGCAGTCATGGGCCGTTCCCGGTATCTTGACCCGATGAGAACCGTTTTTCTCGGTGGCGCGGCTGTCGCCGCATTCGGTTGTGCGTGCTTAGCGCCGAACGCGGCCAAGAGTGCGCCGTCGGGCTCCCCCATGCCTGCCCTGGAGTTCCAGCAACGCTCCGCGACCGCGCTCTGGGAGCAGAACTGCAGGTCGTGCCACGGTGACCGGGGCCAAGGCGGCGGCGCCGGTACCCGCACGCTCTTGACACAATCCCTCTACGATCACAAGCTCGACCGGCGCTTCTTCGATGCGATCAAGCAGGGAGTTCCGGATACCGCCATGACCGCGTTTGGGGATACGATGTCGGACGAGCAGATCTGGTCACTGGTCGTTCACACCCGTGAGCTCCAAGCGGCGGCCCTCCGACCGCGCCGCACGAGCGAGGAAGGCGTGAACGTGACGAACCGGGCCCGCTTCCGGGTCGAGACGGTGCTCGAGGGCCAAGGGCTCAAGACCCCTTGGTCGGTGGACTGGCTGCCCAACGGCGACATGCTGGTGACGAACCGGCCAGGAACAATGTTCGTGACACGAGGGGACAAGGTCTTGGCCGAGGTGAAGGGATTGCCCGCGGTCACGGAGAAGGGCCAGGGCGGCCTCATGGACGTGGCCGTACACCCTCAGGCCGCGTCCAACGGATGGATCTATTTGGCGTTCACGGAAAGCAAGGGAGGAGGCGCGGTCTTCACGCGGTTGGTGCGTGGGAAGCTCGAAACGAATGCCAGCACCGCCACGTGGACCGGTCAACAAGACATCTGGAGCACGGACGCATCGAACTACTCCGGCTCGGGGATCCACTTTGGCTGTCGGATCGTCTTCGATGGCAAGGGGCACATCTTCTTTGGGGTTGGGGAGCGAGGCAGCGGGGATCGAGCTCAAGACCTCAAGCTTCCCAACGGCAAGATCTATCGCCTGAACGAGGACGGCACCGTGCCGTCGGACAATCCGTTCTTGAAAACCACCGGTGCGCTAGGCGCGGTCTGGTCGTTCGGCCACCGAAATCCGCAGGGCCTGGTCTTTGACCTCGGGGGCAAGCTCTGGGACACGGAGCACGGCCCGCGGGGCGGCGACGAACTGAATGAGATCCTCCCTGGGAAAAACTATGGCTGGCCCGTGATCAGTTACGGCATCAACTATAACGACTCCCCCTATCGGCAGCCGTGGAATCAGAACGGCTTCCAGATGCCCGAGTACCGTTGGCTGCCCTCGACCGGCGTGTGCGGACTGGACGTGGCCCGCGGCCCGATGTTCGAGGACTGGAAGGGCGACATTCTCGCCGGCGGGCTCTCGGGCCAGTGCGTGGACCGCATCCGCGTGAAGGACGGTCGGTTTGTCGAGGTCGAGCGGATCTTTAGCGGGCTCGGTCGGGTCCGGGACGTGGTGAGCGGGCCCGGCGGGGCGGTCTACGTCGTGCTGAACGAGCCCGACAAGGTCGTGAGACTCGTGGAAGCCGACTAGGCGGGAGACTTCTGCTCGATCTCGATCCCGGTTTGGGCGCTGAGCACATGGGTGGCCCAGTGACGGAGCGAGTTGTCGCCCTTGCCTCGCTCTTCGCCGAGGAGCCACGAGGTCACCGGAACCATGAAGCCTGTCTTGGGGCGGTGGGTCACGCTTCTCGGGAGCCGAGCCTTCGGCACACCGAGAAGGTCCGATTTGGAGTAGTTCGCCTCCTCGTCGAGCCGGCGCATGACGAGGCGGAGGAACGGTGCGTCCACGAAGGGAACCCGAACTTCGAGAGAGTGGTACATCGAGGCCCAATCGCAGTCGCGCAAGAGCCGGGGGACCATGTACTTCATGGTCTCGAGCGCGACGATCTCCGTGAAGCGGCCGCTCAAGGGCTCGACGAGGCCGTTCGAGATGGTCGGCTCGCCCAGTTCCTCGAGCCCCCGCTTCGCGATGTGCCGAGGAAGCATCTCGCGAATCTCCCATGGCATGAAGAGGGCCCGCCGTAGCAGGTAAGCCCCGCCTACCGTTCCGCCATACTCCAGCAGACTGGCGTACTTTGGGGAGGCTCGATCGCGGATCACTCTTCGCGCGATCTGTCGGAGCGCGAGCCCGAATCCGGGCACGGCGGAACCGATCTTGGCAGCGCGGACGAGCTTCGGGATGCTCTCGAAGGAGGAGTATCCGCCCAGGATCTCGTCTGCGCCCAGTCCCGAGAGGGCGACCTTGAACCCCACCTGCCGTGCCGCGCGCGAGACGAAATAGGAGTTGACCCCGTCCACGCTGGGCTGGTCCATCGCCTCCAAGATATTGTCCTTCTCCCGCCGGAAGTCCTCTTCCCCCACTTCGACGACATGGTGCGGCGACCCGCACGCCTCGGCGACCTGCCTGGCGATGGGGACCTCGTCCCAATCCGTGCCCGCGTACTCCTTGAAGGCGAGGGTCACCGCGCTGGGCGGTTCGGGCAAGACCTCTGCGGCCAGGGCCAAGAGCGTGCTGGAGTCCTTCCCCGCCGAGAGAAAGACGCTCACGGGCACGTCCGCGACGAAGTGCCTCCGCACGGTCGCCCTGACCTCCTCGTGGAAACTGGCGAGCGCATCCTCCGGCGAGAGGCGCTCGATCGCCTCGGATTTGCGTTGTAGTTCCTCGACAAAGTCGAAGTGCCGGTTCACGGTGGCGGAGCCGTCTGCGGCAACCCGCATCGTGGTCCCTGGGGCCACCTCGCGGATCGCTTGGTACATGGTCATCCCGCTCGGGACATGCCCCCAAAGTAGGAAGCCTGTGAGGCCCGCTGGGGAGATCTCGGTGCTGATGCCTGCCGCAAGGAGGGCCTTGACTTGCGAAGCGAACCAGAAAACATCTCCGTCCCAAGCGAAATAGAGAGGCTTGATGCCGACGGGCCCCCTGGCGAGGAAGAGCGACCGGTCTCGCTCGTCATAGATGGCAAACCCGAACATGCCGACCAGCCGATTGCACATCGCCTCGCCATACTCGGCGTACATGTGGAGCACGACCTCGGTGTCGCTCCCGGTTCGAAACGTATGACCCTTTGCAGCGAGGTCTTCCCGGAGTTCGCGATAGTTGTAGATCTCCCCGTTGAACGTGATGTGGAGCTGGGCCTCCTCGAAGTGCATGGGCTGCGCTCCACTGGGGCTCAGGTCAATGATTGCGAGCCGCCGATGTGCGAGGCCAACGCAGCCTTCCTCTGAGACCCACGAGCCATGCCCGTCCGGGCCGCGGCGAGCCATCTGCGCGCTGGCACGATCCAGACGGTCTTTCAGCTCCGGCGAACCTGCGCTCAGGGCGCGGTAGCCTGCGATCCCGCACACCTTCTACCCAACCTCCCAAGCGTTGACGAAACCTTCGCCCCCCATCGTGGCATGCCGCACAAGTAGCACTATTCTATCTCATCGGAAGCGTTTTGGTATCGAGAAACTTCACGGTTGCGGGCTTTGGCTCCGTTTCGCCCTTACCTTTTCTGGCAATGTGGACTCGTACTGGGCGATGAACTCTTTCGCCGTGACCGCCCTTAGGGTCTCGGCGAGGACATCGAGCGGGAGATCCTCGACTCGCTGAAATCGGATGCAACCCTTCCCCATGTCCAGCTTCTTCTTGGCCGCCTCCGCGCCCGCGACGAACCGTTGGTACATCGCCTTGTCAACATAGATGCAGAACAGATAGAGGGACAGATGGTTCTTCTGGGACGCAAGGCCTGCGAAGGGCAACGGTTGCTTGGGGTCGCAGTGATAGCCGTGGGGGTAGATCGAGTGCGGCACCGAGTATCCGATCATGCCGTACTGCATCGTCTCTTGGATGCCTTGCGGGAGGTGCTCCAGAATGACTTGCCGCACGGCCTCTATTGTCGCTCGGCGATCGCCCGGGATCTCCGCCAGATACTCCTCCACGGTCTCCGCTTTGCTTGTCACCGGGCGACTGTACCGCGTCTGCGGCATGAGCCACACGGGGCCCGCTTCCGAAAGGGGCCGGACTCTTCATCGAACCTTCATCTTCATGTCATGTGGGTGTCATGTTCGCCTCGTTTGCAGAGGGTGGCAGTCCGAGATTGGGCCGCCACGAGTACAGAATCATGAAGAAACTCTCTACCCTTACGGGGCTGGCGCTGCTCGCAGTCGTGTCCAGTGCCGCCTCGCACAACGATGCGCCCCTCATCAACCAAGACCCAGCGGCCAACATCACGGACGTCTACGCGTTTGTGGGCAACTCGGGTTCTGGGAAAGTCCTCAACGTCATCCTCCAAGCGAACCCGCTCGAGGATCCGGGCAACGGCGTGAACTACTACCAGTTCGCCAGCGATGTCCTCTACAGCATCCACATCGCCAAGAGCGACCGCCCCAACAACGGCTTTTCTGGCAACGCCGGCATTAGCTACAACTTCCGGTTCCTGAACAGCTACCGCAACCTCGGGACGATCCTGAGCTACGGTCTGGGCACCGAGGCTGGACCGATCCTCAGCCCTGGAGATCGGCGGCAGAACCTGCTCCAGCGCTACAGCGTAACCATGGTGAAGGACGGCAGGCAGACCGTCCTCGCTACGCAACGGCTCGTCCCGCCCCCGAACGTGGGCGCTCGCACCACGCCCGGATACTATGACTCCAATGGGGACGTGATCCGAGGCGTCAGCTCCTTCGCAGGACTGGACACCTATACCCGTGGGACGGTGTTCAACATTGGTCGCGGGCACAAGGTCTGGTGCGGTCAGCGCGAGGACGGGTTCTTCGCGGACGTTCCTGCGATCTTCGACTTCCTCGGGATCAGGAACCCCGCGAAGGACGGTTTCAGCGGAACGAACGTGCAGTCCATCAACCTCCAGATCCCGCTCAGCGAGATCCTGGAGGAGGGTGACAACCCCATCGTCGGCGTGTACGCGACGACGAGCCGCAGGGCCGTCGCGATCCGTGGCGCAGAAGGCGGGCGCGATCCCGAGCGATGGGTCCAAGTGGGCCGCATGGGGAATCCGCTCTTCAACGAGACGCTCGTCTCCTTGCGACATAAGAACCTCTACAACGAGACTGGGCCGAACGTGGATCGGGGTGTGTTTAAGCAGTACGCCGAGAATTGCGAGCTTGCGTTCCTGGCGAACGCGGTGCTGGGCACGAACTTCCAAGTCAACGACCGGCAGGACCTCGTCGGCTTCTTCATCCCCGACCTTCTCAAAGTGGACACTTCCACGGACGCCGTGCCTCTCGCGGGCCAGGCAGGATTCAACCGGCTGAGCGTCTTTGGCGGCGATACCGTGATGAGCCCGTTCCAGGGCACGGCGATCGCCTCCGGCTGGCCGAACGGCAGGAGGCTCGGCGACGACGTCGTGGACATCGCTCTCACCGCGGTGGCGAGCGGGCCCAGCTATGGCACGATCACACCCGTAGGCGACAACGTAAACGACAACGACGCCACGTACAACCTGACGTTCCCCTATGCCGGCACGCCGTTCGGTGGGCCAACGACAACGCTCCACTAAGACGCCAAGCAACGACCGGGGCCGAACAGTCGGCCCCCCCCACATTCCAACACGACAGCCATGCACGCACTCCGAAACCTCCTCTATCTCTCTCTCCCCATCGCCCTTGCCGGGTGTGGGGTCTCGACCCTCTCCGCGACCAAGCCTGCGCCCAGGCCCACGGTTCGCGGCCTGAGCGAGACCGAAACCGTGATCGCCCGCCTCGAAGCCAAGTACGCAAAGATGCCTGGTTCGGCGAGGGCGGCATGTGAACTCGCGACCGCATACATCCAACGCGGACGTGAGACCGGGGAACTCGGAAACTACACCATGGGGCGAGACCTGCTCTCGAAGACCAGGGCAGACCACCCAGACGATCGCGACACCGCGGTTACGCTCGCCTGGGCCTCGACGATCTTCCACGACTTCGAGACGGCCCTGGGCCTCGCCACCAAGCTAACCAACTCCGACCCAAAGGACGCGGACGCCTGGGGCGTGGTCTCCGACTGCCACTTGGAACTGGGCAACTATGAAGAGGCGGTGAAGGCCGCCCAGACGATGATTGACTTGCGCCCGAACCTGGCGAGCTATAGCCGGGGCGCACAGCTGCGCTGGATCCTCGGCGACGCGAAGGGTGCGCAATACTTGACCAGCCTTGCGATCCAGGCCGGGGGGGGCACCGAGGCGATGAGTTGGGCACGTGTCCAGTCCGGTGACATGGCTCTGAAGACCGGCGCCTACGCCGCTGCCGAGGCAAGCTATCGGAAGGTCTTGGACTCGATGCCCGAATACCGGCACGCCTTGGCGGGGATGGCGCGGGTCCGCCTCACCCAGAACCGTGTCGAGGAGGCGGAAACCCTCATGCTACGGGCGACTCGTACCGGTCCCAGCGTGCAAATGTTGGACGAGCTTGCGGCGATCCAGAGCCTGCGCGGAGAGGGTGCCGAGGCCGAAGCGACCCTGGCTCGAGCCGAGACGGTGCAGAAGGAGCACATGGAGATAGGAATAGGGGGAGACGAACCTGCCCTTGCCCGAGTTTGGCTCGGCTCCGGAGTGAAGAAGCGCGAGGCGCTCGCCCTCATGGAGGCAGAGTCGAAGAAGCACACCAGCGTCCCGACCTATGCGTGCCTCGCCTGGGCATATTCTGCCAACGGAAGGCACCGTGAAGCGGTGAATGCGGCGAAGCTCGCTTTGCGGACCGGAGTGCAAGAACCGTGGGTCTTGCGGCGTTGCGCCGAGGTCTATCGGGCAGCAGGGGAAAAGGACCGGGCGGCCAAGCTCGAACGGGACGCCCGCGCCCTGTGCCCGAGCAAGGCGCTCTGGGAGCTGCTCTAAGTGAATCAAGGGGGGGGGGCACATTGCCCCCCTCACTCGCACATCGCTGCTACGCGCGCGTCAGGCTCACCTTCATGAACTCTTGCCACGCCCCGTGCTCGTCTTGGCCATGGCTGGTCAAGGTGCGGTGGTCACGGTCCACGATCTCGATCACGTCTCGATACATCGCCGTCTCACCGTCCTTTTCCATGTGCGGGCCCTCGCACGTTAGGGTCATGGTCTTGCCGTCTGCGCTCAGCTCGCCCACGTACTTCCACAAGTGCGAGGAGACGCCTGAGAACCAGCACCCGCGATACTCGTGAAACGTAAGGTCGTAGCCTAGGGTCGCGAAATACTCCATGGGCTCTCCATTGGGCATCTGGCCCATTCCCTGGGTGAGGGCCCACATACCTTCCAGGCTGCGGACGGTCTCGGTCCCCTGACAGGTGACGGGCGGGGCGTCCGGCCCCATGCTCATCGTACACTCCGTCTTCCACTCCCCGACGAGGTTCTGGAGCCACTCGTGCTCTTGCACGGGCTTGCTCCCCATTTCCATTTCTTGTGCGTCTGTACTCATTCGATCCTCTGCGGCCCGGGGGCCCCCCTCATGATACACGCCATTGGATCTGGCTGCCCTGGTAGGATCGTTCGGGTGCGGTGGGCTCTTGAAGACGGAAGTGCCGCTCCTGTGCGGCGTCGTTCGTGTACGAGACCGGTGGCGTGCGCCGGGGTCGGCTGCCTCGGGTGCGTGCTCGCCCTCGGAGGGTTTCTCTATGTGACCCTGTTCACGAACGCGATCCCCAAGGCGATGGGCGAGCGGACGTTCGCATTCCCGAGCGATACGCACAATCTCGACCCGTTCACTGCACTCGAAGCGGCCCGTCTTCATGCGGGCAAGGGGGCGCGCCTGGCTGCGATCGAGGCCCGTTTCGTGCGTTCCGACGGAACGATGGACCTCCACGCCGACTACACGCCCTCGCCGGAGGTCGAGTACCGTTTTGTGGCGCCAGCAGAGAGCGAGGGCGCGCCTCTCCCGCCCGTGGGAGCGGGCGGTGCGCACGGTGCTGCTTGGGTCCAGGACGTGACCGTCCGGGGGTATCGGCCCGGTCGGGTTTCCAGGGTTCAGCGTACCACGGCGACATCACGCACGGAGTACACGTTTCGGAACGAGGGAATGGTCGTGGACACGGGCTCGAAGCGCCCCGGTTCTCTCCCGGAAGGACTGGCTCCGCCCCAGATGAGCACGAAGAGACTTTGGGAACTGGCCATCGCGTCCGGTGCCCCGTCGGATGCTGTCGCCACGATCGAGTACGACAAGGACGGCTACCGTTTCTCGATCACAGGCACCAAGATCAGGCTCTCCTTCGAGTTGGACGGTACGCCGAAGTAGGGTCGCCGCGGCCCCGCATTGCGGGGTCGCGGCGATGCCAGGTCAGTCGTGCAGGATCACCTCAGTGATGGCGTACGAGGTGTTCACGGTTGACGTCACCGTCGGGACGGTCACGACCGACTTGTACCGGAGCGAGAGCTCTCGCGAAGCATTCAAGTACGCGGCAACGGGGACGTTCTCGACCCGATAGCCGTCGAGCGAAGACCCCATCGCAAACGTGCCGAGCGGCTCGTAGAGCCCCGTCCCTCGGTTCAGGGCCTCGATCGTTAGCGTCCCAGTGGAGGCACCCACGAAGGCAGCGAGTCGAACATCGAACATCGTGCCTGGCGCCGCACAGTCGTAGTCCACTTGTAGCTTGCTCACCTTCTGGTTCGAGAAGAGAACGATCCCCCCCGACTTGACGATCGCGTCAACGTAGCTCGTCGTCGCATCCCAGACGAACGCTTCGACCAAGAACCCCTGGGCTGCCGACACGGAGAGCACCCGCGCCTGACGCGCGTCCTCGGCCACCGCGACCATGTGGGCTCCGGGCAGGTCGAGCACGACCTCGTTGCCGACCACGGTGTGCGGGCCGACCGGCACCCAGACCCCAGTACCAAAGTCGTACTGCATCGGTCGAGCCAAGGCCGGGTTCCCTACGTACTCGATGCGGTATTCGAGGGGACCAGCGGTCGGTGCCTCGTAGCCCATCTCCCTGAGGTCCCACGCCGCCGTTGCCCATTGTCCGATGGGCGGCGGGACGTCCGCGCTCAGCTTGTCAATCTGGAAGAGCTCGGGTGCGCCGAGGTCGCCGGGCGAGACCACGAGCGACATGGAGAGCTGCGGGATCGGCGGGCTCATGGTATAGACCCCACTGAAGCCGGGCAAGAGCATCTGCACGGGTTCGAAGGCGTCTATGTCGTCTAGATCCACCGGTGGGTCGGTTGAGTAACGCAGTCCCGCCGTTGCCCCAGTCCCTGCTATGGCGTTGTTCACCGTCTCGTACCGGGTGTCGGCAGGTAGCGACATGATCCACGAGAGGATTCCTGGGTCGTCAACATCGGTCTTGGCATTGCCGAAGCCTGCATCCTTGGCCGCCTTCTTCAGCTTGCGCAGGGCCGCTTGTTGCTGAGCGGGCGTGCCCGAAGGGAATGAAAGCACGATCTTCCCCGCGAGCTTCTTGGGGAACGCGGCGACGCTCCCGACGCCGGGCACGTCTCCCGCTGTCGCCCCGACAGATTTCTTGGGCCCGCCTCCATCGGGATCGGTACCACCGTTGCACACATAGAGCGTGATCTTGATGTTCGCGCCTGGTCTCGGGGTCAGGGGGTAGGCCCCGCTCGGTTGCTTGGTCCGGTTGTTGCGAAAGCCTGCGCCGGTTCCTTGGCTGTTGCTGCCTTGTTGCTTGAAACCGTCGAAGCTCTGGCTCCCATCGAGGTGGATTCCGCCCCCTGTGGTTCCGTTCGTGCCGCCACCGTGCTTCATGATGACGAGCTCGCCATTGTCTTCGACCCTCATCCAAGCCGTGTTCGTCGTGGTCTTGTCCACATCGTAGGCCTCCTTCGTGCCATCGGCGTTCTTGTAGCCAATGACGTTGCCGCCGCCGTCCTTGATAACCTCGCCGACCTTGTTGCCGCCGAGCGTGATGTCTCCATTGGCTTGGACCTTGCCCATTTCGCCGTTGGCGTTGCTTAGGCCTAGCTCTTGCCAGATGTAGTTCTTGGAAAACTGGTTGGTGCGGTCTCGGTTGTCGTTAAAGACATAGACCTTGGACGGCAAGGCAAAGGCGATCGCTCCGATGCCTGCACAAAGGGTGGCAACGACCGCTGCCACACGGGTGGTGATGCTCATAATTGTCCTCTTTGCGCGATTGCGCTAGACACACTCTACATCATTCCTAGAAATCTTCCAAATCTCGACCCTGGTGCAGGTGCCCGTCTGGGTGCTCAGGGCAACCAGTAGACTCTGCCTGGGATGGAGGAAGCACTGAAAGGAAAGGTTGCCCTCGTTACGGGTGGGGGCAAGGGGATCGGGCGAGCGATTGCGGAGAGCCTCGCGCGTCGCGGGGTTCGCGTTGCGGTCGCCGGACGGAACCTGGAGACCCTGCAACCGGTCGCAAGCTTGCTCGAAGGGCTCGCCGTCGAACTCGATGTTCGGGACGAAGGTGCGGTTCGCGAGGCGGTGGCTGCCGTAGTTTCCTGGGGTGGCTCCCTCGACCTGCTCGTGAACAACGCTGGGATCGGCCTGCTTTCCACGCCTCTCACGGAGACCGATGCCTCATCCTGGCACGAGGTGATCGCGACCAATCTGACAGGCACGTTCCTTGTGACACGGGCGGCTTGGTCCCACCTTGCAACGGCGAAGGGCCAGGTGCTCAACGTGAGCAGCGTCGCCGGCACCCGCGGCTTCCACGGGGCCAGTGCCTATTGCGCATCGAAACACGGCGTGAACGGACTGACCGAAGTGCTCCGGCTCGAAGGGGCAGAGGCTGGGATCCGAGCCCTCGCACTCTGCCCCGGAGCCATAGACACCGACATCTGGGGCGAGCTTGCGAGCACCGACGAACGGTCGAGAATGATGACGCCGCACCAAATCGGCGAACTGGCGGCGGGGATGCTTGCGACGCCTCGGAACATCGAGCTAGGGCCTTGGGTGGTCTTGAACGCTCAGGACCCCTTCGAGTCCCGTTAGCTTCTCCAAGCGTGGCTCTCGAAGCGGTCAGTGCTTTCGCTGCTGGATTGCCAAGACAAAGCACGCACGGACGAACCCGGCTTGGTCGAGTAGCTCGGGATTCATGGGAACCTCGTCCTTGCCCCAGTGGGGCGGTACAAAACCCTGAGACGAGCGTGCCGCCCAGACGTTGGCAAGCGCCTCGACGAACTCGGGTCGGGGGCCTTCTGCCTCGATCCAGCTCTCTAGGAGAAGGTGGGCGAAGCGGCCGAGATCTTGGATCCTTCCTTCTCTCATCCACCGAGTTTTGGAGGAGTCGAAGGTTCGCCTCCATCCCTCGTCGCCAAGCCCCCTCCTCGCCCGGATCATTAGGCCGCTGTTGTAGCTCCACTTCGTGGCATCGAGATTTCCCTCGTTCGTGACAGAGTCCCAATATAGGCCGTCCGCCGGGTCCTCTAAGTGGCGCCGTGTCCATTCAACGATCTCTCGGGCTTTGGCCGGAAGCATGTCGGAGCCTGTGTGGCGCGAGACCGCCAGACAAGCCGCGGCCGTCGGACCACAGCTACAAGCGTTCCGGCTCGCCTTGTCGCTCTCGCGCCAGAAGATCCCCCCCGAAGTGGCCTCTCCCTTGAGCGAGAACGCGAGCGCCTCCTTTGCCCAATCCAGGTATTTCTGTTCGCCCAGCACCTCGAAGGTCTCCACGAGTGCGAGGGCCATCCAAGCGTTGTCATCGTAGTAGAGATCGCTTGGTTTGGGGCCGGGCAGCACGTCGTAGCCATGCCCGTTCCAATAGGCGCGGGTTGCGTCGGCATACTCACGGAGCCGGACCTTGTGCCTGTCGTCGAAGCTCGCGGCGGCGTTCAGGGCGGAGAGCATCACGCCCGCACCCCAATTGAAAGATGGCTGGTCCGCACCTGCCGCTTCGCTGTAGAGGCGGCTTTCAGGCAAAAAGTAGTCCCGCCGGATCGCCTCAAGAACTTCGGTGGCCCACATCGCTGGTCCAGCCTGGCTCAAGTACAATGCCGCAAAAGAGAGGGTCACGGGCTCAGGCTACCCGGACGATCCCTCGGAACACCTTGACCAACACGGTCTCCTATGCGTCGACCCCAAGGGCGATTCTCAAGGTGACCAGGTCGCCTTCTTCGAGGCCCTCTGCCCTCCTCACGGCAGCTTTGATCGGGGCGATGTAGAGCCCGTCCTTGGGCCATAATGAAGTCACCCAGTCCGTATTCCCAATCGTTACAGTAACCGGTATCATCCCCCAACCATAGGTGAGGTGCGCCTCCATCTCTTTGATCTCCTTCGCAATCGTATCCGGGACGGTTACGAAGTAAAAAGGCGCAGGGCCTTTCCAGTACCAGATCTTTCCCTCAAACGCGAAGGTCACGAGCTAAAACTGCGGAAGTAAGAAACGTGGCACGCCCCGCCCGGATATAGATCGGGCGGGGCGTGCGGCTAGGGAGTCCTGCCTAGGCGTCCATCCAGTGCACTTCCCCGTCGCCGAGGAGGGCCTGGATGTAGTTCAGTTGACCGTCGTGGTACCAGATGTGACTCACCGCGACCTGCGCGAGGATGTAGAGCGGGGCGTCCATCTTCCAAGGCGGGGTCACGATCGAGTTCAATGCGTCGTCGCTGGCTCCCGCGAGGGCGGCATTGAAAGCGTCAGCGGAAGTGCTGAGCTGAGAAATGGCCGCTTGAGGGCTGTTGATCTTCTCCTTCATGGAGGCGATATCGTCCATCCCGTACTCGCGAACGTTGCCCTTCAGGGCGTCGGTCGTCCAGTCGAGCAAGGCGATCGCATCGGCGGTCAGTTCCGCGGCAGATCGGGTGCTCCCACCGTGCGTGGCGTCCCACTTGTCCGCGGGAAGGGCCTTGATGTCCTTCGAATACATGTCCACGAGGCCTCCCAGCCATCCGGCCAGGTATCCGCGTGCGTCAATTCCTTGAATGGTTGCGCTCATGGCGTCCCCATTCTAACATGAAGCCTTGGCCCTCCTTCTTGGAGACCCAGTCCAGTTCGATCCCGCGGGCAAAACATCGCTCTTGCAGCTGCCCGACATGGACCCCCAGGTGGCGGACGTTCAACAATTGGTGGTCGAGCTTGGAGATCTTGTACCAAGGGAACCCGGACTCTTGCGAGGCCAGGTCGAGGGCATCGAGCAGGGAGTCCACGCTCGAATAGATCTCGTCCAAGTAGGAAAGGAGCTGGACCTGGGAAAAGGTCACCTCGCGGGGAGGGAGCCCGGCCTCGTCGTCGTCCCACAGCACCGTGGCCTGATCCTGATGGTGCTCCCAGGCCTCGAACTCCTCCTTGCTCGGCGAGAGATAGTAGTGCGTAAAGAAGAGGGCGTGGTAGGCGATGCGCCAGAACGTGCGCGGGTGTTCTCCTGCCGACCAAAGGTCCTCGGGGCACGTCTCGACGCACTGACGTAGCATCGCAAGGCCCGCTCGGTACTGGCCCGCCAGGGCCGCTCTCAGGGCGTCCATCGGTGGAGTTTGCCTGATTTCGACCCGCTCACGGGACGCGGGTCACCTTTCCTTGCATCTCCTCCCACTTCACCTTGACCATGAAACTGCCCTCTGCGTAGGACGCTACTTCATAGGGAGCGAAAAGCCATGTGATTCCGGCTTGGGTGACGACGAAGTTGTCCGCTTGCTCCTTCGAGAGTCGCTCAACCTCCCCCTCAGTAACCGAGCTGGCCCCCATGGTTCGGAGTTTGGGGATGACCAGTTCGCTCGCGACTTGAACCGGGTCCAATCCTGGAACCACCAAGTCTGCGAGCACAAGGCGCTTCGGCTTGCCCTTCACGTCGCCAAAATTGAGCCCGGCAAAATCATAGTTGCCGTGTGCGCCCCCCGCATAGTAGTCGCACTGGCCGTAGAGCGAAATCAGGTGGTCCGTAGCCAAACTGACCACCGTGCTCCAGTCTAGGTAGCCCATCCGCTCGGGCTTGGGATTGGCATCATACTCCTTCCGGAACATGCCGGTGCGCGAGCGGGCGACTCTTTCCGCCGTGCCGCTGGCGAGTTTGGCCAGGTCGTTCCCCAAGAAGCGCGGGATCGTGGCTGAGACCTCGTACCATCCTTTCCGGTTGAGCGACTCTTGCCGAAAGCTAACCTTGGGCGGGCCTGCGAGGGATACGGCGAGTACCGCGAGCGTGCAAACTACCATCGCCAAAGGATGGCACAGAGCGGACACTTCGCACTCGATCAGGTAAGTTCGCCGGGATGAACGTTACGGAAGCCCTCCTGGAATCGTGGGTTCGGCAATGCCGAATCCTGGACAATTTGGCTGGGGCGCTTACCCCCGAGCTCTTGGAGTCCAAGCCTGACCCGGACGGGTGGACGGTCGCATACCATTTGTGCCACCTTCACTCGACCCGGCGCTTTTGGCACATGATGGCTTCGGGCTTGGAGGAGCCGGTCGGGCCGAGCCTTTTCACCGTAGTAAGCGACGAAGAATGGATCCCTTCCAGCGACGTGGCCCTCATCCGGGAGCGCTTGGCCGAAAGCGCGGAACTCGTGCGAGCATGGGTCTCGGGCCGGATCGCCGACGGCTCCCAAAAGACTGGCAACTATGACCACCCCGTACTTTATCTTCAGCACATGGTGTGGCACGAAGGCTGGCACGCTGGCCTTATTGTCTTAGCCATGCGCCGAGCCGGTGCCGAGCCGACCGAGGAGTGGGAATGCGCGAACGTCTGGGATCTGTGGCGAGAGCCGGACTAGGTATCCTGGTTCTGCCTAGTATTGCACGCGGACATAGACGGTGAACTGCACCATCGGCTCCACGAGGGCGGGCCCGATGACTGTGTCGAAGTCCTTACCGTCCAAGCCGTGGTAGTAGAAAGTGCGTGGCTTGCGCGCCGCTTGGACGACCTGGTTTTGCCGATAACCGTATACCGTTTCGGACTCTTGCGCGACATAGGTGTCGTACATCTC
>WBZR01001422.1_pt1 | contig 29777 bp, 20 predicted proteins | sample 5204231 | NCBI WGS metagenome assembly WBZR01 (sample SAMN12412403, study PRJNA552823) | activated sludge metagenome | isolation source: activated sludge from anammox sidestream of wastewater treatment plant... | place: USA: Virginia | collected 2017-08
TGATCGCGTGCTCGAAATGCTGCATCAGCATTTCCATCGTCGCCTTGTCGGCAGGCTTCGCCGGCGCGGGCATTCCGGGCTTCGCGTATTCGGTGTTAATGAAGCCGTTGTAGAAATTGATCATCACGACGCCGCGATTTTTGGCCAACGCGCGAAGCATGTCGTCAGTCATGTTGCGCGGCACGTTGGTCAGCGCGCGGCAGGATGAATGCGACGCGATGACCGGCGCCTGCGAGGTTTCGATCACGTCCTGGAACGTTTCGTCCGCGACGTGCGAGATGTCAACCATCATCCCCATCCGGTTCATCTCGCGCACGACTTCGCGTCCGAAATCGCTCAAACCGCCGTGCCGCTTTTCAGCCGGATTGCCAATGCCGCCGGCAGAATCGGCCCAGTTGTTGGTGTTCGTGTGCGTCAAAGTCATGTAGCGCACGCCGAGTTTGTAAAACTGCCGAAGCGCCGAAAGGCTGTCTTCGATGGCGTGGCCGCCCTCGATGCCCATCAGCGCTGCTACACGGCCTGATTTGTGGATGCGGCGGATGTCGTTCGAGGTGAAGGCCATTTCGAGCGATTCTGGATGGCGGCGAGCCTGTTCGTAAACGCCGTCAATCATATCCATCGCGCGCCGCGCGGCTCCGCCTTCTTTGGCGTATTTCGCCGCGACGTAGATGGCGAAGAACTCGGCCCCGAGTCCGCCTTCTTTCATTCGCGGGATGTCGGTTTGAATCTTGCCGCTCGTGTCGCGCGCGCCAAGATCGAAGCCTTCATCCGTGATCGGCGAAGTCACGTCGTTGTGCGTGTCAACGACGATGGCTTCGCGGTGCAGCTTCGCCGCGCGCTCGCGCAACTTTGCGTCGTCGGTTATTGGTTGGGATTCTTCCGTCGAAAACAAAGAACATCCGACAAAAAGAAGCAAGAGGAATGATGCGATCCAATGATTCATAATTTTCCTGGCCTGGTGGCGCACGCGAGCCGCGTGCGCCACCAGAATTTAGTTTTTAGCTATCGCGTTAATTTTGACCGTTGAAGGTTTCGCGCCGGACGCTTGCAGCTTCTTCGCTACGCGTTCGACTTCGGCCATCGTCCGCAGGAAGTTTTCGCCCAGAACCTTTTTCACATCGGCGTCCGACCATCCGCGTTTGAGCAGTTCGTAAGTGATCGCGGGCAGTTTTGAAATGTCTTCCATGCCTTCGGGCAGTTGACCGCCTACGCCGTCGAAGTCGGAGCCGATGCCGACGTGGTCAACGCCTGCGACTTTGGCGATGTGGACGAAATGATCAATCAGCATGTCGAGCGTGACGCGCGGCGGCGGGCCTTGCAATTCGCGCAGCTTGGCGCGCATCGCCGCCATATCGCCGCTGTATTGGCTGCGAATCTCGTCCATCTTCGCCTGCATTTCCGGGCTGGGTTTGACAGCCTTCGTGTTGACGAAGCCTTTGCCGAAATTGACCATCACGACTCCGCCTTTCTTGCCGACGGCGGCGAGCATCTCGTCGGTCATGTTTCGTGGAACGTCGGTCAACGCGCGCGCCGACGAATGCGATGCGATGACCGGCGCCTGGCTCGTTTCAATCGCGTCCCAGAAAGTTTTGTCGGCGACGTGCGAGATGTCCACCATCATCCCAAGCCGGTTCATCTCGCGCACGACCTCCTTGCCGAAATCGGTCAGGCCGTTGTGGTGTTTGACGTTCGGATTGTTGATGTCGCCCGATGAATCGGCCCAGTTGTTGGTGTTCGTGTGCGTCAAAGTCATGTAGCGCACGCCGAGCCGGTAAAACTGCCGAAGCGCCGAAAGGCTGTCTTCGATCGCGTGCCCGCCTTCGATGCCCATCAACGCGGCGATCTTGCCGTTTTTGTGAATGCGGCGGATGTCGTCGGCGGTGAAAGCCATTTCGAGCGATTCGGGATGGCGGCGGGCCTGTTCGTAAACGCCGTCAATCATATCCATCGCTCGGCGGGCCGATCCACCGTTGCGCGCGTAGTTGGCCGCGACGTAGATGGCGAAGAAATCGGCGTCCAGGCCGCCTTCTTTCATTCGTGGGATGTCGGTCTGGTTTCTGCCGCTGGTGTCGCGCGCGCCCATGTCGAAGCCCTGATCGGTGATGGCCGACGTGATGTCGTTGTGCGTGTCTATGACAATGGCTTCGCGGTGCAGCTTCATCGCGCGTTCGCGCAGCTTTGCGTCGTCAGTTGAACGCGTCTGTGATTGTGAGAAGGCTGCGGGCAGCGAGAGCAATCCGCAGGCGAACACGACGGCGAGCGCAAGAATCCTTTTGGGCATATCTGATCCTCTCCGTTTCGTTGAAGGCATTTTGGTTTGATTGAAACTCCGGCCTCGATCAGGCGGCGAGCTATTTTGTTCTCGCAATCCGAATTACGCAAGCATCCGACGCCCAATCGGTCGCGGTACTGATTCGATGGCTTGTATGCTAAGATGCGCGCTCACTTGGTCATCCGGTGAATCTTATTTTTCCCAATGCGCATATGTGTTCTCGCCAGTGGCAGTTCAGGCAACGCGACTTTGATAGTCGCGGGCGGCACGCGTGTGTTGATTGATTGCGGATTGAGCGCGAGCGAAACGATCAAACGCATCCGGCAAGTCGGCGAAGACCCCGGTCGGCTCGACGCCGTAGTCGTCACGCACGAGCACGGCGACCACGCGCGCGGACTTGTGCCGCTGTCGAAATCGCTGCCTGCGCGGGTTTACATTTCGACCGCCGCGCTCGACGCTCTCAAACTGGGCGAGAAGGCGAAATTCATTCGCCGGGGCGAGGCGATCTCGTCATCGCAAGATTTCGAGATCGGCGCGTTCCGGTTCAGCCCATTCGCCATCCCGCACGACGCCGCCGACCCGATGGCTTTCACCATTGCGGCGAACGGCGCCAAAATGGGCATCGCGGTTGATCTGGGACACATCAACGCGCTGGCGGCCGCGGCGTTTCGCGGCTGCGACGCGCTGATCATCGAAGCGAATCACGAAGTCGAGATGTTGCGCGCCTGCGCGTTCTATCCCTGGTCGCTGAAGCAGCGGATAATGAGTAGTGAGGGGCACACGTCGAACGACGAGATGGCGCGTTTCCTGAGCGAAGATTTCGACGGCAAGGCCGAGCACATCGTGCTGGCGCATCTGTCGCGCAACACCAACCATCCGGCGGTCGCGCAACTGGCGGCGGTTCAGGCTCTCGAAGCCCGCTCGCCGCTCTTTTCCGCCAACGCCGAAAAGCGCGTCAAAATCGCGCGCCACGACGGGCCGAGCGATTGGATCGAGTTGTGAGAATCAAAAGGATCAAAAATCTCGGCAAAAGGCAAAAATGGCGAATCGGTGTGACGGGTCTTATTCGTTGCGCGATTACCATCAGCGTCTTTTGCTGTCTGCCTCTCGGAGCCTTTGCTCAATCGGGCCGCAAGCCGCAGGGGCAACCGGGGCAGCGGCAGGGTGAAAAGCCCATCGCCAGAATCGAAACGCGCGAAGTCGTGCTTCCGCTGGTGGCCTATGACGCCGACGGACATTACGTTGACGACCTGGCGCCGAAGGACGTGCTGGTGCTGGAAGAGGGCGAGGCGCGGCCAGTGACGAATCTGAAACGCGAACCGGCGAACATCGTCTTGATTATGGATTTGGCTAACGAGATCGGCACGTTCAAAAACGCCCCGACTGAGCGTTACGGCAAACCGGATACGCCCATCTGGGAAAAAGGCCCGGCTTACAAAGTCATCAGACGTCCGACGCAATGGGAGTTCGCAGATCAATTCATCTCCAGCCTTTCGCCGAACGACAAGATCGCGATCATTCAATACGCCGAGAAAGCTCAGTTGATTCAGGATTGGACGAGCGACCGCGATCAGGCGCGCAATGCGATCAGCTCGAAATACCGCGTCGGTATGAAATCAAGTTATTACGACGCGCTGAAGCTGGCCGCCGACAAACTGCAATCGCGGTCTGATGGGCGCCGCATCGTGGTTTTGATCAGCGACGGACTGGATTCAAACAGCAAGACCACAAGATCGAAAGCGATTCTGGCGCTGGAAAAAGCGCGCGCCACGGTCTTCGTCATTGGCTGGGCCGACGCGCTTCGCCGCGAAATCGAATTGAACATCGGTTGGATGGCCAATCACGAAGTCGCCGGCACAAACGCCGCCAAGCGAATCGCCGAATTGCATCGTCATCTTGCGGAGTTGGAAGGCGCGGCAGTGGAATTGAGGCAGTTGGCCGAAAACAGCGGCGGCGAGATGCTGCTGCCGCCGACTCACGAAGATTTGATCAAGTCCAACAGAAACATCGAAACTGAAATCGGCGCGCAATATAGCTTGTCGTTCGTCACCGAAAACGCGCCGAGCCTGGAAGACAAGCGGTCAATCCAGGTGCTGCCCGCGCGCCCCGGTCTGTCGGTGCGTTCGCGCCGCAGCTATCAAATTGACGACGACATGAAAAAGTGATGAGTGAAGATCGCGAGAGAATAACGAGAGCGTACAAACGCGCCGGTCTGGGGTTGGCCGCCGCCGCGCTGCTGTGGATGGCGGCGCTGCTGTTCACAGGGGAAGCGGAATATGGAAAGGCGACCTGGCTCGTGCCGATTTGCGCCGCTGCGCTGAGCGTGTTTTGTTTCTCGCGCTATCGAAAGTCGAAAGACTCTTGATCTCAAATACCGAATCTCAAATTTGAAATCGCAGTAATGATCAAACGATACACATTGCCCGAAATGGGCGCGATCTGGACTGAGGAAAACAAGTTTCGCAAATGGCTCGACGTTGAAATCGCCGCCTGCCAGGCCAACGCCGAAGCCGGTAACATCCCGGCGGATGTCGTCGAAACCATCCGGCAGAAGGCCGCCTTCTCGGTCGAACGCATTCACGAGCTTGAAAAGACGCTCGACCACGACGTGATCGCGTTCACCACAAATCTGGCTGAAAACATCGGCCCCGAAGCTCGCTGGGTGCATTACGGCCTGACTTCGTCCGACGTGGTTGACACGGCCAACGCGCTGCTGCTGGTCGAAGCGGGCGATCTGATCATCGCCAAGCTGCAAACATTGAGCGACACGCTCAAACGCCGCGCCTACGAATTCAAAGACACGCCGATGATCGGGCGCACGCACGGCATTCACGCCGAACCGACGACGCTCGGCTTGACCTTCGCGCTCTGGTTTGAAGAAAACCGCCGCAACATTGACCGGATGACGCGCGCGCGAGCCGGAGTCAGTTACGGCAAGCTGTCAGGCGCGGTCGGCGCGTTCGGACATCTCGACCCTGAAATCGAAGAGCGAGTGTGTTTCCTGTTGGGCCTGCGTCCGGCGAGCGTTTCGACGCAGGTCATTCAACGCGACCGATACGCCGAATTCGTCTGCGCGCTGGCGATCATCGCGTCGTCGCTGGAAAAGATGGCGCTGCAAGTTCGCCACTGGCAGCGCACCGAAGTCCGCGAGGCGCACGAATATTTCAAGCCCGGGCAGAAAGGCTCGTCGGCGATGCCGCACAAACGCAACCCGATCTTGTCTGAAAGAATTTGCGGGATGGCGCGCGTCGTTCGCGGCTACGCGGTCGCGGCGCTGGAAAACAACGCGCTCTGGCACGAACGCGACATTTCGCATTCGTCCGCCGAGCGAGTGATCCTGCCTGACGCTTCAATCGCGGTTGATTACATGCTGGCGAAAACCAATTCGCTGCTCGACACGCTGGTCGTCAAGCCGGAGCGCATGCTTGAGAATTTGAACGCGACGCGCGGGCTGGTTTTCTCAGGGCAATTGCTGCTGGAACTGGCCGCAGCCGGCGTGCAGCGTGAAGAGGCTTATTACTGGGTTCAACGTAACGCGCTGAAGTCGTGGGATGAAGGTTTGGATTTCCGCGAACTGGTGAAACAGGACGCCGACATCAAGTCGAGGCTGAGCGACGAACAGATCGAAAAGGCTTTCGACGTGCGCACGCAACTGAAGAACGTTGATAGAATCTTCGAGCGAGTTTTCGGAAGGAAATAGGAGACATCTATGTTGACCGCTTCAGAATGGCAAAATCGGATTTTGCTGGGTGACTGCCGAAAGGTGTTGCCTGAAATGCCCGATGCGGTAGTTGATTTGATCGTTACGTCACCTCCTTATGCTGACCAACGCCGGCATACTTACGGCGGGGTCCATCCTGATGATTATGTCGAGTGGTTCTTGCCAATATCCGAGCAGTTGCTACGGACACTGAAGCCAACCGGATCCTTCATCCTTAACATCAAGGAACGCGTCGTGTCGGGTGAGCGGCATACTTATGTTCTGGAACTCATCATGGCTCTGCGCAAGCAAGGCTGGCTTTGGACTGAGGAGTACATCTGGCATAAGAAGAATTGTCATCCTGGAAAATGGCCGAACCGCTTTCGCGATGCCTGGGAGCGGTGCTTGCATTTTACGAAGCAAAAAAACTTCGCCATGTATCAGGATGCGGTAATGGTCCCTATGGGTGACTGGCGTCATTCGCGATTAAAGAACCTGAGTGAAACCGATAAGCGGCGTGACAATTCACGCGTGCAAAGCGGGTTTGGCAAGAAGATCGCTAATTGGATCGGACGTGAACTGGCATATCCGACGAACGTTATGCATTTAGCGACGGAATGCGGCAATCGCAATCACAGCGCGACGTTTCCAGTGGAATTGCCGTCATGGTTCATCCGGCTCTTTACCCAGTCTGACGACCTTGTTCTCGATCCGTTTATCGGATCAGGAACGACCGCGGTGGCTTGCAGACAGTTGGATCGCAAATACGTTGGGATCGAAATGAATCCTGATTACATCAAGGTCGCCGAGCAACGATTGGAAGAGACCGTCAAACCTACTCCAAATCTTTTCGCGAATGGCGGTGTAGAGGCGTCGTATGGACTCAAATAAGCTGGAAGCTCTTGTGCGCAAAAGCCTGAATGATTTCTATCAACGCCGAATCAATAAACTCTCCACTCTCAAGCTTCGCGATACTCTGAAAAAGAAAAATCCCTATCTCTTTCGCGCGATTGGCATACAGAAAGCGTCAGAGATTGTCGAACGATTGTTGAGGGATTATATGTCATCTTCTGATGAAGGAATTTTCGGAGACGCTTTCTTCGAACCGATTGCCAAAATATGCAGCGGCGGCCATGTGGCTCCTAGCGAGGGAGTAGATGTGGCAATCGAAACGGACACGGTTTACACGGCGATTGCAGTGAAGTCTGGCCCAAATATATTCAACGCCAGTCAGGCCAAGCGCATGAACGACGAGTTCATTTCACTTCGAAATCGAATGTTGAAACTGCACAAGCAATTCGATGCGCTGCTCGGACACGGTTATGGGAGAAAAAACTCCGACCCGACCGCAAAGCGGATTTATCGCATTCGCGCTGGGCAGGCATTCTGGGAAGAATTGACCGGCGATCCCGACTTTTATTTGAAGCTGATACGCTTAATGAGGGATCACCCGATAGAACATCGCGCCGTTTATGAACGGGAATGGGGCAAAGCGGTGAACCGATTTGAACGCGAATTTCTGAACGAGTTCGCTACCGAGGACGGTGGTATTGATTGGGAAAAGCTGGCTCGATTCAATAGCGGCAAGGACAAAATCCGAGCCGAAAGGGATCGCTGAAGCCCGCAATCAGCTCACTAATTTCCTGAGGAGTTTATGCTGGCAAAAGTATACGTGACATTGAAAAACGGAGTGCTCGACCCGCAGGGCAAGGCGATTCATCACGCCGCCGAAACCATTGGCTATGAGGGCATCGCCGACGTGCGGCAGGGGAAATACTTCGAGATCAAACTCGATCCGGCGATGGATGAAACCGAGGCTCGCGCGCAGATCGAAAAGTTCGCGCACGACGTGCTGTCGAATCCGGTGATCGAAGATTACCGTGTGGAAATCGTTAAATAACGATGGACTCCCTGCATCCGAAAGATTCGGAGTACCTTCACATTCTCGGCCTTCGCCTTTCCGGGCGGGCCGTTGCTTCAGCCGCGATTGCGGCGCTGCCGCTGATTTACTTCCATCAGGCCGTCATCGGCAAAGTCATTATCACGAACGGCGACGGATGGTCTTACAACCTGCCGATGCGGATGCTGACAGGGCGGATGATTGCTGACGGAACGCTTCCGCTCTGGAATCCTTACACCTTCGCCGGGATGCCGCTTCTGGCCGCCAGCCAGCCGGGCGCGTTCTATCCGCTGAACTGGCTCTTTGCGCTTTTGTCGCCGGGCGTGGCGATGAACGCGGTGATGATCGCGAGCTTTTACGTTGCGCTCATCGGCGCGTACCGGTACGCGCGGCTGATCGGCATCGGGCGCGTGGGATCGCTCGTCACTGGAATCACGTTCGCGTTCAGCGCCTTCATGATTTCCAACATCGAGCACACCGGATTGATCGCAGCGGCTTCCTGGATGCCGTGGACGCTGGTCACCATTGAGCGATTGTATCAGCGCGCATCCTGGCGATGGGCGCCGGCGGGCGCTGTGATCCTGGCCCTGCAATTCTTCGCGGGCCTGACGCAAATGACGTTTTATTGCGCGCTCGTTTACGGCGCTTATGTCGTCTTTTCGCTGGCCGCGCGCGAACGGCAGGAAGGGCGGTTGCGCTTTCTGGGCGCTGTGACGGCGATGGCGTTCTGCGGCGCGTTGCTGTCTGCGATCAAGCTGTGGCCCGCGCTCGAACTGCAACAGCAGAGCGAACGCGCGCAGATCAGTTACGAATACTTCAGCCTGATTGCGATGCCGCCGCGACGACTGCTCGCCATTGTTTTTCCATACTTTTTCGGCGGATTCGGTTTATCTCCATACAAAATTCCAGTCTGGGATGTCTGGTGGGTCGCCAAATGGCAGGGCGGTTATGTGGGGATGCTTGGTTTGTTGCTAAGTCTTGTCGCTTTGCTTGCGCCGAAGCGGCGGCGGCTGACATGGTTCTGGGGCGGCGTGGCTGTGGCCGCTCTCGTGTTGGCCATCGGCGCTTATCTCCCGTTCGATTTCAATCACCTGCTTTATCGCGTGCCTGTTTACAACCTGTTCCGCTGTTCGTACCGGCATCTGGGCGCATTCAGTTTTGCCATCGCCGCGCTGGCTGGAATGGGCGTCAATCACATCATGGAGATGGATCGAGCGTGGGCGCGGAAAGCTGTCAATCGCAGCATTCTGGCAATGACTGCGCTGGTTGTGGGCACGGCGGTCGCATACTGCTTCTTTGCGGCGCGACTCGGATCGCCGGTTCCGCCGCCTGCTCAATCCGGGCGGCTCACCAATGCGGAAGCCTTCGTCCCGCTCAGCCTGTTTGCGCTCAGCGTCGTCGCGCTGTGGTTTTTCGCCAGACGCCAGACGCTGCTCACGGCATTCGGGATTGTCGCGCTTTTGTTTTTCGACCTGGCGTTCTTCGGGAGTTCATTCGGCTGGGGGCCGGATATTCATCTCGTTGACCGTCTCGCCGATCCGCCGACTGTGCGGTTCATCAAATCGCGCGAGCCTGACCTGAACACGTTCCGCGTAGCCAGCCAGTTGGGGGTTGCGCTGGACGCCGCCGACGCCGAATCGCTCAACCAGCCGAACATCTCAATCGCGCGCGGGTTGCAAAGCGTCAATGGCTACGACCCGTTGCGGTTGCCGCGCGTGGCCGCCATCGCCGGAGAGATGGACATCTTCGGCGCGATACAGAATCAGAAGACGTATGGCTTGCCGGATCGCGGACTCGATTTGCTCAACGTCAAATACCTGCTTCGCGCGCGAGGAAGCCAGCCTGATTTCAAACAGGATGGAATCGAGTTCAGCCCCATCAATCTTCAACTCAGTCCGGGCGCGCATCAGGAGATAAAGCTGGAAGCGGCTCCGGCGACCGAACTGGCGATCATCTCGGCGATGGGCGCCTCCACGCATCTTTCCGACGGCGCGCCAATGGTTGCCGTCAATCTGTACACAAAAGACGGGCGCGTGATCGAGCGCGAGCTTCAGGCCGGGCGGGACACGGCGGAATGGGCATACGACCGCGCAGACGTGCGAGCGGCGATCAAACACAGCCGCCCGCGCATCGCTGAAAGTTCAGACGCGGGCGGTTTCCAGGCGCACAGCTATCTGGCGCGGCTCGCGTTTGATCGCGCTGAGATTGTTCGTGTGGAATTCAATTACCTGCGCCCGGACGCGAGTCTGACTGTCATTCGAGCTTCGCTTTACGACGCGACGACCGGCGCGTCCGTCCCGCTGGACTCCTCGAACCTGCCTCCCGAAAGATGGCGCAGATTGCAGAGCTTCGGCCACGTGAATGTTTACGAGAATCTGAAAGCCATGCCGCGCGCCTGGTTCGCGCGCCGCACAGTTGCAGCGCCGGGCGCGGAAGTGTTGCGCGCCATCAAAGAAGGAAAGCTCAGCGATGGCGCAGTCTTCGACCCATCGGAAGTTGCGCTACTCGAAACGGAAGATTTGACCGGGCGCGCGGCGCCGCTGTCAGGAGCGAGCGCGGCGGAGGTCAAAATCACACGATACGAACCCCATCGGATCGAATTGCAGACCAGCAACGAACAAGCCGGTTTCCTCACGCTCAGCGAGATTTTCTATCCGGGCTGGGAAGCGCGCGTGGATGGCCGGAAGACGCCGGTTTATCGGACAAATTACATTTTGCGCGGGATAGAAATTCCGCCGGGCAGCCATCGCATCGAATTCGTTTATCGCCCGGCGTCTTTCCGCAACGGCGCCATCTGTTCCGCTTTGGGACTCGTGTTGCTGTTGATTGGGTCGGTGATGAGTTATAGAAAGCGGCGATGAGGCTATAGCTTGCGCGGCGGATGCCAGCCTTTGTAACGCAAGCGGATCGTCGTGTCGGAAGACGAGATCAGCAGCAGCCGTTTGTTGATCGGGTTGATGCCTTCGGGGTAGTAGGTGAGTTGGTAGCGGTTGTTGCGCAACTCGTCGCAAATATCCTTGACTGATTCTTTAACGTCGTCGTCAATCGAATAGATTTTGCCGCCGGTTCCTGCGGTCAATTGCTTCAGAGCTTCGGCAGGCTTCGGCGCGTCTTTGCGAAGCGCGCCGCGTGTGCGGTCGCGCACCTGAATGGCGTAGACCGTGATGTTCTCGTCCTGAAGCTTCGGCAGCAATTCGTCGAATTTTATCTTGCTGTCGCGGTCAAGCCCGTCGCCGACGATGACGATCACGCGTTTTGAAAATCCAACCTCCGGCCTCAGCACGTCTTCCATCACCACGTTCATCGCGTCGAACAAGCGCGGCGTATCGGTCTTGCGCAGCAGTTCGAGCGTGCTCTGCAACTGTTTCGGGTCGTCGGTGAAATCGGTGATGACTTCGGGTTTGGTGTCGTAGCCGATGACCATCACCTTGTCGCCTTCATAAATTTCGGGCGCGAAGGCGGCGGGTACGCTGGCCAGCTTCCTCACGTCAGCTTGCAGCGTCAGCGAATTGTCCATCAGCACGACGATGCGCGCGGGCGTCGGGTCGGGCGCGAACGATTGAATCTCCTGGCGCACGCCGCCGTCGTAAATTTCGACGGCCTGTTTCGGAATGATCTTTTCGTCTTCTTCTTTTTTGGCCGCGTCGCCGCCAAGCAGCGATTTCGGTTTGTTAGGGTCTTCGACGCGCTGCGCGATGACGTTGATGACGGTGGTGCGTTTGCCGGCTGCGGGGCTGCGGCCCGATTGCGCGGTCGCTGGCGCAGCGAAAGAGAAAAGCCACAGAAGCCCAGAAGCGCAGAGCAGCGGCAAGGCTACGATTATTCTCTTCGTTCCTGCTCTGCGCTTCTGCGTCTGTGTGGCTTCGATCATTGTTTCAATCCCTTTCGTTTTTAATTGTCGCACGCCCCGGTAGCGCATCCGCCCCCGGTCGCGGCGCAAGCCGTCGCCGCTTCCTTCTTCTCGGTCTTTTCGCTCTTGGCCGGTTTCTCGGATTTTTCAGCCTTGCCACGACTGGCGTAATCGCTGGCGTACCAGCCTGAGCCTTTCAGTTGAAAGCTGGTCTGCGAAAAGATTTTTTCAAGCTTGCCTTTGCATTCGGGACAACGGGTCAGAGGCTTGTCACTCATCCTCTGCATCACTTCCAGATGATGTCCGCACTTCTGACAGGAATATTCGTAAATAGGCATATCCGTTTCCATTCCTCCTGGTTTAACTCATAATTTCAATCGGAGAATTTCGGCCAAAAATTTATCACAACGCCGCAGGTGTAAACAACGCAGCGCAAATTAGCCTCAGTTCAGCTTGTCGCCGCGCGCCGACTTGATGGAGAATCGGCCCCGACGACATTCGTCGAATTCGCAAACAACAGACAAAGATCGGGAGAATCGTTATGACGCCTCAAAAGCTTCGCCTGCCAATAGTCTTTGCTCTCTCCATTTCGCTCATGATTTCAATTTTTGCTCAAACACGCTCAGACACGTATCGCCCTACAGTGCGCGGCGTGCGCGGTGTCGTCGCGGGCGGTCATCCGCTCGTGGCCGAAGCCGGCCTGAGGATGCTGCATCGCGGCGGCAACGCGATTGACGCCGGTGTGGCCGCGACGCTGGCCGCCTCGGTCATCGAGTTTTCGCATTTCGCTTTCGGCGGCGAAGTTCCTGTGATTATCAAACCGGCTAACAAACCTGTCATCACGATCAACGGACAGGGGCAGGCGCCTGAACTCGCCACGCGCGAATTTTTCGAGAAGCAAAAGTCAGCGAGCGGCGGCTCAACTCCGCCGATCCCTTCGACCGGGCCGTTTGCGGCGACTGTGCCCGGCGTGCTCGACGCGATGATCGTCGCGCTCGACAGCTACGGCACGATGAAGTTGGCTGACGTGATGCAGCCCGCGATTGAGTTGGCCGACGCTTTCCCGATTGACGAGATGCGGGTCAACTACATTCACAACACGCGCCGGGTGTTCGAGCAATGGCCCGCCTCGCGCGCCGTCTTTCTGCCGAACGGTCAGGAGCCGAAGATCGGCGACATCTTCGTTCAAAAAGACCTGGCGCGGACGCTGCGCGAACTGGTCGGCGTTGAAAAGAAAAACGCGCGACGTGGCCGCCACGCCGCGCTCGAAGCCGTGCGCGATTATTTCTATCGCGGGCCGCTGGCTAAACGTTACTGCGACGCGATTGAGCAGGCCGGCGGGTTGATGCGCGCTGGCGACATGGCCAAATTCCGCGCCGAGATTGACCAGCCGACGAAAGTCACTTATCGCGGCTATGAAGTTTACAAAGTCGGTTTCTGGTCGCAGGGGCCGGCGATGCTCGAAACGCTCAATCTGCTGGAAGGCTACGACCTGAAGGCGATGGGCCACAATTCGCCCGATTACATCCACACCGTGACCGAGGCGATCAAGCTGGCCTTCGCCGACCGCGACCGCTGGTACGGCGACCCGCGTTTCGTGAAAGTGCCGGGCGCGGAATTGCTCTCGAAAGATTACGCCGAATTGCGCCGCTCGTTGATTGATCCGAAGACGGCTTCACTGGAGCAGCGTCCCGGCGATCCGGTCAACAAAAAATCTCTGGCGCAGTTGATCAGCATCAACTCGCACGACATCCCCGAAGCCGAACGCGCAAACGATACGACCTGCGTCAACGTGATTGACGCGGCGGGCAACGTCTTTTCGGCCACGCCGAGCGGAGCATGGCTGCCCAGCTTCATCGCGGGCGGCACGGGCATTCCGATCTCGTCGCGCATGCAGAGCTTTCTGCTGACGCCCGGCCATCCGAACGAATTGAAGCCGGGCAAGCGCCCGCGCATCACGCTTTCGCCGACGCTGGTTTTGAAAGAGGGCCGGCCCTTCGCCGCGCTCTCGACTCCGGGCGGAGACAATCAGGATCAGGCGCTGACGCAGGCGCTGCTCAACGTGATCGAATTCGGAATGAACCCCCAGGAGGCGGTCGAGGCCGCGCGCTTCGACACTGCGCATTTCGTCAGCTCGTTCGCTGACCACAGATTCAGCCCCGGCAGTCTGAGCCTCGAAAAACGCTTCGGCGAACAGGTGATCGAAGAAATGAAGCGGCGCGGCCACAAGGTCGGTGTAATCGAAAACTTCGCTCCGACCTCGGCGCCGACGATTGTCATTTACGATCCGAAGACGCGGTTGATTCAGGCGGGCGCGGATGTGCGGCGCGGGCGTTACGCGATGGGATGGTAGCGATGTGACCGATCGGGCGGATCAGTCACATCGGTTCCACATCACTCGACATCGGTTGGATCATTGAAGAGCACGGTCAGCTTGATGCTGCCGTGCTTGAATTGCGGGAAGCCCGGCGCAGAGCGGTCTCCCGGATCGAGGTTCGATGCCGTGTCGTCAGGCGGGAAGAGGATCAACGTGTTCAGGAAATCGAGCAGCTTGCTGCGGAGGGGATACGGCAAACGGCGGAACTCCTGCTGCGCCTCCTGAGCTTCGCCGCCGTGCCGCAGGATCACTTCAGTCAAATTGACGCTGCGCCCGTCGTGTCCGTAAGGCGCGGTCGTTCCAACGCCCCACAGCGGCCTGGTCAAAAATTCCTGCCTGATTGTGCCGTCGAAATTCCGCTCGTAGAAATTCGGCCCCAGATCGTGCCGCTTGAAATCGGTAAAGATGTTTTTGACAACGAACCGGCCAAAGCGAGGCCGTTTGATCGCCGGCCATCCGCTGCCGTCGTTGATCGAGTTGAAGAGCGGGATCGCGGTGGCGAAGAGATTGTTGAAAATACCGCGCTCGGTGTCATAGAGGGTCTCGACCTCGGCTACGCGCCGGTCGCGGTTGATCGTCAAGTCGGGCACGTGGCATACGGCGCACCCGATCTTCTCGAAGATTCTGCGTCCAATGGCCGTTTGGGTGTTCTGCTCGTAGATTGCGGGGGTGAAGTAGTTGAGCAAGTAGAACTCCATAAAATCAACCAGACTGACCGGAATTTCGTTCGCCACGCCGTCCATGTCAGGGTCGTCGAGCGCAGTGGCCGCAGGCGCGGGTTTTATATGATCAATTGAACCGTCCAATACCATGCCGGATGGCGTGATGATTCTATTCCCGGCCGCCGCCGCCGTCAGGTCCGGATCAACCGCTTGCAAACCCATCTCGTCGTTCCACGCGCCGACTATGAACTCCCGGATCGAAATTGTACCGCCGTGCGCGAAGAATGGTTTGACGCGCAAGTCCGCGTCAACGCCTTCGATTTCAGATGTGTCAACCGCGCCGTTCGGGTAAGCGGTGATGGAGCCGTAATGGATGCCTTTGCTGTTCAAACGTCTGGTCACCGCACACTGTTGCGCTACAGCTTCGGAGATTGCCCGCGCGCGGATGGCTCGCAGGTCGGCGGTGATTTCGTCGGCGAGCATCTCTCTCAGGCCAAGCCCGAACAGGTGAGGCGAGTCGCGGCTGTCGGGCCGCGTCACCACGTCTCCGCCAAAGCCCGCTGAGCCTCGCGGGCGTCCGTGGCAGGCCGCGCAACTGTCAGCCAACCCCGCGCCCAGAGCAAGATTGACGTTGATGTCGCCGACGCCATCGCCGCTGAGCGGCCCCGCGCCTTCGCTGCGCAGATGTTTTCGTTGAAACAGTTGCCGCCCGCGGCGGATGGCCCGGAACGGGTCACGCGCGATGATGAAGGCCGAAGAGTTGGGCGTCAGCGCATCGCCGCGCCCCGCGCCAATCTGTTGGGCGAGCGATTTATTGATCCCCTCGTTCGCTACATTCGGAGTCCTGGTTTTGTCGGGCAGTTGACCGAGCGCCGTCGCCGTCAATGCGGCTAGCGCGACGCAAATCACTAACGCTTTCATCTTTTGTTCAGGAGTCATTGCATTCCTTTCGATGGGGAGAGTTGGTGATTGTCCGACTGGAGTCGTCGTCAAACGAACGTGGAGTTGAAGATTGAATGTGCGAACTTCAACTTGCTCGTTCAAGACAAACCGGATTTCAAGATGCGATAGGAGCCTGGGGAGGTGGTTTCCAGATATATGTGAGGAGCGTGTCTGCCTGAAGCCTGAATACTGATTCCCACATCCTTCAGAAGTTTTCCTAAGGCAGGGTTAGAGAATCAGCCTTTCAGATTATTTGTCGGTTTCGAGTCGTTGAGACTAATAGCATCGCGTTCACCTTAAGTCAATTTACGAAATGGGCGCTGAACCGGAGAACCGATTCAGCGCCCATTTGACGAGGGAGAGGCGATAAAACCTCCCCCTACTCTACTGTTCTCTGGCTGCCTCATTGCTCGGATCACTCGGTAATCTTCCAGTTGTAGACCCTGAGCAAGTCGTTAGTCAGTTGGAAAGCGGTGAAGAAATTGGCCGTCGCCGAGACGCGCTTGATCGTCAGATCGTCTTTTCTTGCGCTGTAACCGGCGATGCCGCCGTCGCTCTTGATCTTCCATTTAACTGTTCGCAGCTTGTCGTCCGAACTGCGGCGCATCGTGACGGTTGACGCCGATGCGGCGAGGTCGCTCATCTCGTCGTCGTAGATGTCATCGCCGCGCTTGTCAACGATCATGCCTTCGCCGCTGACGCGCCAAGTGGCGATCTGCGCTTTGCCGTCCTCGTTGATGAAGGCGGTCATGAATCCGAAGGTGTCGAAGAAATCACCGCCTTCGCCCTCGGTGTCAATCGCGATCTTGAAGAGCGAATTGGTCGTCGCGGTCACTGCGCCGAACAATCCCTTGCCCAGCCTTTGCAATTGGCCGCTTGAGTTGACATCCCAAACGTCAACCTGCAATTTTCCGCCGCCGTTGCGCAGCGCGGTGACGACGCGCGCCGTGCTGCTCAAATACGCGCCGAACTTCAGCGTTTTGATCGCGATCTCCTGCGCCGCGCCCGCGTTGTAAGTGTCCTTGAGCGTCACGGTTTTGTTCGTGTTGTTGAACTCCCACACGTCCAGTCGCAGATTGCCGCCCATCGTGCGAATGGCTGTGACGACGCGGCCCGTCGTGCCCGTGCCCTGCGCTTTAGCGACGGCGACTTCCTGCGCCTCCGAGCCGAAGCCCAGGCCGTATTGCGTCAGTTTTGCGCCGTCGTATTTCCAGGAGATGACGGTAAGTTCATCGGCAGCGCCGAGCGATGCGGTTGCGAAATTGACGCCGTCGCTGATGGCCAGTTCCTTCGCGTGAATGGCCAACGCTCCGTCGGCGGTTCCGGCTGTGGCGTCGTCTTTAAACGTGATCTGACCTTCGTCTGGATCAACATTCCATGCCGCCAGTTTGAGCGAACCGTAGTTGTTTTTGAAGGCGACGACATGCTGGTTTTCGCTCGCGCCGGTTTTGACGGTGTTGACTGCGACGCGGCTGATCGTCTCGCCATCGCCCTTGCCGTTGGTCGCAATGTCGTAATAGTTCGGCGGAGCGGCGTCTTCGCCGATGGAGTATTGGTAGGCGTTGATGAGCAGTGAAGCCGGATTGTCGCTGACATCGGTGTTGACCAGGATCACGGCGTCGCAGTTGTTCGGCAATCGCGTTATGTAAGTGTGCGTCTCGAAACTGTCGCCCGGAGAGTCGCCGCCTTTGCCCAGGTTTGTTTGGCCGTCCGCCGACCAGGGCCGATCCCACGCCAACGCCGTCGAATTTTCATTGGAGTCTTCGAGCGTGGCGTCGAGCAACTGGTTAGTCATGCTCGAATTCAGAAATCTACGGTAACGAATAGCCGAGAGAAATTCGATCAACGCGCGCGATGAAGCGTTCCATCCGCCAGCGCCGCAGCCCTCGTCCCACAGCGGGAACGATTGGCCCTGCTGCCACAACTGGCCGTTGAAGCTGAGGCAATCATCCAGCCCTTTGCATCGGCCGAAGTAATAAGACGTGGCGCTGTATTGGCAGGTCAGGCCGCCGAGGTCAATGCTGTCGGCCCAAAGCTCGCGCGTTTTGGCCACTATGTCCTGGCTGCTCTTCGCGCCGGTCTTGAATTCAATGATCTTTCGCAACGCCGCGAAATTTGAATTGTTGTAAGAGCGGGCGCAGACCTTCTGTCCGTTTTTCATCTCGCAGGGAGCGCTGTCCTGCGCAGCCTGGAAAAACGGTTTGCAATCCACCTGCGGCAGATTGTTCGGATCGAAGTCTCCATTTTTCTTATCGCATTCGCTCTGACTTTTCGTCACGCCGCTCGTGTGAGTCAGCAAACTGCGCACGGTCATCGTCTCGGCCCAACTGCCGGGCGATTTCTGATCGGCTGATAAGTAGTCGTTGATCGGCGCGTCGAGATCAATTTCGCCCATCTCGGCCAGTTTCAGAATGGTCATCGCGGTGATCATCTTGCTGACGCTGACCAGGCTATGCGATGTGCGGGTCGTCATATCCCACTCGTCCGAAACGTTGTTTGCGCCGGCCAGCAAATGCTTTTTGCCCCAGCCTCGGCTGTAAATCACGCGGCCGGATTGCGCCACCATGAACTGATAACCGACCACCTTGTTCTTCAACCCATCGTGGACGGCGTGCGCCATCTTCTCGACATCGGCGAAATAGAACGGCTTTGAGTTATCGGCGCTGACCGTAGCCATGAACGTATTGACGCCGATGGTGTAAGGCTCGATGTCAACATAGGCCGGAGCGACGTCGTCAAAATCGGGGCCGTCTTTGACCTGGCCGAAAGCCGTGATCGAGCCGACGCCGCTTTGACTGTTGAATTGACGTACGACGTAATGAGCTGTGTCGCGTTTGAAGAAGAAGATATGCCACTCCCAATTCTGCCCGTTGTGGAGAGGCGCAAAGCGCACAGACGAGAAGTCCGCGCCTATCGGAGCGTCGTAAATGTTCTGCCCCGTGACGCCGTTTGCATTGACGGTCTGAATGACGAAGCGTCCGAGCTGATCGTTGGCTTCTCCAGGTTTTTTCTGCGGATCGCCCGCCGCTTTGTAAAGCAGCCGGTAAGTCACGCCGCCGACCGCCAGATGATCAACGCTCGTCCATCCGCGCGACCAATCGCCTTCGCCGATCTTCTGCCCGTTGATGGTGTAAGCCACCGCATTGCCCGTCCACGTATCCACGCCCAGCAGATAGTAAGCGCTGTTGTAATAGTAGAGGCTGAAAAGATTCTTGTCCTTCCAGTCGCTGTGCGTCGAGACGGTCATCGAGCCGAGATTCGGTTGGCCGTTGTCGTAAAGGTGGAACGTGCGAATCTTGCCCGTGAACGAATCGAGCGTGATTAAATAGGTCGTCGCTGCGATCTTCACGGTCTCGGCGCCGGTGCAGCGCAGATCGCTGATCACGTCATTGCCCGTTTCCCAGGCCACCGTTCCCAAACTGCCGTCAGAGTTGAGCCGATAGGTTTTGGCCCTGCCCGTATTGCCGTTGAGCATGATGACGAACGACTGGTTGCTGACGTTCTTGAACACGCGCGCGAGGTTGTAACCGGGCACGTTGCCGAGCCAACTCGCGCCGCCGCTCCTGGCTTGAACCACGCCGTTTGTGTTGAGCGGGTAAATGTCGAAGTCGGTCTTCGGTGTGGGCGTCGCAGCTACAGCCAAAGCCGGCGCGGCGTTCGCCCGCGCCGAACGAAAATGTTGCAACGCAGCCAGCGCCAGCGCGAATGCGATGAACGCTACTGACAGACGATTGAAAAGCGAATATGGTTTTGACGTTTGAAGTTTCATTGCCTCTCCTTTCGTAAGCCCGCTTGCTGGCGGGCGTTCGGACAAATCAGCAAAGTCAGATTGACTAACATTGGTTGCTTCTCGCTACGGTGTGCAATTTATCTTCTTGTTCCGCGTCGCGCTGTTAGGCTGTTCACTGCGAGAGAGTGAGATGGATCACACCGGAAGAATGAAATGCAAAAGGCCGGATCAGAAGTCCGGCCTTTCATTTCACCTGCGGCTTAATATCGCTTCAGAGCAAGGCTTTCATGGAGAGATGATGTTTCCGTACGACTGCGTCTGCGCGCCCTGGTTGATGAGCGTGTTGCCCGAAAAGTAGTTGGAAACCAATCTGGTATTCGTCGCCGTCGGCAGAATCCTGATTCCCACGCCGCCATTGCCGCCGTTCTGCTCGAACCGGTTGTTCATCAGCATCGCCGAATCGGAGCCGAGCAGCGCCCCGCCTGACCCGCACGATTCGAAGCGGCTGCCCTGGATCAGGTGATCGTTGCCCCAGACCAGTTCGCCCGCGGCGACCGGAACCGGATCGTCATTCGATCCGAAGATGCGCAAGCCCCAGCATCGGGCCTGGTTCAGGATGCAATCGCGGATGCGCCAGTGAAAAGCGTTGCGGTGCATGACGATGTTGTAGTCGTTGCCGAAGATGCTCGACCGGTCAATGTAGACTGAGATGGCGAGCGTGCCCGGACGGCTGCCGTAAATGCCCGCGAAGAATCCCGTCACCAGCGCGTCGCGGATGAAGACTTTGTTGGCGCGCGAAACGTCAATGCCGATGTTCACGCCGCCATTCAAACGTCCGATGGAGATGTCGCGGATCGTGATGTTGGTCGCCTGATTGTCGAAACGAATCGCCGCCACGCCGTCGGCTAAGCCGGTGAACGCGAGCGATCCGCCGCCGTCAATGCCCGTACCGGCCAGCGTGTAACGCGACGGGATGACCAGCGGCTCCGACAACGTGACGGCCTCGTCAATGACCAGCGTCGCGGCGCCGAACTCAGTATTTTTCACTGCTTTCAAAAAACACGGCAGCTTTGAATAGTTGGGGGCGATGTACGGACCCAGTTCGCTCAGGTAATAAAGATGGTGGCTGGTGAGCGGCTTCTTTCCCAGCAGGATGTCCGATCTGATTGCGTTGATGATCTGCGGGCATCCGTTGTCCACGCCCGCGACGTCGCCGATGTTTGGCCCTTCAAAGAGCGCGAAGTTACCGGTTCCGCAGCTTCCGCTAGTGATCGGCAGATCATCTGCTGACTGCGTGCGATTGGGCGGTTGCGCGGTGTTCGCGCTCCCAGCGGACGCGATTGCGGCGTAGAGGATCAGGCACAGAGCGACGAATGCCGCCAGTGTTGAGGATGTCGTGATCGAGTAGCGGCGAATAAAGTGATTGAACATATGCTTGCTCCTTCCCGGTTCTACGGTTGCGATCTGTTTCTGTTTGCGACGGGAGCAAATTACTCTGGCGGGAAGGAGACGGCAGCGAGGCAGTTCACAACGACGGTGTGAGGCTCCTCACAGTGGGAGTTCGCGGACGGAAGGCGTGAATTTGAATTGCGGGAAGCGCGGTAAAAGTCTGCCCGGCCCTATCCGCAACGCCTGGCGAGCGAATGCGAATCGTGGATCGTGATGTGATGATCGCGGTTGACCGAGATGTAGCCGCGCTCTTTATACGAAACCAGAACTTTGTTCGTGTGTTCGCGCGACGCGCCGACCAGACTGGCGATGTCGCTTTGCGTCAGGCGGATCGGAACGTGTATGCCCCCTTCGGGCTGTCGCTGACCGTAGCGTTCGGCGAAGCTTAGAATCTGGCGCGCGACGCGGTTTTCGACTTCCAACGAGGCCAGCGATTGAATCTGTTCGTTGGCCGAGCGCAGACGCGCCGAGAGCGTGCAGGCCAGATTGCAGGCGAGCATCGGAATCGCCATCAGGCAATGACGAAAAGCGTCGCGATCCATCCAGAGTAATGTCGTCTCTTCGAGCGTCACGACGCTGGCCGAGCGGTTCGTTTGATCGAGCGCGCTCATCTCGCCGATGACCTCGCCGGGGCCGAGGATGGAGATGATCACATCCGCGCCATCTTCCTGCTCTGCATGAATTTTGACCGTGCCGTTGAGGATGAAATAAACGACCTCGCCCGTCTGCTCGACCGTCATCAATGTTTTTCCGGCGGGGAATGTTTTCCTGTGCAGCAATTGGCTCAACTGGCGCTGATCGGCGTGATGTAAATTGCGGAACATGTCAATCCGACCGAGGTCGCTCAGGTCGAATTCCGTCGGCAGATTCATCTTGAGTGTTTTCATACTGCTTGTCCTCCGTTTGACCGCCAAAGCGAATTGCTGGAAATGAACCCAGTTGATTTTCTCCCTGCCATTGAATAACGCGACAAACGAGGGTAAAAACTCGGATCGGCTGCAAAAAAATCCCCCAGATTTGCGAGTGGCCTGATGGATGCGCCTCCACCCAACGAAATCACCCGGCAATTGATCGCCTGGAGCCACGGCGATGCGGAGGCGTTGGAGCAGTTGATTCCCACCGTTTATCAGGAATTGCGGCGGATGGCCGGCCGCTATCTGCGTCAGGAAAATCCGGGACACACTTTGCAACCCACCGCTCTGGTTCACGAAGCGTGGCTGCGGTTGATTGACCAGACGCGGGTCAACTGGCAAAACCGCGCGCAATTTTTCGGCGTGGCGGCTCAGATGATGCGGCGCATCCTGGTTGATCACGCGAAGACGAAACATCGTGAAAAGCGCGGCGGCGGCGCGAGCAAATTGTCGCTCGACGATGTGATCAACCTCTCTCAGGAGCGCGCGGCTGATTTGATCGCGCTCGATGATGCGCTCGATGCGCTCGCCCGGATTGACGAGCGGAAAAGCCGCGTGGTCGAGCTGCGATATTTCGGCGGATTCAGCGTTGAAGAAACCGCGCAAATTCTGGAAGTCTCGCCGGACACGGTGATGCGCGATTGGAAGATGGCGAAGGCGTGGCTTTATCAGGAACTGAAGCGAGGAGAGCCGAGGTGACTCCTGACCGGTGGCGACAAGTCGAAGAGATTTTTCACGCGGCGCTCGATCGCGCGCCCGGCGATCGCGCGGCCTTTCTCGACGAAGCCTGCAAGGGCGATCCGGCGTTGCGCAAAGAGGCGGAGAATCTGCTTGCGTCGTTCGATGAGGCGGGGGATTTCATCGAAGCGCCGCTCGTCAGCGATTCGTTATCCTCATCAGCGCAAACAAAATCAATCCTCGGACATAAGATCGGCAATTACGAAATCCTGCGGCTGCTCGGCGCGGGAGGGATGGGCGAAGTTTATCTGGCGCGCGACGTGCGGCTCGACCGCCAGATCGCGCTCAAAATTCTCCCGGCGCAATTCACAGAGGACCCGGCGCAGGTGCGTCGCTTCGAGCGCGAAGCCCGCGCCGCCAGTTCGACCAACCATCCGAACATCATCACGATTCACGACATCGGCGTGGAAGGCGGCGCGCATTTCATCGCGACGGAATACATCGCCGGGCGCACGCTGCGCGAAATCATCGCCGACGGAAAAATGGCGTTGCGTGAAGCTTTGGAGGTCGGCTCGCAAATCGCCAGCGCGCTTGCCGCAGCGCACGCGGCGGGCATTGTTCACCGCGACATCAAGCCGGAGAACGTGATGGCGCGCCCCGATGGTCTGGTCAAGGTTCTGGATTTCGGCCTGGCCAAGCCGATCAAGGCCGGAGCCGTGTCCGGCAATCTGCGGTGGCCTGAAGCCGTCAATCCGTATACCGATCCCTGGCCGCAAACCGATCCGAGAATGCTGATGGGCACGCTCGCTTATCTTTCGCCCGAACAGGCGCGCGGAGAAGAGATTGATCATCGCACGGACATCTTCAGCCTCGGCGTCGTGATTTACGAGATGATCGCCGGCGCGCGGCCATTCAAAGGCGAGACGGCGGCGGCGATTCTGGACGCGATTTTGAAGCAGGAGCCTGAGCCGATTGCGATTGGCGAATTGTCCGGCGAACTCAATCGCGTCATCGGTCGAGCTTTGGAGAAAGACCGCGAGGCGCGTTATCAAAACGCAAGCGATTTGCGCGACGATCTGCAACGGCTGGCGCGACACTTGGAGGCGGAAGAAGGTCGCGCCGACAGGCAAAGAATTTCGCCGCGATGGTTGACCAAAGCGGCGGCGCTGGCTGCTGTGATCGCGGTTTCAATCGCCCTCTGGCTGGTCTGGCGCGCTGGCATATCGAAAACCTGGGATCTTTCCTCGCCCCGGCCCTCTCCCTGGATTGACGCGGTTTCCGTCAATCTCACTGGTTTTCCTGGCCACGAAATATTTCCCTCGCTTGCGCCTGACGGGCGGAGCTTCGTTTATTCGCGCCACCTCGACAATCAATACGATATCTTCGTCCAGCGCGTCGGAGAAATGCAGGCGCGCAATCTGACTGCCGATTCGAAAGTGGATGATTGGATGGCCGCGTTTGCGCCGGACGGATCGCGTATCGCGTTCCGGTCCGAGCGCGACGGCGGAGGCGTCTTCGTGATGAACGCCGACGGCGGCAATCTGCGGCGCTTGACGCAGGGAGGATTCAATCCGGCCTGGTCGCCCGATGGCGATGAGATTGTCTACGCCACTTCTCCGGCCAACAGCCCACACTCGCGCGGCGACGCCAACAGCCAGCTTTGGGTGGTGAACGTGACGACCGGCGAACAGCGGCGCATTGACACCGGATCGGGCAAAGACGCCGTACAGCCTTCGTGGTCGCCCAGCGGCGCGCGGATCGCCTATTGGGGATTGCGCGGCACTCACCGCGACATCTGGACTGTCCCGTCGCGCGGAGGCGAACCTGTGGCGGTGACTAATGACGAAGCGACCGATTGGAATCCGGTCTGGTCGCCGGACGGTAAATATCTTTATTTCGCCAGCGACAGTCACGGCGCGATGCGATTCTGGCGCGCGCCGATTGATCAAACGACGGGGCAAACGCTGGGCGAGCGCGAAGCTGTGACCGGGTCGGGAGCGGAAAGCTGGCATCCGAGTTTTTCGCGCGACGGCAAGCGGCTGGCTTACGTCAATTACATCGTCAAAGAGAACATCCTTCGCTTCGAGTTCGATCCGCAGCGAGAGATCATCACTGGCCAGCAGACGCCGATTACCGGCGGCGCTCGCCGGGTGACGGCGCCTGAGCTTTCGCCGAATGGCCAGTGGCTGGCTTATTACACTTTCGGCAGTCCGCAGGAAGACATCTTCATCGTCAGACAGGACGGCTCCGAACCGCGCCAATTGACCAACGACAGATTCCGCGACCGCGTACCGCGCTGGTCGCCGGATGGAAAACGGATCGCATTTTATTCCGACCGCAGCGGCGGCTACGAAATCTGGATCATCAATTCTGACGGCTCCGGGCTACGGCGTTTGACCGAGTGTGGCGACCGGAATTGTTTTTATCCGGCGTGGTCGCCCGATGGAACGCGGCTGGCTTTTTACAAGGCCGGCGTCAACACTTTCATCGTCGAGTCTGACAAACAGTGGGCTGAGCAAAAGCCGCAAGCTTTACCGGCGATGCCCGGCGCCGATGGTCACTTCGAGTTATGGTCGTGGTCGGGAGACGGACGAATGCTGGCCGGTGTGTGGCGAGACGGAAAATCTCCCGGCGTTTTCACTTATTCGCTGGCTACGCAGCGATACGAACGGATCACCAGCTTCGGCTCCGACCCGGTGTGGCTCAGCGACAATCGCCGGTTGCTCTTCATTCACAAATTCCGGCTCTATCTGGTTGACAGCCGCGCCAGACAACCGCGCGAAATCCTGTCGCTCGGCAGCTTGCGCATCTCGCTGGCGGCTCCCGCGCGTGACGACCGGCAAATCTACCTCAGCGTGATCTCTCCGGAATCCGACATCCAGATGCTTTCCTTGAAATAAGCCTGAGCGCCCTTTTGTCCAAGCCATCAGCCCTGTGCTAAATTCGACGCCGCTGTCCCCCTGCGCGCCGCGCGAGCGGCAGAATAATTTTGTAGCCATCTTGTAGTTTGAAGTGAGGGAAGTTTGATCACTACCACTACTCATCGCCTGCGCGAGCTTCAACAAACCGTCGAGAGCGTCATCCGAGGCAAGTCGGAGGCGGTGCATCTGGCGATTGTCACTTTGCTGGCCGGCGGGCATCTGCTGGTCGAAGACGTTCCCGGCGTGGGCAAGACGACGCTGGCGCACACCATCGCGCGCTGCCTGGATTGCAGTTTTCAACGCATCCAGTTCACCAGCGACCTGCTGCCTTCGGACATCGTCGGCGTTTCGATTTTTAACCAGCACAGCGGCGAATTTGAATTCAAGCCCGGCCCGATTTTCGCCAATGTGATTCTGGCCGACGAGATCAATCGCACGACGCCCAAGACGCAAAGCAGCATGCTCGAAGCGATGGCCGAAGGGCACGTGACGGTTGAAAATCAGACCTACGAATTGCCACGCCCATTCCTGGCGCTGGCCACGCAAAATCCATCGGAACATCACGGCACTTACCCGCTGCCCGAATCGCAACTCGACCGATTCCTGATGCGCGTCCGAATGGGTTATCCATCTTTCGACGAAGAAAAAGAGATTCTGCGCCAGCAGACGCATCATCATCCGCTGGAACAAATCACGCCGGTCATGAACGGCGACGACGTGCTCGACCTGCAGGAGGAAATAAAAAACGTGCGTGTTGACGACGCGCTGCTCGATTACCTGATGGAGATAGTGACGGCGACGCGCAATTCCGAAATGCTGGATCTGGGCGTCAGCCCGCGCGGGTCGCTGGCGTTGCGACGCGCGGCTCAGGCGCTGGCCTTCACCGAAGACCGGTCGTATTGCATCGTGGACGACATCAAGCGACTGGTCGTCCCCGTCTTCGGCCATCGCGTCGCGGTCAATTCGCGTTATTCGAGCCGCAACGGCGCGGGCAATGAGGCCGATTCCGTGCTGGCTGAGATTGTCAGAAGCGTGAGAGTTCCGATTTAGTGGCTGGTGGTCGGTGGTTGGCGCCTGCTGCCGCATCGCTTCCCACCAACCACCAGCCGCCAACCACCAACCGCCATGCCTTCTATTTTCCGCCACAAGAAATCATTCCGCTTTATTCTGATCTCGGCGTTGTTGACGATTTCGGCGATTGGCGTGGCGGTGATTGCCGCGGTTGCGGGACAGATGGGCGAATCCGAACTGGCGTCGCTGGGATCGAAGGCCGCGCTCGGTCTGGCGCTGGTCATCGTGCTTTACGTCGCGCCGCGTCTGGCGCGCAACATCAATTTCAACTCCGAATTTTCGATTCACGTTCCCAACGCGGGGCTGCTGTTTTTCGCGCTGATCCTGCTGGTCACGATCCTTTCCCTGAGCAGCGGCAACAATCTGCTTTATCTGGTGCTGGCGGCGCTGCTGGCGACGATGTTCGTTTCGTGGGTGACCTCGCGCCTGGACCTCAATCGCGTCACGGTGTCTGTCCGGTTCCCGAACCACATCTTTGCGGGCGAATCAGCGCCGTTCGACGTGACGGTGGCGAATCGCAAAAGGTTGTTGCCCTCGTTTTCGCTGGCTGTGGCGATGTGCGAGCAGGACTCATCGCCGGCTGCGAACAAAAAATCGAATGAGAATACGCCGCCGGCGAATTTGACCGAGCTTGTTTACCTGCCGATTGTTTCGGCGAAGACCGAAGCGCGCGCGCGCATCGAACGCGGCTTTGCGCGACGCGGAATTTATCCGGTCAACGGTTTTGTCGTCCACACCCGCTTTCCGTTCGGCTTCATCGAACAGCGGCGGCGGCTGGAGGCGGACGGAGAGATCGTCGTTTACCCGGAGCCGCGGCCGCTGGACGAATTCCGCCGCGCGCTGCCGCTCCTGCAAGGCCGGGTTGAAGGCCGCGCGAAGGGAAGCGGGAGCGATCTTTACGCGATCCGGCGGTATCTTTCGAGCGATCACAGGCGCCACATTGACTGGAAAGCGACTGCGAAGACCACGCAATTGATGGTGCGCGAATTCACTCGCGACGACGATTGGCGCGTCACTATTTTGTTTGACGCGCACGCCGAAAAGGAGCTTGCCTCGACGCCGGAGTTCGCCGAAAAGTTCGAGCGCGGAGTGACGCTCGCCGCCAGCCTGATTTCGCATTTCGTCCGCGAGGGCGCCGAGACGCGCTTGATCACCAGCGGGAACGATTCCGGATTCGGCCTGGGGCGCGCGCATTCTTACAAGATGTTTTACCAACTGGCGCAACTCGCGCCCGCGACGGACGCGGACGAAATCGTTTTGCCGCCGCATTCCGATGATCAGTTCAGGATCGTAGTCGCCTCGGCGGCGCGAAGTTCGTATTGGAGCCATCAGGCGGATTCAATCGAGTTCATAAACTTTGAAGAGATGTGATGAGTCTTGAACGCTACTTCATCTTTTCGTCTTATGCGATGTTCACGTCCGGCTTCGTGATGCTGGCCTCGACGCGCCAACTGGACGTTTTCTCGCTGGCGCTGTTCGCCATCGTGCTGATCGCCGGCTGGCTGATTGACACCAACCGCGTCAGATGGAGTGTCGGGCAGCGTTGGGCGAACTGGCTGATGGGCGGATGTCTGACTTTCGTCGTGTCTGAATGGTATCTGCTCGGCGTCTCGCCGGTCGTCGTGATCCTCCACTTCGTTTTCTTCGCGTCTTCGCTCAAGTTGCTTAAAAGAAAGACCGCGCGCGACTGGCTCTGGCTTTACGTCGTGACGTTTTGCCAGGTGTTGATGACGGCGGGGATGATGGTTGATACGACTTTTTTCTTCCTGGTCGTGGTCTATCTTTTCACGGCGGTTTCGGCGTTCATCGGATACGAGATTCACCGTTCGGGTCAGGTTTTCGCGGCCAACAATTCCTCGCGCCGGATCGCGGTCGAATACTGGCGAGGGGGCGAAGGCTCGCGTTTGCGGCTAAACGCGCCGCGACTGCGCAGTCTGCCGCTGTTTTCGGCCTTCGCTTTGGTGGCAATCCTGCTGCTTGCCGCGCCGCTCTTTCTGGCGATGCCGCGCGTCTCCAGAGGTTTTTCGCGCAGCGGATTGCTGCGAGGCGAAACGCTCTCCGGATTTTCCGACAGCGTCAGGCTGGGTGAAGTCGCGCAGGTCAAACTCAATCCGCAGGTAGTGATGCGCGTTCGCGTCAGATTCCTGCGCGGGCAGGGACAACGGACGCTGCGATGGCGTGGCGTGACGCTCGACAATTACGACGGACAGACGTGGAATTACACAGGCCAGAAACCGGTCTTCACGAAAAAGAGCATGGACGGTTACCGGCTGAGCGAAGGCGAATGGAAGTACGGCGACACCGAGCAGCGATTTTTCGTCGAACCGCTCAACATCAATACGGTCTTCGCCGCGCCTCAGCCTTTGCTGGTCGCGGGGCTACCCGAACTGGCGCGCGATGAAGGCGATGGAATGTGGACTGCGCCGCACGATTATTACAAACTGGATTACACCGTTCTGTCGGACACGGATGAAGTTTCCGACGCGGAACTGGCCGGAGAGAATCCGCGCGCCTACCCTTCGGAATTTCAGCGCCGTTATCTGCAACTGCCCTGGGAACACGACCGGCGAATTGACGAACTTGCGGCTCAGGTCACGCGCGGAGCCAGGACGCAGATCGAGATCGCGCGCCGGATCGAAAACCATTTGCGCACGGCTTACAGTTATACGCTCGACCTGCATCGCGTCGAAGATGGCGACCCGGTGGCCGATTTTCTCTTCAACACGCGCGAGGGGCATTGCGAGTATTTCGCTTCGGCGATGGTCCTGATGCTGCGCTCGCGCCGCATCCCGGCGCGGCTGGTCAACGGTTTCCAGATGGGCGAATACAACGACGCGGCGGACGTTTACACGGTTCGACAGTCGGACGCGCATTCCTGGGTCGAAGCTTATTTTCCCACGCGTGGCCACGCTGGCGGATATGGAGGCGTGTGGGTGGCGTTCGATCCGACACCCGCGGCGGGCCTGAGCGTTTACGGCGGCGGTATGGCGGCGTGGCTGCGGCATCATCGCGAAGCGATGGAGATGTTCTGGCTGGAACACGTCATCGGCTTCGACACCAACAAACAGTTCTCGATGGCCGTCGCCGCGCAGCAATGGGTTTCGCGGATGTTCTCTTCCTACAAGTGGGATGTCTCTTCGTGGTGGATTGATTGGATTCCGAAATTGGGGCAGAAGATCGAATCCTGGAAAGATCGCGACGACGTGACCGGCGCGAAAACGCCCGAAAGCGCATCGTCGAATTCCACATCCGACTTCGCCGCGCATCCGCTGGCGCTGGCATTGCTGGGACTGGCGCTGGCCATCGTCGCCGCC
>WBZR01001423.1_pt1 | contig 29776 bp, 33 predicted proteins | sample 5204231 | NCBI WGS metagenome assembly WBZR01 (sample SAMN12412403, study PRJNA552823) | activated sludge metagenome | isolation source: activated sludge from anammox sidestream of wastewater treatment plant... | place: USA: Virginia | collected 2017-08
TGCCAAAGCTAGAGCCGCCTGGCTTAGCAATGCTTGGGATAATTTGAAACCCTTTTATCTCAACTTGTCTACCTCCCCCTAACAAACTTTGAGTGCTCCCGGAGAAAGTTAATTTGAATCGAGATACGTCCGCGCAGTTTGCAAGAATTCACGCGCTTGCTCGATAATTTCTTGCACATCTTCTTCATCAAATTCGGGAGCGGCGCCATAATCTCCAAGCATTCTCTGGTTGAAAGAAGAAACCAACCAGCGCTGAAACTTTGCATCGAATTCGCCAGTTTTGACAAAGTGCTGGGCAAAGGCTCCATGAACTCCGCTATGCTTACTGAAGTGCATATCCTTTTCACCAAGCAATGCGTCTGCAATATAAAACATCGCGTAATAAGCGCGGCTGGCAGCGAAATCAAGGTCTCCATCGTTCATGGTTTTTTCTGCATTACGAATGGAGCGTTCCGCTTTTTCGAGAAGGGCAGATGTTTCTTCTTTCACACTGCAACGCCTTCCGCCTTGATATTCCGCAACAGGGCAAATTTATTGGTATCCCACTCTTTCTCACGCAAAAAGAGGGGACTGACCGTTATCTCATAATCCAAAGAAAGATCGCCGACGAGTTCGCTGGTTCGTCTGATCTCCGCGGCGCGGCGCTGAAAATCTTTCAAGATTACAACTACATCCAAATCAGAGCCATCAACATTATCGCCGCGCGCGAACGAGCCGTATAAATATACGGCGTTCAACTGCTGCCCATAAACACGGTTGAGACCTGTTTTGAGTTGTTTCAAGAGTTTCTTCACACGAGTGGACATCGTATCGTTCCTTTTGTCTGCTCTTATTATACGAGAAATGAACCATCCCCGCACTCGAATTTGATTGTAAACTTTTTGCCGCCCTTTTGTAAACTTTTTTAGAAACATTGTCAACTTTTCCCTACGACAAATTTCTACTTCTTCCCCTCAACCCGACTCACCCTCGAAGGCTGAACGCTCACTCCCTTCGGCACAGCGGATGCGGGCAAGCCTTCTTTCACCAGCCGCGCAAGGTGTTTCACCATCACGGCTTGACGTGGTCCAGACTTCGCGCCCAAGTCCGCAAGCACGGGTTCCAGCCATACCTGATACGAACGGACACACACGTACACGGGACGAGATCGTCTGTCGGGTAATTGGCTGATCAACGAGGCAAGTTTCGCGCTCACATCCGTCGCTTCGGGATGGATGAGCGGCGATAGGACAATTCCCTGCGTACCGTGCATCACACTGACGTGACATTTCGCTCCATCGTTGCTTATCCACCCAAGCGGAGTCTTCGGCTGTGGTTCGACGGGTTGCAATAATGGCGGAACGATTTGATGATACAGACTCTGCACCGCAGGCAGACTTACCGAACGGACTCGGCTCCACGCTTCGTTCATCGCCTCAGCCTGCTCCCCCATCCCAGACATTTCCCACATCCTCTGCCACGCATAGACGGAGAATCCCGATTTGCGAAGCGGCACGAACGCATCGCTGACCTCGTCCACTTCCGCAAGCACGTGGAACGCGCCCCACGTCCCTGCCTGGGCGGATAGATTCTCGATCAACGCGGGCAGTTCGGGGTGAGTCAGATTCGACAACGGCGCAAGATACAGCAACTTTGCAAACGTATCTTCCTGTGAATGGATGATGCCCCCCAACACCGAGTCATGTTCGCCGTTTGCGATCGCGCCATAGACGTGACGCGCAGGATTCATGTAGGCAAGCAACCGCACCGCGCCGAGCGGATTCCCCCGAGTCAACGTGCGCGCCGTATCCAACCCTATCGCCTCATCACGGAAGCGATACAGCTGTGGAAGGTCCAACAAAGCAAGCGGGCGGATGGACATATATAAAATTATACGTCATTGCGAGGAGGAGTGGAACGACGACGAAGCAATCTCCACCTGGTGTTGGGGATTGCTTCGTGGCGCGAAGCGCCACTCGCAATGACGGGGAAATCTTCAATCAACCAACGTCAAAAAATATTTGTGAAAGCGCGTATCGTTCGTCAGTTCGGGGTGAAACGACGTGGCGAGCAAATGTCCCTGTTGTGCCGCGACAATCCTCCCGTCCGCGACAGAGGCGAGAATCTTTGCATCCCCGCTCACCGACTCGATGATCGGCGCGCGGATGAAGACCGCGTGATAATCTTCCTCTGTGCCTGTGGCTTGTTTCAATTCGGGAATATCCAGGTTTGTTTCAAACGAATCGATCTGACGACCGAACGCGTTGCGTTGCACTTTGATATCCATCAATCCAAGCAGTGGCTGGTCACGGCTCACATCTTTGGAGAGGAAGATCGCGCCCGCACACGTTCCCCAGATCGCGTGGCGTTGACCGAATGTCTTCAACGAATCCATCAAGTTGTACGCGACCGCGAGTTTGCCGATCGTCGTCGACTCGCCGCCAGGGATGATGAGTCCGTCGAGTCCCTTGAGATGTTCAGGCAAACGCACTTCGGATGATTCAACATTCAACCGCTTGAGCATCGCGATATGTTCAGCGAAGTCTCCTTGTAAGGCAAGTACTCCAATCTTCATAGTTGTAGTCAATTCAAAGTCAAGAGTAATCAGTCATCAGTTATCAGGCTGCCCACTGATGACTGATCACTGCTCACTATCTTTTACCAACCCCTCCCCGCGATCTTCTCCGCCTCAGACATCTGCGACACATTGCGCCCGACCATCGCCTCGCCGAGATTCTTGCTCACCTCCGCGAGAATGGACGCGTCTTGATAATGCGTCACCGCTTTGACGATAGCATTGGCGCGCTTCGCGGGGTCGCCGCTCTTGAAGATTCCCGAACCGACGAACACGCCGTCCACGCCGAGTTGCATCATCAACGCGGCATCGGCGGGAGTCGCAACTCCGCCCGCGGCAAAATTGACGACGGGCATACGCCCGAGCTCTTTCGTCTCTCTCACCAATTCATACGGCGCGCCGATCTCTTTTGAATAGCGCATCAACTCTTCGTCAGCCATCGTGGTCAATTTGCGAATGTCGCCCAACACGGTCCGCGCGTGACGCACCGCCTCGACCACATCGCCCGTCCCTGCCTCGCCTTTCGTGCGGATCATCGCCGCGCCTTCGCCCACGCGTCGCAGCGCCTCGCCGAGATTACGGCATCCACACACGAACGGCACCGTGAAGTTGTGTTTCAAAATATGATTCGACTCATCAGCAGGCGTCAGCACTTCCGACTCGTCAATGTAATCCACGCCCAGCGACTCAAGAATCTGCGCCTCAACAAAATGTCCGATGCGGCACTTCGCCATCACGGGAATCGAAACCGAATCAATGATTTTCAAAATCAACTCGGGGTCGCTCATGCGCGCCACGCCGCCGTTCGCGCGGATATCCGCAGGCACACGTTCGAGCGCCATCACCGCGCACGCGCCCGCGTCCTCCGCGATCTTCGCATGGTCCGCCGTCACCACATCCATGATGACGCCGCCCTTCAACATTTGCGCCAGCCCTTTTTTCTCCGTCCACGTACCAGTCTTCACTTCCATTTTTTACTCCTTGGGATTTCTCGCGCGTGGATTTTTCTCCACGCGATGACTTAATCTTCTCTTTTTGGATTCTACCACGCAGGACAAAACGCCTCACACGCAGGGGCGGCTGGTTCAGTTTCCTGAAAATTTTTCCACGCTTGATGATTCTTCCTCCCCCCTAGCCCCTCTCCCAAAGGGATAGGGGAATCTTGCCTCTTGACAAAATCCGCCATCGGCATACAATTGTGACAATGATACAATTAGTACAATTATGGTAAACAAGAAACTCACCCTTCAAATTGACTTCCGTTCAGGCTTGCCGATCTACACTCAGATCGTCAATCAGGTGCAGGCGCAAGTAGCCAGCGGAATACTCAAACCAGACGATCAACTTCCAACCGTGCGCGCGTTGGCAGAAGAGTTACGAGTCAACTTCAACACGGTTGCGCGCGCCTATCGCATTTTGGATGAGGCACGGATCATTTCCACGCAACAGGGACGCGGGACATTCATCACCGAAATCCCGCCGCCGAAAGTGACGGAACGTCTGCGCAGAGAATCGCTCGAGGCATTGACTCAACGTTACATCGGCGAAGCGCTGAGGCTGGGATTCTCGAAGAGCGAGGTCCGCCAAATGGTCAGCGACCAACTCAAAGCGTGGAGCGAAGCGAATAAGTCCGAAGAATAAAATGTAGTGACGAATTTATTCGTCCAGTGAATGACTGAAGTCGTTACTACGGAAGAACTAAAGGAGAATGAAATGGATACAAAATTTATGAAATCAACAGTTGAAAAGAAAAAATCACGGCAAGCAGACTTGCATATCCCAGCGATTGCTGGCACGCTGTTTGGCGTGTGCTTGCTTGTTGGCATGTTCGGCGCAATTTTTGGCGACGGCAAAATCAACGACGCGATTCTTGGCATGTGGGTCTTTGGCTGGACGTTCGCTGGCGTTTATATGTTATTCGCGCTCAAAGTGGCGTCGCAATGGGAAAAAGCCGTGGTTTTGCGGCTCGGAAAATTCAAAAAACTCGCTGGACCTGGCGCGTTTTGGATCGTCCCAATCGTTGACTCGATTCCAACGTGGATTGATCATCGCGTGATGGTCACGCCGTTTGCCGCGCAGAAAACACTGACGAAAGACACGGTGCCTGTGGACGTGGACGCGGTACTGTTTTGGGTCGTATGGGACGCCGAGAAAGCCGCGCTCGAAGTGGAAAACTATCGCGCCGCTGTTGACTGGGCGGCACAGACAGCCTTGCGCGACATCATCGGTCGCATGATGCTGGCAGATATTCTTGTGGGACGAAGCGTGATTGACAAAGAATTGCAACAAGTCATTGACGAGCGTACTACGCCCTGGGGCGTGACCGTGCAGTCGGTTGAGATACGCGACATTGTCATCCCGCAGGATTTGGAAGATACCATGTCGCGGCAGGCGCAGGCGGAGCGTGAGCGGCAAGCCCGTGTGATCCTCGGTGAATCGGAGAAGCAGATCGCCGAATCATTCGCCGAGGCATCCAAAGCCTACGCAGACAATCCCACCGCCTTGCACCTCCGCGCGATGAACATGCTCTTTGAAGGCTTGAAAGAAAAAGGCGCGCTGGTGATCGTCCCCAGTTCGGCAGTGGACACGATGAATCTCGGCGGACTCAGCGGCGTCGTCTCGATGGCGCAGAATAACTTGCCGAAAGAAAATAAGTAGAGCGGAATAGTATCTCGCTCTACGAAAGGAAAATCAAAATGTCAACTCGAACAACCATCTTTATTTCTGTCGCCCTTATCGCCATCGCGATACTGGCGGGACTCCTGCTTTGGAGCCGTCTGCCCGACCCCATGCCTGCGCATTGGAATGCGGCAGGCGAGATTGACGGTTATATGTCCAAATTCTGGGGTGTATTTCTCATACCGATCATCAGCATCGCGCTGGCGGGTTTGTTCCTGATCATCCCAAACATTGACCCGCTCAAGGCAAATATCGCCCAATTCCGCGCCACCTTTAACTGGTTCATCGTGGTCTTTGTGGTGTATATGCTCTACGTCTATGCCCTGACCCTGTTTGCCGCGCTCGGAACCTCTTTCAACATGACGCTCATGCTTTTACCAGCGGTCGGACTTCTCTTCATTGGCATAGGCTATTTGATGAACGGAGCAAAACGCAACTTCTTTATCGGCATCCGCACCCCCTGGACACTCTCAAGCGATACGGTCTGGAATGAAACGCATAAACTCGGCTCCAAACTGTTTATGCTGGGCGGCGTGGTCACCATCCTTTGCGCGTTTCTAGGCGAAGCAGGGATCTGGATCATGCTAGTCGCCATGCTCGGCGCCGCATTTGTGCCGATCGTCTATTCATACGTGCTGTATCAGCGAGAAACAAAAATTTAGCCAAGCAGAGCGGGACTCCCCCGCTCTGTTTCACGTGAAACGGAGGCTCACATGAGCGACGAAATCAAACTATGGGAATATCGCGTTCAATCGATCGGCAGTATATTTGGAGCGAAGGATGAAGATATTCAAGAAAAACTCGATGAATGGGGCTTGGAAGGTTGGGAAGCCATCAGTGTGTACACGCCGTACGGAAGCGGTAAGATCACCATGGTCGCCAAACGTCCGCTCACCGAACGCGCGCGACGGATGCGTTCCATGCCGTCGCAATAAATCATAAGGAAAAAACACGATGTTGACCGCAGCGTATGTTGTAAGTTTTATGGGGATGATCCTGTTGCCTATCATTTTATGGATCGTCTTCACCCGCAAGTACTCGCTCTCATGGAAGCTCGTGCTTGCGGGCGGCTTGACCTTTATCGCCTCGCAGATTTTACACATCCCTCTTGTGGCGGGATTGAACAAGTTTCTGCAAAACTCTTCACTATTAATCACTGCCATCGTCCTGGGTTTGCTCGCAGGCATTTTTGAGGAGACCGCGCGTTACATTCTGTTCAAATTCATTTTGAAGAGATCGCGTTCATGGAAGGAAGGCGTGTTAGCTGGCTTGGGTCACGGTGGGACGGAGGCGATCTTGATCGGTATTTCCGCAGTGGCGACCCTTGTATTCATGGCGTCGTATCGCAGTATCGATCTGTCTACCGTGCCAAGCATCCCGCCTGAACAGCTTGACCTGGCAAAACAGCAAGTGGAAGCGTTCTGGTCCGCGCAGCCCTTCATGGCATTACTGGGATTCTTCGAACGGGTCTTTGCGATGTGTTTGCACGTATGTTTGTCGTTGATAGTGCTGTATGGGCTTACAAAGAAACAAGCCGTTTGGTTCTGGCTGGCTCTGCTATGGCACGCCTTCGTGGACGCGGTCGCTGTGTATGCGGGTCAATCCATCGGCGCTTTACCAACTGAGGGTCTTATCGCCATCTTTGCCGCGATCAGTGTATGGATCATTTTCAAGATGAAGTCGAAGTTTGAGCAAATCAACGAAGTTGGTGAGCAGGAAGCAGTCGCAGGGTAGAAATAGGCTTCCGAAGCCGAATCAGGTTGAGGCGGGAGGCGAAGCGGGCCATCCATCCAGATTAACAGGATTAATTATTTGTATATACAAATAATTAATCCTGTTCTTTTTATCGAGAGTACAATCAGCGCATGAAAAAATTTTCGCATCCGCTGTTGCTCATTATTTTCGTTTCGACATTGATCGGCGCGGGCATGTTACGGCGCGGGCATGAATGGGGCGACGATTGGGCGTGGTATGTGTTGCAGGCAAAAAGTATTGTGGATGGTTCGCTGGAAGAATTCATCGCGATCAGCGATTTCACAAATTATCAATCTACAACGCATCTCGGACCGCTCGCTTACCCATGGGGCTACCCATTGATCTTGGTTCCTTTTTACGCGCTGAACGGAATCAGCCCGATGACGTTGAAGATTCCCGGGCTACTTTTTTTTGCGGGATTTTTAGTTTGCTTGTATCTCTTTGCAAGATCACGCCTCACGCGGACCGAGAGCCTGATCTTCCTATCGTTGTTCGCGTTCAGCCCGATGCTGTTGGAATTTCTCGATTACATTCTTTCGGATATTCCATTTCTTTTCTTTTCGACACTGACTTTATTTCTCGTAACACAACAAAACGAATCGCGGACACGCTACGCGCTGATCGGCGCGTCTATCTTCTTCACAACCTTCCTGCGCGCTACGGGACTTCTCCTGCTCGGTTGTTTTTTGATGATCGAGTTTTTCAAATTGATTGCCCAACGCAAAGATCGGAACATCGTCAAACGAATCGTTTTGAACTCCTTCATTGTTTGCGCAGTGTTCGCCGTATTATGGATTGCGAATATGCTGTTATTTCCCGGCGGAGGCGAATCGTATCTATCGCAATATAAAAACCTGACCGCTGATCTCGTCATCGGTTTCATTGGCGCATACTTCAAAGTGTACGGCTGGTTCTTCGGTGAAGCGGCAGGATGGCAATACCTTTACTACTTTGTTTTGGCTTTCGCCCTCCTCGGCGCATGGATTCGACGCCGCGATGAGTTGTATTTCATCTTTTTCTTCGCTGTGTGGATGCTTGTTCACATCACATACCCCTACTGGCAGGGACCGCGATACATCTTCCCGCTTTTGCCTATCTTCATTTACTTCGCATTTCAGGGGATGAAATTTGCAATTGGAAAACTTTCTGATCAGCGCCAAGTGACCGCTCAGCGCGTGATGTACGGTTTTTGGATCGCAATTGCTGGTTATTTCCTTGTTACATCAAGTATCACCTCCATCAATAATGTGCAAACCGGACGAAAGATCAACGGACCGTTCGACCCAATGAGCGTCGAAGTGTACGACTGGGTGGCAAGAAAAACTCCGCCCGACAGTGTGTTGATCTTCTATAAAGCTCGCGTGATGAGATTAATGACAGATCATCCATCGATCATGATCAATCAATGTGACGGGATGCTGAAAGGCGATTATTTGATCCTCAGTAAGAAGGTTGGCAAGAACAACCAAGTTCCGCCGGAGGAAATTGGCGCATGCGATCTTCTTTTGGACAAGGAATTAGAAAATCGAAGATTTGTGATTTACAGGATCGTGAAATAACGCCAAAGCCATTCTCAGGACTTCACGAAAGTTCAGGCGACAGTTTGATTTGCTTGGCAAATCGTGTCGCCTACCTTGACGCAGTGCAACTGTTTCAAGGCAGGGGAAGGGCTCAGCACGACATCGTCAACAAAAAAAGTCGGGACTCGCGAGTCCCGACTTTTGATTTACTTCCTTGTCTTCTTCTTCGCCAACTTTTTCTTTACCGCCTTCTTCGGCGCAGGCTTTTTCCCCTTCGGGGACGATGTCACAACCTTCTTCTTCGCCGTGACCTTCGACTTTCCACTTTCCACTCTCTTCACTGGCGTCTTATCCATCCACTTGATCACCGCGTCCCCAAACTCGGAGCATTTCACTTCCTTCACGTCGCTCATGTGACGGGCAAAATCGAACGTGACGGTCTTCGCCAGAATCGCGCCTTCCATGCCTTTGATGATGAGGTCCGCCGCTTCGGTCCAGCCCATGTAGCGGAGCATCATCTCGCCAGAGAGAATCACCGAGCCAGGGTTGACTTTATCCAAGTCGGCATATTTTGGCGCGGTACCGTGAGTCGCCTCGAAGATGGCGTGACCTGTTACATAATTGATGTTCGCGCCTGGGGCGATTCCGATTCCGCCTACCTGCGCCGCGAGCGCGTCGGAAATATAATCGCCGTTCAAGTTCATCGTAGCGATCACGTCGAAATCGGCGGGACGCATCAGCACGAACTGTAACGTCACGTCGGCAATCGAATCTTTCAACAGCAGTTTTGTTTTCCACTTGCCGTCGCCGTGTGTGCCCCACAACTTGAGCGCGTCTTCCACTTCCGCTTTGATCTCCGCTTGTTGCGCGGGCGACATCATGCCGAAACCAGGGTCAACGATCTTCGCGTTATCTTCCACCGAAAGATCAGGCTTGCTTTCTTTGTTGTTGAAGATCCATGTTTCGCGTTCGGTCACTACATCGTTGCGATACTCGCGTTTGGCAAGAGCATACGCCCAATCTTTGAACGCGCCTTCGGTGAACTTCATGATGTTGCCCTTATGCACGAAGTTAATACTGCGGCGTTTATTCAGCAGGGCATAATCAATCGCGGCGCGGACGAGTCGCTCTGTCCCTTCAACAGACACCGGCTTGAATCCGATCCCGCTCGAATCGGGGAAGCGGATTTTGGCATACTCTTTCGGGAACGACTCTTTCAATATTGCCTTGAACTTCACGTTATCTTCCGTGCCGTTGGCGAACTCGATGCCTGCGTAAATATCCTCCGTATTCTCGCGGAAGATGACCATGTCCACTTTTTCGGGAGTCTTCACGGGCGAAGGCACGCCGTTGAAATAACGCACAGGCCGCAGGCACACGTACAGGTCGAGCAGTTTGCGGAGCGCGACGTTCAAAGAGCGGATGCCGCCGCCAATCGGGGTCGTAAGCGGTCCTTTAATCCCAACTAAAAATTCGGTGAACGCCTCCACCGTTTCGTCGGGCAACCAACTCTGGAACATCTTGTACGATTTCTCGCCCGCGTACACTTCCATCCAATGGATTTTGCGCGAGCCGCCGTACGCTTTCTCCACCGCCGCGTCGAACACACGCGCCGACGCGCGCCAAATATCGCGCCCCGTGCCGTCACCCTCCACGAACGGGATGATCGGATTGTCGGGAACGTTTAACTTCCCATTGTGGATTGAAATCTTTGCCCCACTCGCGGGGACTTTTACGTTTTGATAAGTCATGCTTTCCTCTTTTTTTGAAAATGTCGGCTGGATTATATCATCGCCTCTTGACAGATTCCCCCGCCCGCATAGAATCACGCCGACATGACAAATCGCTTCACCCTCGACCTTCGACCTGATTCACTTTCCTCCAACTTTTCATCCCCCTTCAAAAGAGAGCCATCATCGGCTCTCTTTTTTATCCAAGAAACTCCCTCCCCCAGCGGGAGAGGGCAGGGGTGAGGGAGAAATTCTCACAACCTACTTTTCTGTCAACCCTCCGCTGGCATATTTATGCAACACGCTGGCGATCAATGTTTGGTAGGGAACACCTTCACGGATGGCGCGTTTTTGTAGACTCGTCAGGTCTTTGGAAGAAATGCGGATGTTGACACGCTTATCCTTCTTGAAGGCGGCGCGCGCATACGCTCGATATTTCTCTTTTTGTTCTTCCACACTTTTTGCAGACTTCCACTCATCCTGCTCATACGAAGCAAGCAGTTCGAGCTCATCCTTGTCAAATTTTAGTTCGGTCATTTGTCATTATCCTTGCTTTATCTTAATTTCGATTGTAGCATTTTGTAATCTTCTGGGCAACAACTTGTTCTCAACTTGGAACTTGACACTTGAAACCTGAAACATGGAACCTAACACATGCTCAAACTCCCTGGCTTAATTGACCCTCACGTCCACGTGCGCGAACCTGGGCAGACTCACAAAGAAGACTGGGACTCTGCCACTCAAGCCGCGCTCGCGGGCGGCGTGACGATGATCCTCGCCATGCCTAACACCAAACCTCCCATCTTCGACGAATCGACGCTCAACCTCGCGCTCACTGCCGCGGAACAAAAAGCCCGCTGCGACTACGCTCAATTCCTCGGCGCAGGACCCGACAACGCGGACATCGTCGCATCCCTCGCGCCCAAAGCCGCAGGTTTGAAAATGTACCTCGACTCAACCTTCGGCGAACTCCGCCTAGATGACATGACATTATGGCAACCGCACTTTGAAAAATTTCCAAAAGACTTCCCCATCGTCCTGCACTCCGAATCCCGAACCATGGCGGCAGGGATATTATTCGCCGCCATCTATGACCGTCCCGTTCACATCGCGCACGTTTCATTGAAAGAAGAGATCCTGCTCATCAAAGCCGCGAAAGAAAAAGGAATCAAAGTCACCTGTGAAGTCTGCCCACATCATTTGTTTCTAACCGCAGAATCCCCCTCTCCCAGCGGGAGAGGGGCCAGGGGTGAGGGAGAATCCTCAGGCAGACGTGAAGTCCGCCCACGCCTCGCCACCCAAGAAGATGTAGACGCCCTCTGGCAAAACATGGACGTGATCGACTGCTTCGCCACCGACCACGCTCCTCACACCCTCGAAGAAAAAGATTCCGAGAATCCGCCACCAGGATTCCCTGGGTTGGAAACGCTGCTTCCTTTGTTGCTCACTGCAGTGGACGATGGACGATTGACGATGGACGATATTATCCAAAAATCCGTTATCAACCCCCGCAAGATATTTCACCTCCCTGAACAACCCGAAACATGGATCGAAGTGGACGAGTCTGCCGAATACGAGATCAAAGCGGAGAATCAATTCACCCGCTGTGGCTGGACTCCGTTTGAGGAGTGGAAGGTCAAAGGCAAGGTGAGGAAAGTCGTATTGCGTGGTAAAACTGCATTTGAGGATGGGAAGGTTTTGGCAGAGCAGGGATATGGAAGGAATGCGAGAGGTTTGTGACAGTGCTACAATCCGCATTGGAGTGTGAAAAGAAGGAATAATGCAGACAATTGTCGGTGTGACCGAATTCCAGAGGCGGTTGCGTTCGCTTCTTGAAGATGTTGTTCAAAAACAAATCTCTGTTGTCCTGACGCGCAATTCGAACCCCGAAGCTGCTCTCATCCCGTACAGTGATTATCTTCGCTTTCAACAGATGCAAGAAGGTGAAGTCCTTGCACACTTTGACCAAGTCTGGAATCGACTTGCTCAACTCAACTCTTCTTTCAGTAGCAAAGAGATTGCCGCAGATATTGAAGCCGCTCGTAAGGGAGAACAGTAGCACATTCCCCAGACTTCCGAAGTCTTCAAGACCTCGGAAGTCTTTGTATAAAAGGAATCATCATGCAAAACTTCACCGACGTAAAACTCGAAATCTTCGTGCCGCAAGACCACGCGATGAAACTCGCCGACGCGCTTTCAGAGATCGGAGTAGGCGTGATCGGAAATTACGACCACTGCGTCGCGTTGACTCCCGTGCGCGGATTTTTTCGCCCGATGGAGGGAGCGAATCCGTTTGAAGGGACAGTGGGACAGATCAGCGAAGTGGCGGAGTATAAAATGGAAGTCAACTGCAAGCGTGAGTTGGTGAAGGATGCGATTCGAGTGATAAAGAACGTGCATCCCTACGAAGAGGCGTTAATCAATGTCATTCCGCTGGCGAATCATCTTCGATAACTGAAAATGGAGATTGAATGGAGATTTCCCTTTTTCTCTCACTGACCTGTCTTGTTGTTATTGGCTTGCCATTTCTAGGTTGGTTCCTTTCCAAAAGATATGGCGGTTTAACAACGGTAAAAATTTTTGGAGGAGCCGTAACCTTAAGTCTTTTAATCGGTTTCATCGGCTTTGTCATTGTTAACATAATAACTGGGAAATGGCATGACGATATACATTGGACGCGTTACAAGACTATTGAGGGAACAAATATGTTCTTTGAATACCATCCAAAATTTGGCTTATATGTCGTGAACGAAGATGGAAATGAAATTCAAATTACGGATCAATGGCCATATTGCAATATTGCAAATAACATAAGCGAAATTGTGCCAGATGATGTTTACATAACAGGTGAACTTAATTTACTTTCCGATCCTCCGCAAGAGGAAGTCTCGAGAATAAATTTTGTTTTCGCCTATCCAACAAATGAATACCATTCTTATTCCAGTTTCATAGTCTCCGAAAGTGGCGAAGTATGGTGTGCAGAACGTCACTGGGAAGGAATGGCTGATGCAGGTGATATAAGTGTAGGAACGGGATTAGCCATGCTTGCTTTGTATTTAATCAATTTACAAGTTTGCACGTTTAGTTTTATTTTGATTTTGGCAATACTTATTGGCGTGTTTGAAATCCAACGTTCAAGAGTAAGAAAACTTACAGGATGAACCGATCACCTTAAACCGAACCAACCCCCCGTCGAAAGAAGCGTGGTTTTTAGTCGGCTAGTCTTCTGGTCTTGTAGTCAGCTAATCTCTAATCCTTCGACTTCGCTCAGGACAAGTCTCCAGTCTCCAATCTCTAATTCTCCAATTCTCAGATCTCTGTACCACCAATTACTAAAAGGAGCCCCATGCCAACAAATTCATCCTCCCCTCACCTGCCGTTCGGCGAAAACAAAACTGCCGAGTGGTATGGCAAAGACATTGTGTCTGTCAAACAGTTCAAGCGCGAAGATTTGGAATACATCTTCGGCGTGGCGCACGAGATGCGCGGAATGGTCGAGCGCGTCGGCACGTTTGATTTGCTCAAAGGAAAAATTTTAGCGAACCTGTTTTACGAACCGTCCACGCGCACGTCGTCGTCGTTCACTGCCGCGATGGAACGGCTCGGCGGCTCGGTCATCCCGATCAACGAGGTGAAATATTCGTCGGTGACGAAAGGCGAAACGCTGACCGATACCGTGCGCACGCTCGAATGTTATGCCGATGTGATCGTGTTGCGACATCCCGAAACGGGATCGGCGGCGATCGCGGCAAAAGCGATGAAAAAGCCGCTCATCAACGCGGGCGACGGCACGGGCGAACATCCCACACAGGCGTTGCTCGACGCGTTCACGATCAGGGAGGAACTCAAGCAGTTTGATGGTCTCACCGTCACCATGCTCGGCGATCTGAAATATGGACGCACGGTTCATTCGCTGGCGCGATTGCTGTCGTTGTTCAATGTGAAGTTGAATTACGTCTCGCCCGATATTTTGAAGATGCCGAAAGAAGTGATGGACGAAGTGAGCGAGAAAGGCATTTCGCAAACTGAATTTTCGTCGCTCGAAAAAGTTTTGCCTGAAACGGATGTGTTGTACGTCACGCGCGTTCAAAAAGAAAGATTTGGAAACGCCGACGATTATGAAAAGGTCAAAAGCGCATACGTGATAGACCCCGCCATCATGCAAGCCGCGAAACAAAAAATGATCGTGATGCACCCGCTCCCGCGCGTCACCGAGATCAGCATGGACTTCGACGACGATCCCCGCGCCGCATACTTCCGCCAGATGGAATATGGTTTGTATGTGCGAATGGCGTTGTTGGCGATGGTGCTCGGGAAAGCGTAGTGTCACGTTCCAAGTTTCACGTTTCAGGTCTACTTGAAACATGGAACTTGAAACGTGGAACTTGAGACTTGGAACTCAACAACATGGAAACTTTTTTCTCTTTTTTGGAAAAGCGCGTAGATGATTGCTCGTCATTGCTCTGCGTGGGACTCGACCCGCACGTCAGCGAGTTGACTTCTCCCAGCGCCGCTTCAGCCCTCGACTTCTGCCTGACTCTCGTTAAGGCGACCGCTCCCTACGCCGCGGCATTCAAACCCAACGCCGCGTTCTTCGAGGTCTTCGGCGCGGAGGGATGGACCGCGCTCAAGCAGGTCATCGAGGCGATTGACGAAGAATCGAAACGACTCGGTTCGATGATCCCCGTCGTCCTCGACGCCAAACGCGGCGACATCGCCTCCACAGCCGAAGCATACGCAAAGTCCGTGTTTGAATCGCTCGGCGCGCATTGTGTGACGTTGAGTCCGTATCTTGGCAAGGATTCGATTGATCCGTTTCTCAATTATCCAGAGCGAGGCGTGTTCTTGTTGTGCAAAACATCGAATCCGGGTTCAGGTGATTTACAAGATGTGATGGTTCTTGATGACGAGGAAAGACGAAAGACGAAAGAAGGCGACCTCTTTCCTCTTTCATCTTTCATTCCATTACACATCAAGGTTGCACAACTTGCTCAGAAATGGAACACCAACAACAACATCGGACTCGTCGTCGGCGCGACGCATGTGGAGGCGCTGAAACGCGTCCGTGCCGCGGCGCCTGACCTGTGGTTCCTCGCGCCTGGCGTCGGCGCTCAAGGCGGGGAGTTGGCGTCCGCTTTGCGAGCAGGCTTACGTCGGGATGGACGCGGGATGTTGATCCCCGTCTCGCGCGGAATCTCGCGGGCAAAGAATCCGAAGTTGGCGGCGGCTGAGATACGAGATCAGATGGTGCAGGTCAAAATGCAATTGACACAGGAAAAATAGCGTAATAAAATGAGTTAACTCACGAAATTACGCCAAAATACGATGCTTTACTCCCGCCTAATCGCCAATAATCTTGTCAGCGACTGTTTCCAAGGTCGTGTGATTATCCTCGTCGGCGCGCGGCAGACGGGCAAAACGACACTGGCGCAAATGGCGCTGGAGCGGCTCGATGGGCGCAAGGTCCGCTTTATCAATGGCGACGATCCGATAGACCGCGAGGCGCTGAACGATAAAAGCCTCGAGAGCCTCACGCGCATGGTGGGAGACGCGGAAGTTCTTTTCGTTGACGAAGGGCAAAAGATAAAAACCATCGGGCAAACGTTGAAACTGCTGGTGGATCATTACGGCGCGCAACGGCAGGTGATCGTCACAGGCTCGTCCACGATCAACCTGCTTGATTCCACGCAGGAGCCGCTGACGGGGAGAAAGTTCGTGTACAACCTGTATCCTCTGGCATTGTCGGAGATCGTTCCCGATGCGGATGTGTTGGAAATTCAAAAAAAATGGACTGACCTGCTTGTGTATGGTTCCTATCCGCGCGTGATCCAGCAGGATTCTTACGAGAGCAAGGCGCGCGAAGTGAGAGAGATCGCCGCCAGTTATTTGTATCGCGACATTTTGGAACTTCAGCAGGTTCGCAACCCTGAGGCTTTGAACAAGCTGGTGCAGGCGCTTGCCTTGCAGATCGGGTCGGAAGTTTCGTACGCCGAACTCGCCCAAACCATCGGCATGGATCGAATCTCCGTCGAACGTTATGTGCAACTGTTGGAGCGCAGTTTTGTTATCTTCCGCCTGCCGCCCTACTCGGGCAACAAAAGAAGGACGCTCTCGAAATTAAGAAAGATCTATTTTTGGGATGTCGGCGTGAGGAACGCGGTCATCCGCAATTTCAATCCGCTGGATTCGCGCGCAGACGGCGGCGCCCTGTTCGAAAATTGGATGATCGCCGAACGGATGAAAATGAATGAATATCGGCGAAGCCTGAGTTCCTCCTATTTTTGGCGGACGTACGATGGAAGCGAAATTGATTACATCGAGGAGACCAACCAAAATCTTCAAGGCTTTGAATTCAAATTGAAGTTTTCAAAAACGAATCGTTCATTTGAAAAAGCAGGCATCCCTGTAACGGTCATGGATGCGGAACGGATCGTGGAATTTCTTTATGGCTGACACGATTCAACTCGCCTATTGATCGTGACTTGTGGCGGAACTACAAGATGAAATCTTGAGCATTAGAAACGAACTCGGAAAATTCAATGGCTAAACTTTTGATCGTATTGGGACATGCCGACGAATATCGGCGTTTGCTTGAAAGGGCGGAATTGCCTGAATTGGAAATCGTCACTGCAATGAATGCGACGGAAGCCGAGGCGGTTGGTTTGGATTGTGAGATCGTCCTTGGCGAGCCGAAATTGGTCCAGCCGCTTTTGATGAAGATGAAAAACTTGCGCTGGGCGCAATCCATGTTTGCAGGCGTGGAGCAGTTTCTCGACCCGTCACTGCGCCGCGATTATATTTTGACGAACGCGCGCGGCGTGTTCGGCGATTTGATGTCTGAGTATGTGTTCGGGTATCTGCTCAATCATGAGCGGCTCATCTTTGAACGCCATCGCGCCCAACAGGAGCATCGCTGGGACTCAAGCACAACGGGCATGTTGCGCGGAAAGACGATCGGGTTGCTCGGCGTCGGTTCGATCGGCGCGGTCATTGCAAAAACAGCAAAGCATTTCGGAATGACTGTGCGCGGTTATACGCGCTCCAGCGAAGATTGCCCCGATGTCAACGCGTATTATCACGGGAACGATTTGATTGAGTTTGCCAAAGAGTTGGATTATCTCGTCAGCGTCCTGCCGAACACATCCGAGACGCATCGCATTGTGGACGCGTCATTGCTGAACGCCTTGCCCGCGCGCGCGATCTTCATCAATGTTGGGCGCGGCGGCGCCGTGGACGAATCCGCGTTGATCCATGCGCTCGAGTCGAAGCAGATCGCGGGCGCGGTCTTGGACGTGTTTGATCAAGAGCCGCTTCCGAAGGAGCATCCGTTTTGGACAACGCCGAATTTGTTGATGACCTTTCACACGTCCGCGCCTAGTTTGCCTGAGGACATTGTTCGAATCTTCCGTGAGAACTATCAGCGTTACCTGCGCGGCGAGGAATTGAAATACCAAGTTGATTTTGAACGCGGCTATTAGAAAGGATGCGCATGTCTGAAACGAACCCAAAACTTCATTCTCTGGCAGACAGTTTGCTTGAAGCAGGCTGTATCAAATTCGGCGAGTTCACCCTCAAGTCGGGACTCACGAGTCCAATTTATATTGATCTCCGCCGCATCATCACCCATCCCAAACTTCTCGCGGATATTGCTCAAGCCTACCTCCCAGTTCTCTCAATTCTCGAATTCTCTAGAATTGCAGGCTTACCCTACGCCGCGATTCCCATCGCAACCGCCATCTCCCTCGCGGGAAACTATCCCATGATCTACCCGCGCAAGGAAGCCAAGTCCTATGGCACGAAAGCGGAGATCGAAGGCGAATATCACGCAGGCGAGACGGTCGTCGTCATTGACGATCTCGCCACCACGGGCGGAAGTAAATTTGAAGCCATCGAAAAATTGACAGGCGCGGGCTTGGTCGTGAAAGATGTCGTTGTGCTGATTGACCGTCAATCGGGCGCGAAAGAGTCGCTGGCGCAGGCGGGATATTCCCTGCACGCGGTGTTGACGATCGGTCAATTGTTGGAATATTGGGAAGAGACGGAGAAGGTGGAGAAGAGTAAAATCGAGGCGACGAGGAATTTTTTAGAACAAAGCAGATAGAGAGGAAGCATGGCAGGACTGGCAGTAAACGTAGCAGTGATTCACGAAGGTAAAATCTTGTTGACTCAACGTGAAGATTTTGAAACATGGATACTGCCAAGCGGAGGCGTCGAGGATGGGGAAAGCGTTGCCCAAGCGGCAATCCGTGAGACAAAGGAAGAAACGGGGTTGGACGTTGAGTTGACAAGATTGGTTGGCGTCTATTCTCGTTTAAGCAATATGCCATCCGTGTCTGCTGTGTTATTCACTGCAAAGCCGATAGGTGGAGAGATCAAATGTCAGGAAGGCGAAACGATAGCGGTGAAGTGGTTTGATTTTGACAGAATTCCAAACCCGCTTTCCGCGGGGCACAAGAGAAGAATCGAAGATGCAATCTCAGGCGTAACAGGGCTTACTGTTTTGCAGGAATTCAAGTTACCCGCCATGCCTGAAAAAATAACAAGGAATGAATTGATCGAACTTCGTGATAAGTCTGGATTATCTCGGCAAGATTTTTATGTGCAGATGTTCGAGAAATCGGAATTGAACGAGAGAGTCGAAGTTAGCGGCATTACATAGAAAAATATATGCCCAAAAACACACTTTCACAGCCACCATCCTCAACGCGGTCGGCGCGTTCGTGAGAAAGCAGAACTCGGAGTTTTTCAAAAACTCCGAGTTCTGCTTTTGATTTCAGTTGACACTTTCTAAAAACTCTGCCAATGCCAGTAGTTCTTTCTGAACCCTGTCAAAACAATCGTTCAACCCTGTTGTCAATTCGTGTAAACGGGCGGAACGCAAGTTGAATGCATACACATTTCTGACCACATGCCGCAATCCGCGATATTCATCCAAACAGGCGCGCGATTCGCGCGAGATCACAGCGGGACGCACGCCTTCGATCTCGCCTGCCATTTGTGTGAGCAAATCCACGTGCCAGTCCGCGCCTGCGGGCATGCTCTTTTCCAGCGTACGGGCAATATCTTCAAAGATATGTTCGATGCCTGTATAAAAACCATGCAGGTTTAAAGCGACGCCATCCCAATATCCGTCGTCGTTGCTTTTATGCGCTTTGTCGCTGAGTTGAAGGGCGCGAGCAACGCTATTGCCCACATCTTGCAGGGAAGTTCGTATACGCCCAGCCAGCGCGGAGTACTCGCTCATAGTTCCTTCCCATCGCGCAAGATAGTTTCTTGCATCGATTTCGTCGCATCTTCAAAAGCGATAAGGTCTACGCTGATTTCTAGGTCCAAGCTTTGAAGCACTCCTACTGCCCTGTAGTATTGTCGTCCCGTTAATCCCCAAACGGCAAGATCAACGTCCGAATGGGCATGAAATAAATGCGAGTGAACGATGGAGCCAAATACCACAACTTTCTTTACCCCAAATTCATGTTTCAGAACTAATGCCGCGCGGCTGGCGACCTCACTGGCTTTTTTGAAGCGCGAATCCGCCTGAGTCCGCGCGACATCCACGCGGCTTCTAAGCGCTTTTCGATACCGCTCCAAATCTGCGGGTGCAAGTGTGCTAAAAGTAAGCGACATTTTTCCTTGTTGAAATTATACACTCATTGTACATGTTAGAATAAACTTACGAGGTGACCTATGCCCAAAAACACGCCTTCACAGCCACCATCCTCAATGCGAGCGGAGCGAGCGGAGGCGGCGCGTTCGTGGAAGTTCCGTTCGATGTGGAGAAAACCTTTAGCGCAATGACGGGACGATGAGGATTTATGCAATTCAAAAATTATCTTGAAGAACTCTACGAGTACAACTACTGGGCGAACAAGCGTTATCTCGTTGTTGCAGAGACGCTCGATCACGAAAGCCTATTCCACAAACACGGACATTCATGGGATACCGCTCACGCGATCCTTGTCCACATGATGAGTTCGGAGCGGATGTGGCGTCAGCGTTGGCTCGGCGAAAAAGGCGAGTTCCTCGATGCGAAAGATTTCCCCGATGTGAAGTCTATCCGCGCGTATTGGGTGGACGTGGAAAAGAACATGCTCGATTACGTCTCAGAACAGACGGAGACCAGCCTGTGGCGCGATGTGACGTACACCAACCCCAAAGGCGAGACGTTCACGCTTCCGTTGTGGCAGATGATGGTCCAGCCGCCGAATCACAACACACATCACCGCGGCGAGCTGGCGGCGATGTTCGCGTTGATGAATGTTCCGCACCCTGAGGAGGAAATGATCCAGTATTTCTTGAATAAGAGCGGGCAGAAGAAGTTCTAACATGATGGGAACCAAATGGATCGAATGGGCGCGAGAAATCTATTCGTTGAGCCAGGCGGGTTTGGTTTACAGCAAGAATGAATTTGATCTTGAACGCTATAAACGCTTACAGGAAATCACCGCGGAGATGATCGAGAACCAATCAGGGCTCTCGAAAGAATCTGTGTTGCAAAGTTTCTCAATGCAAGCCGGTTATGTCACGCCGAAAATTGATGTGCGAGGCGCAATAATTCGAGAAAATAAGATTTTGTTGATTCAGGAAAAGGCAGATGGAAAATGGGCAATGCCCGGCGGCTGGGCAGACCTCGGTGACGCGCCCGCGTCTGTAGCGGAGCGCGAAGTGTGGGAAGAGAGCGGCTATCGTGTCAAGGCTGAGAAAGTAGTCGCTGTCATCGATGCCAACCGCATCAAGCCGATGGAGTTCTATCATGCCTTCAAGATCATCTTTCTTTGCAGGTTGATTGGCGGCGAGCCGCAGATTAGTCATGAAACACTGGCAGTGGATTTCTTCGAATTGAACAACATTCCATCCTTGTCCATCTACCGCACCAACGAAAATATGCTGAAGGAAGTGTTCGAGCATCTCAAAGACCCGGCGCGTCCAACATATTTTGATTGATGTATTCGCTTCTCCGCTCCTTCCTCTTTCACCTCGACCCGGAAGCATCGCATCAACTCACGCTTCGATTGTTAAGTATCGCAGGAAACTTCCCACTTTCCAATTGGTTTCTCACACGACTCTATAAAACCGAATCAAAACCCGTTCAGGCGTTTGGATTAACATTCAAGAATCCCGTCGGTCTCGCGGCGGGATATGACAAGGATGGAGTGGCAGTTCGCGGACTCGCCGCGCTGGGGTTCGGTCACGTCGAGGTCGGCACGGTCACGCCGAAGCCTCAGGCTGGGAATCCGCGTCCGCGTGTGTTTCGGCTGGCGGAGGATGAGGCGGTGATCAATCGAATGGGGTTTCCATCTCAGGGCATGTCGAAGGTCGCAGGTCGCATGGCGAAGGTTGGCGATCGAAGGTCTGTGATCGTTGGCGTGAACTTGGGGAAGAATAAAGACACGCCGTTGGAAGAAGCCGCGCGCGATTATGTTGAGTTGATGAAGGTGTTTGCTCCGCGGGCGGATTATTTGACCATTAACATCTCATCGCCTAACACCATTGGTTTGCGTCGTTTACAGAATCGTGAGATGTTGGAGAATTTACTGGGTCATATTAACTTGGAACGTGAAACCTGGAACCTGAAACTTCCAATCCTTGTAAAAATTTCGCCTGATCTATCTGATGAAGAATTGGATGATGCAATCGGAGTCATCCTCGATAAAAAAATGGATGGGATTATCGCCACGAACACGACTCTTTCGCGCGAGGGGTTGAGATCAAACTTGAAGGGCGAGACAGGCGGACTAAGCGGCGGTCCGCTCAAAGGTCGGAGTGAGGCGGTTTTGAGTCAGGTTGTGAAGTTGGTCAATGAGAGAGTCCCGATCATCAGCGTGGGCGGAATTGCGAGTCCCGACGATGCAAAGAAAAGACTCGCGTTGGGCGCGAGTCTGGTTCAAGTGTATACCGGGCTGGTCTATCGCGGGCCGGGGATGGTTTGGGAAATGGTCAACGCGATTTAGGGTTGTTGGGCTGGGCGTAGCGCCGCTTGAATGCCTTCTCGGGGGTCTTTGAAAAATCCTTCAGGCAGAGGGAGCGGCGTGAGGTTGGCGCCGGTGTCCAGTTCGCCGGAGGGCAGGTAAAAAAGTTGTGTTTTTGCGTCCGGTCCCAGAGATTGGTCTTGGAAGGCGATCAATATAAAAGTTCCATTGGGACTCCAGCGGACATCGCGATAGCAACAGGAACCGATCGGAGTTTGCTGAATGCCTTTGTGGGTGAGCCAGTTATAGATGTACATTTCGCCCCAGCCGTTATTGCGGCGGTTGGTGTTGAATGTAAATTGTTCCATACCGTCCCAGTCGAAGTCGGGAATTTCGTGAGATTCGTACCCGGCTGGCGTGAAGCGTGTGCCGGGAAAGTTGTCCTTAAGATCGATCAGTTCCGGCTTGCAGTCTGAAATATCGAGCACGCCGATCTGCTCGGCTTGCAGGTTTGGGTTGTTTGCGTCGTTGCCCGTGTATAACCAGGCGACGAGTTGATCGTCAGAAGACCAGCGCGCCTCTCGAACTCTGGCAACTGCCATGGTCTTGGGTGTATGTTCAACCAGACAGGCGTCCTTCATTTGCGAAAGTTGTCCGCGATTGGTGATGGCTTTGAACTGTTCTATGTCAAACGGCACAACGAAGATGGTGTTGCTCATGGCAACCTGAACTTGTTTATTGTCGTGTGAAACCTGAAAAGCATCCACCGACACTTCGGCGGGAAAGGTGGCGAGCGTATCAACCGTATCGGTTGTAATATCGAAGTACTTGATCGTCTTGCCGCTGATGAAGATGATGGTCTTGCCGTCGTTCAACCATTGCAGGTCGGTTTTGGCGGCGCCGTCGAAGGTGAGTTGCCTCAGGTCGGAGCCGTCCACATTCATCAGCCAGATATCGCGGTTGGCGACGAAGGCGATCTTGTCTGCGCCGCCGATGAGCGGGATTTTGGGCGCGAGCGTTTCCCTCGGCGCGGCGAGCGTGGCGGTCTCGGTCGCCGGTGCGGATGTGACGGTCGACTCAACCGTCGGCATGGAAGTGAACGTGACCGGGGCAGAGGTGGGCGCGGAAGTTTGCGTCGCTTCTTTTTCGACGGGCGGGCTGTTCCGGTTTGTCAGCCAGTATCCCGCCGCCGCGACTCCGATCACGCCCAACACGATCACAGCGATGATCGCCGGTGAAAATTTTCTTTTTTCGGCAACGACTTGGTGTTTTCTCGTTGCCCGCAACGCGGAGAGCGTCTGCGTCTTTTTCTCCGCTCCAAGTTGCCCGGCGATCGCTTTGAGGGTTTGAACCATCTCAACCGCCGTGCCGAAGCGGTCATCGCGGCTTTTCGCCATCGCCTTTTGGATGATTAAGTCCATGTCGGCTGGCAGGTTTGGGTTAAACGTCAAAATTCGCGGAACCGGGTCGGTGACGTGCTTGATGGCGACCGCCATTGGAGTGTCGGCTTCGTAGGGCTGTTTACCGGTGAGCATTTCAAAGAGGATGATGCCGAGCGCGTAAATGTCGGCGCGGCCGTCCACTGCGTCGCCGGTGGCTTGTTCGGGCGCCATGTACGCGGGCGTGCCGATGATGCCACTGCCGGTCATGGTGCCGGAACTTTGGGTCATCTTGGCGATGCCAAAGTCGGATATGTACGGTATGCCGCGGCTGTCGAATAAGATATTGCTGGGCTTGAGATCGCGGTGGATGAACCCCCGCGAGTGCGCTTCATCCAACCCGGGCGCGATCTGTTCGAGGATGCGCGCCGCATCTGCCACGCTCATGATCCCTTTTTTGATGCGCTCCGAGAGCGATCCCCCGTTCATGTACTTCATCACGAAATAAGGCAGTTTGCCGTCTTCGGTCTCACCCACGTCATAGACCGGCACAATGGACGGATGTTCAAGTTGGGCAATGATCTTCGCCTCGCGCTGAAACCTCATGCGGAATTGCGGATCGGCGTGGAGCAGTTCGGGCGGCAGGATTTTGACAGCCACCTCGCGTTCAAAGCGCGAGTCGTACCCCCGGTAGACGGTTGCCATGCCGCCGCGCCCTAATTCAGACTTGATCTCGTATATCCCGATCTTTGAAGGTTGCATGGCGCAAGTATACCTACCGGCAAGATTGGGCGCAAGCGTCTTGCGTGACAATCGCATGAGACAAAAACTCCAACAATCGTCTAATACAATCGCAATGCTTGCAAAATTCCTTTTATGGTATAGTGTCGCCACTATGGACGAAAAGATCACAATTATCGAAGGACCGCCGCCCATTTTTGAGGCGGTCAACGACGGCTGGGCGTTGGGCTTGAACGAGCGCGCCCAGTTATCCGTCCCGGCGTTGACGCGCTTACGCACATTCAACGGACCCGCGCTGGTAGAACGTTGTTACCGCGCGTGGAATGCAAAAGCCCCCATCCATTTGCATTATCGCAACGATTTCGGCGTGGAGCAAAGCGCGCCCATCTTTGCCGCGCGCAACGTGGAAACCTCCGACGGGCATGTGCTATTGCTTTGGGTGCATCTCGACAGCGACAAGGTCGAATATGAGTTCGATCAAGGGGACGACGAGACCGACGAAGATAACCTTGAATAAGCCAACCGGCCGGGCATGCGCCCGGCCTCTTTATTTCATTTGTAACCCTCCCGTTGAATTGACTGTTGCCTGAGTTCCGGGTTGACGGTACAATCAGGGCAAACGCAATGATGGATCACTTTACAGGATGCGCGGCGCAACCATCGAAGTGAAAGCGGGCTTCCCGTCCGGGATGCCCGTTTATATTTTAATTTTCAGGAGATGAAAGTTATGGCTGGACAAATCAATGCTTTCCAGATCGCACAGGCGCAATTCGACCATGTAGCGGAACAGTTAAAACTCGACGCCGGCGTGCGCGAGGTCTTGCGTGTGCCTACGCGCGAGTTCACCTTCCGCATCCCGGTGCGGATGGACGACGGCTCGCTCAGCGTGTTCACCGGCTTCCGCGTGCAACACAGCGACGTGCGCGGACCCAGCAAGGGCGGCATCCGCTTTGCGGCAGACGAGACCCTCGACACCGTGCGCGCCCTCGCCATGTGGATGACGTGGAAATGCGCGGTGGTGGACATCCCTCTCAGCGGCGGAAAAGGCGGCATCGTCGTTGATCCTTCCAAACTTTCAGTCAACGAAAAAGAACATCTCTGCCGCGGCTGGGTACAGCAGATGATCAGAAATATCGGGCCGCGGCAAGACATCCCCGCGCCGGACGTGGGCACCAACGCCCAGATGATGGGCTGGATGATGGACGAGTATTCGAAATTATCCGGTGAATTTACGCCCGGCGCGTTCACCGGCAAACCGGTCGGGAGCGGCGGTTCGCAGGGACGCACCGAAGCGACCGGCTTTGGCGTGATCTACAATATCCGCGAAGCGATGAAACGCCGCAATATCGATCCGAAGAATTCTGTGGCGGCGATCCAGGGCTTTGGCAATGTGGCGCAACATGCCGCCATGGGGTTTGTCGAAATCCTCGGCGGGAAAGTGGCTTGTGTTTCCTGTTGGGATCGCAACGATAAAAAATCATATACCTACAGCCACAAAGACGGCGTGGACGCAAAATTCCTGCTTTCGATCACCGATCAATACGGCACAGTGGATAAAGTAAAAGCAACCGAGGCGGGTTACGTGGCAGAAGACGGCGACGCGTGGCTCTCAAAAGAAGTGGATGTCCTCATCCCTGCCGCCATTGAAAATCAGATCAACGCCGAGACGGTGAAGAAAATTTCCAGCCGCTTGAAGATCATGGCAGAAGGGGCGAACGGTCCCACCACGCCCGAAGCGGATGAATTTTTCAAGGAAAAAGGCATCTTCCTCGTCCCCGACTTTTTGTGCAACGCGGGCGGCGTCACCACCTCTTACTTCGAAGGCGTGCAGAACGATATGAACTTCTACTGGTCGAAACAAGAAGTGCTCGGGCGGCTCGACGAAAAGATCACCGATGCCTTCAACGCCGTGTACGAAATGTCGGAGAAAAAGAACGTCTACATGCGCGACGCGGCATACATGGTCGCCATCCAACGCGTGGTAGACGCGATGCAAATGCGCGGCTGGCTTCAAGGCGATTGGTAAACGACCGCGAACGACAAGCCCTCGTCACTCAACGAGGGCTTTTTCTTTTGGATGAAGAACTCGGTTCATTTCGACGGGCAACCTTTCGCGTTTGTAATCCTTTCCAAACAGACTCGTAAACTTCAACATCACTATTCGCCTGTACAATCCCGCCGCTTGTCCTGAGCCCGTCGAAGGGCTTCATTGAGAGCAATCTTTATATATCGGCAGGAATAACCATGCGCGTCGAATCCAACTTCATCAGCATCAAGCGTAAAACGCTCTTGTATTTTGTTGTCGCAGTTTTGACTTTAGGAATCGTCACACCGGTTTTAGCAGACTATCTTGGCCCAGACCGCGCGACCACAACAAGCGAAGTGGACACGTATGATTACGGTGTGTGGGCGCGAGACAACAATAAGGTTCCATATTGCCTCGATAAAAAGGGAAATAAAGCAGACGATTGTGTCGTTTGTGAATGGAAACGTAAGCCAGGCAACGCCTGCGGCGACGCCACCTATTGGTACACACTTGGGACAAAATCAGAAGTCGTAGAAAAAACGATCAATCTTGATCCCGCGACCATCAGCAGTTCCCTGCAAAATTGCAACTCGAACAATGGCTGGTGCAATACTTTGCCCACGCTTACCCTGAATGGAAGCGAACCTTTATCGGGTTACAACATTCTCGCCATCGAAGGCTCACTGAATGGGCGAACCTTCGCCTGTTCGGGTTCTTCGTGCGATGTGCCTTTGAGCGAAGGCAACAATGATTTCACCTTCTGGGCATTATCTTCGTATGGCGACAGTTCCGAGATGGGAACTCTCTCCGCCAAAGTAGATACCGTGTCGCCGAACGTGGGTCTGAATGTCATCGGCTCAAACGGGATGAATACCTGGTATGTTTCTTCTACAACGGTTACTGCCATTGGTTCAGACTCCACCTCAGGACTATCCAGCGTATTGTTATCGGTCAATGGTGGAGCATGGACAGCCTCGACCACCCTTAATGATGGAGTGTATGCCATTGATGTGCAAGCCGAGGACAACGCGGGGAATGTCTCCACTTCTTCCACCACCATTTCGGTAGACACGGTCACACCTTCCATCAACCTGAACGTAAACGGCGCGATGGGAGGCAACGGGTGGTATAGTTCCAACATGCAAGTCACAGCCAGCGCCAGCGATCTCACTTCGGGCATTGCTTCACTCGAAGTTTCCGCCGATAGCGGGCTTTATCAGGCGTACACCTCTCCTGTCTCTTTTACGGACGGCTATCACACGATCCAGTTCAAAGCGACCGACAATGCGGGCAATCAAACTGAAACTCCTATTCAAGAATTTTATATAGACACCACGGCCCCCGTGATTGACCTCCCTTCTTCATGGGAAGTGAACAAGACTATTGGATACAACATTCAGGATGATGGTAGCGGACTTGCCGCACTGAGAATCGTGATTGAAGACGAAGACGAGAAATACAAAAAAGTCGCGTGGGACGAAGAGGTGTCAGGGAACAAGTTCACAGGCGAGATCACATGGAATGGTAAGTTCAAAGATGGAACGATTGCCCCTCCCGGCGAATATCTGGTGTGGATCAAAGCTAAAGACCAAGCAGGCAATGAGCGTTTCGGATTGGGCAGGGTGATTGTTCCTCAACCAACAGTTTTCTCTCTGCTCCAACCTACAACCACAAATAATCAGGAAACACCCCTTCCGCCACAGGAATTATTCGATGAGGATGAGTTGCCCTTTACAAACCCATCGGCAACGACCACTCCGCAACAGAATCTAAGTTTCGGCGAATCAATCACAGATCCTAAAGAGAGTACTCAAACTTCCCTATCGCTGGCTACTGGCACAGCCTCCGCTTCCGCTACGACCAACTCAAACATCCTGTGGGGCGCAACTGCCGCCGCGCTGATCGGCTGGGCAACGGCTACCGCGTTGGAAGAAAAGAAGAAGCGCAAAGCGTTGCATCGAGCCAGTCGAGATGAAGAGCCATCGTTGACCCGCCAAGAGAAGGAACTCGCTAAACAACGCAAAGAATTACAAAAGATATGGGATGCCAACGGCGCGGCGATCTATGAGGCGAACCGGGAATATCAAGCGAAGCATGGCAAGGAAATGGATGCGGCGGCCAGAAGCAAGGCGATCAAGGATGCAACCAAGAATGGCGTCTTCAATGCTGGGGCGTATGCGTCCAATTTGGAAGCGGAGCAGACGAGGCAGGATGCGCGGAACGAACGCATGGCGAACAAGATGACGCGCTTGGAGCAGGAAGAAGAAGTCCGTTGGCAAGCGCAACAAAAAGCGGCAGAAGAGAAGCAGAAAGCCGAAGAGTTGCAGGCAGGCTATGCCGCCTATTACGCCGCGATGAGACAGGGGGAGCAGGAAGCACAAAAAAACTGGTGGGACAAGGCAGTAGACTTCGTAGAGGAGAATATTGTTGAGCCAATTTAAAATACATGGAATTCGGTTACCACCTTTGTCCGGGAGGAAATCGTTGAACCTGCGATAATGGTTCTTGATAAACAGGTTTATCAACCTTACATTAAGCCAGCGATGGAAAAGGTCGAAAAGGTTGTCAAACAATCGACCAAGTGGGTGAATGAACATGTCTATCAGCCATATATCAAGCCTGTGGTTGATAAAGCAATCACTACTGTAACTACCATCGCGAACGTGGCAATGGAGGGGGTTCAGAACAGCTGGGCAAACGTGGTCAGCCTGTTTCAAGCTCATCCTGCAGCGGCTTGGACAACCGCAGGAACAGTGACCCTTGCCGCAATTGCAGGAACGACCTATTATCTAAATTGTTTAGGACAACCAATCTTCACTCCGCCCGCTGTCTCGCTTTTCAATCTGGCAGGTATTGGGGCGTTGCCGGTGGCGGGTGTTCTCACCACCGGAAAGAAAAAGCGATTTCACGGTATCGTAGTTGGAATGTTGCTACTCGGCATGCTCCTCTCCGCGTGTGGAACGGGAAATGTGCCGTCTGTACCAACGACCACGCCAACGCTTTGTCCAGCTACCGAGACACCCGTGCCTATCCCACCAACAGTTCCACCGACGGCAACAACTACACCTATACCGTTTACGTTACCACCAGCAGTATATGTTGTACAACCAAATGATGTGTGTATAAATATCGCTGTGCGATATGGAATAACTGTGGATGAGTTTGTTGAAGCTAATAATAGCGACGCTAATCCAAATAATCAAATTTATTATGTCCCCAACACAGATCCCAACAAGGTGATATGTATTATCAATGCCGGTATAGAATACATAATTCCCTCAATCTCTTACAGAACACCTGCAGAATATGTAAACTATTGGCAGGGTTATTGTATTGAGTCGGAGAAAGATGGAATAAAAGTAACTGCTCAGGGTAGCGGAGCAACAAAATCGGGCAAAAAAGGAGAGCCAGCAAAAGCAAGGCTCAAAGCGGCAAGAGCCTTGACGCCATTTTTGCGGGCAGTAGAAAGATAGGCGCGAATCTGGC
>WBZR01001425.1_pt1 | contig 29749 bp, 23 predicted proteins | sample 5204231 | NCBI WGS metagenome assembly WBZR01 (sample SAMN12412403, study PRJNA552823) | activated sludge metagenome | isolation source: activated sludge from anammox sidestream of wastewater treatment plant... | place: USA: Virginia | collected 2017-08
AATGATTATGGAGATACACTTTGGACAAGATTTATTGATACAGCATACGGTAAAGCAATTGTTTCAAGCGGAGATGGAGGTTGTGTATTTACAGGGTTTAAAAACTCAGCATTTACTGGAAAATATGATTCAAATGGCAATTTAGTATGGTTTAAAGAATATACTAATAATATTATTTTTTCAGGACTGGATATTATACAAACTAATGATAAGGGATTTATTCTTTGTGGAGCAGCATTTTATGATTCTGCAATAGTTGTAAAAACAAATTTCAAAGGAGATATAGAATGGTTGAAAATTTATTCGGCAGGAGGTCATAAAGTATACAAAAACATTATTTTATCAAATTATGATGGCTATATTCTAGCAGGATCAATTAGTAATTTTATTAAAGATACCACACGTTCTGTGATTTCTAAAATAGATGAATACGGAAATTTAATATGGGAAAATACGTTTATTTTTGGAGGAAATACTGGAATTACAGATATTAGTAAAAGTAATAGCTTTTATTTAGTTTGCGGAGAAATAATTATCAACAATTATTTCAGAGTTTTCTTTCGAAGAATCGATGAATCAGGAAATGAAAATTTTACAAAAATATTTATAAGTGATGATGAAGAATCAACTCCAAGGATAAAAGCAATTAACAACAATAAATATGTTATGAGTATGGCAAGACTTACAAACACATTTCCACTTAGATATTATTCAAAAATTATCACTACTGATAGTTTAGGTACTGTTTTAAACCAAAAATTTTACAATGGATTTGGAGATTTAATTATACTTTCAATCTTACCTTTAATTAACGGTGATATATTATATACAGGTTATGCCGAATTTCAACCATTTCCTGTTAGAGAAGATGTTTATGCATTAAGAACGGACATTCTATTAAATGCACCTCCGCCAATATCAATTATTTCGCAAAATTATACTTTGCCTAAAGTTTTTAATCTAGATTTTTATCCAAATCCTTTTAATATAAATGCTTTAATAAAGTATAAGATTTCAAAAACATCACATATAAAACTTTCATTATACGATTTGCAGGGAAAAGAAGTTAAAGTTTTAGTAAATGAATATAAAAATACAGGAAATTATGATTTAATTTTTAATGCAGAAAATTTATCTTCCGGAGTATATTATTTGGTTATGTTTTCATCAGAACGAATTATTTTAACAAGAAAAATAGTACTTATAAAATAATTTCTTTAATAGTTAAATTTTACAATTATGAAAACAATCATATTTTTATTAATAATAATATTTTTATCTTTAAATATGAATATTATTTATACACAGGAGAATAATGCAGGAGGGGATATATTCATTCTAAATTATTCATCAAAAAATATTTGGGTTAGAGTATATCCGATTAGCATAGTCTTTAATGCTGATAATAATAACAATGGCAATTATGATTTTCATGCTATGACAACAAATTCTGGTTATCATTTTATAAATGGAAGAGGTAGCAGCGAAGATGGGAAGTATTTATTGTCTCCTAATTCAGATGGAATATCCTATAATATGGAAGGAGTCACGACAGCAGGGGAAGCTGTAGCAGGTATTGGGAGAGGAATATATAGATTTGAATTTTTTTATGATAATATAAATAATTTGGTTGATAGTGCAATTGTAGAATGGGATGCCGGTTATGATTTTGGTGATTTAACATTATTGTTCAATGACGAAATTGAACCAGCTGGTATAGAATCATATTACTTTGCAGGAATGCCTAATCCAACCCCATTACCGGATAATAGAAAAATAAATTGCTGGTCTTATTTAAATAGGGATAAAAATTATGGTAATTGGGTTTTTGATGATATAATATATCAAAATCTTCCAATTTTACCTCAAGATTTTAGACAAAATTGCGGAACAGAAAGTCATATTGCAGAAGATTTGGAGAATGAATGGCGTATCGGGATTTTAACTTTAAATATGTTTATAAAAAAAGATAATATTCATACACAAGATGGAGAAATGCCTGGTGCACCACATAGAATAATATTAACACCTGGCGTAAGAATGACACTTGACAATAATATTGATTTTACAATGAAACATAATATGACTTATGAAAATTATTACAACATTTTAACTGTTCAAGAAAATGCTACATTAAAATTAAACCCTAATTCAACAATTAACATTGAAAATACTAATTGGGTAGTTTTTGAGTGTCATAGTAATATAATTTTGTATAATAACGCAAAAATTATCTTCCAAAACGGTTCTAAATTCTGCAACCGTGGTGCAACTATGCAAAATTCAGGCCAAATTATTTTCCTGGGTAATATTAAAATGGCAGGATGCTCGGGAATTGTTTCATGTACAGATAGTTATATTAAGGATAGCGTTAAGTTTATATTGGAAAACAGCTCATCTATTGAAATACCTGATAGTACTACATACATTTTTGAAGGGAATGAAACTATTTTAAAATGTAAAGATAGTTCAAAGATCAAATTCGGCAAAGGCTCAAAGCTTGTATTTGAAGATGGCGCAAGAATAAATGCCAATAACTGTAAGTTTGTAAGCTATGATAGTACCGAAACATGGGACGGTATTTATTTAAGCGGAGTTTCCTTTGATACTTTAAAGAACTGCACATTTCAGAATGCGTTAAACGGTATAAATGTATTAAATAAACAACAAACCGGATTCGGTTCTGCACCTGCAACTGAAATTACTGACTGTGTTTTTAAAAACTCAACAAGTACTGAACTTTTAAATTACGTTTATGTAAATAACAGCAATAATGTACTTGTTAAAGGATGTAATACGGTTAAAACAGGCTCTGCCGGATTTACAGCAGGTATTATAGCAGAATACTGCTCCGCAGGCGGAGTTGTAATTTGTGATAATAATATTAATTATGTTAATACAGGTATTTCACTGCTTCAATCTTCAGAATACATTGCCCGAAATGTAATTACAGGATATAACAATACAGGAACAGGAATATACTTAGATAACTCCAATGGCACAATAGAATACAATACAGTAAATAACTTTCAGAAATCAGTATTTGGCTCTTATTCATCGCCTTATCTGCTTAAAAATACTTTGATTGATGCATATATAACAAATATAGACCTTGTAAACAGCTCAATGCCGGTTATGAAGCCTGTAATATCATCTTCAACATTAAGATGGCTTGGAGGTAATAATACAATATCAGGATATCCAACAAACAGCGGTATAAGGTTTACTGACTGTTATCCTTTAATGGATTCCGGCTATAACAGAATAATAGTTAACGGCTCTGATTATCTGAACGGATATTTTTCTATGGTAATACAGACCGTTAATGCAAGAATTAATTACTGGTATGATAATCCTCCTAATTCATCACTTTTTGATATAACCAATGGCTCTGCTATTTACAGCAATCCGTTTGACGGTTCGAGTCTTCCCGCTACAGACGGCACAGAGTTAAACTCAATTGGCTGGGGTTTATATGATACAGTATTTACCAAAACACTTGGAGATAACCTTACCCCAGAAGATATGTTCACACAGGCATATACTGAGGAAATGTCAAATAACTACACAGATGCAATAGCTCATTATAAAGAAGTAGTAAGCAGTTATAAGACAAGCGAATACGCACCTGTATCACTGGCAAGAATATTCAACTGCTTAGAGAAATCAAGAGCAAACTTATCACAATATTATGCAATACAGGGCTATTATACAAATATTCAAAATAACTCAGCATATCCGAATGCAACAAGAGAGCTTTCAGAAGATTTTAAGATAAAATCAAAGGTAAAGCAATATAGCACAGAAGATGCAATCACAGATTACGAAACAATTTATCAGAGCAATCAGAGCAACTCCAAAGGAGCACATGCATTGGTTAATAAATACTGTCTGCAAAGGATGGTATCACAAGATGCACAGAACGGCAGTAACGTAAATTACACAAGCCATAAGCTTGATATACTTTCCATGATAACAGGCGAGGATCTAAGAAATCATGCATATACAATAAATAACCAGCCAAGGCAGTATAAGCTTCATCAAAATTATCCGAATCCATTTAATCCTGTAACAAGCATAAAATACGAAATTCCCCTCTTGAGAGGGGTGTACGCCGAAGGCGGACGGGGTGTGTTTATTACAATAAAAATATACGACCTGCTTGGCAGGGAGGTTTTCACTTACAGCGATCACAAACAGGCAGGAAGTTATGAAGTGAAGTTTGAAGGGAGTAGCTTGGCGAGCGGAATGTATTTTTATTCATTGGAAGCTAATGGATATAAGGATACAAAGAAAATGGTGTTAATTAAATAAAAAGTGAAAATACAAAAAAATAAAGTAAAAATTAACCCGGCAAGTTTATACTATCGGGTTTTTTATAACATTCTGCCGATAAAATCGGCAATTTTTATGTTTATTTGTAAGTTTGTCATAAATTTATAAATTGAGATTAACGTAAAAAATTCCTAAATTTATTAGTTTTTAATACATACTACCTGTTTTCCTGAAATTTATTAACAGGTATAGCCCGGATGGTGAAATTGGTATACACGCTGTGTTCAGGGCGCAGTTCCGGTCACGGAGTGCGAGTTCGAGTCTCGCTCCGGGCACTATAAAAAATAAAAAATTAAACTTGATGTCCAGTGCAATCAGCAAGAAATGGACTATTGCACAATCAGCAGATGAACAAAAGATTAAAGTACTTTCTCAGGAGATAAATGTTCCCGCCTCGCTTGCCGGCATTTTGGTTGCGAGGAATATACTTTCACGTGCTGATGCAAAAAAATATTTTGTCCATGACATAAAAAATCTCTATGACCCCTTCCTTATGAAGGGTATGGATAAAGCATCCAATAAGATCATAGAGGTTATAAATAATAAAGAAAATATCCTTATCTTTGGCGACTACGATGTTGACGGAACTTCCGGTGTGGCTATGTTTCGTACATTTCTTAATGACCTTGGAGTTCCAAACGAGGTTTTTATCCCCGATAGATTTACCGATGGTTACGGGCTTTCTAATACAGGTGTTGATTATGCCAATACACTTGGTATAAAGCTTATTGTTGCTATTGATTGCGGTATTACTGCTGTTGATAAAGTTAATTATGCCAAATCACTTGGTATTGAAATGATAATTTGCGATCATCACCAGCCGCCGGAAGTTTTGCCTGAAGCTTACGCTGTACTTGATGCACTTCAGCCGAATTGTGATTATCCATTCAAAAGTCTTTGCGGCACAGGGGTTGCATTCAAGCTAATTCAAGCTGTGTGCAAAAAAATGGAGCTTGATAATTGGCAAAACCTTATTGATTTTGTTGCTGTTGCAACGGCTGCTGATATGGTTCCGGTAATTGATGAAAACAGAACGCTTATCAGCTATGGTTTCAGGCAGATGCTTAATGACCCAAGACCCTGCTATGCTTCAATTTTTAAAAACTCAAACCTAAAAATGGAGCATATTACAACTTCTAATGTTGTGTTTACCATCGGTCCGCGTATCAACGCAGTTGGCAGACTTGGTGATGCTACAAGAGCAGTAAAATTTATGACCTGCAGGACTGTTGAAGAAGCTGATGAACTTATGAGCGTTTTAGAAAAAGAAAACTCAAACCGTAAGAAAATTGACAGTGAAATATATGTACAGGCACAGCATTCTTATGAAGAATATAAATCAGCCGCAGCAGGTTCTGAAGAAAAAGATGATGTTGCAATTGTTCTCCATAATCCGGAGTGGCACCCGGGAGTTCTTGGTATAATTGCCTCTAGGATGGTTGAAAAATATTACCGCCCTAGTATTATTTTAACAACATTTAACGGTTATGCAAAAGGTTCTGCAAGAAGTATAAATAATTTTAATATTTATGAAGCAATTAAACGTACTTCCGAAGAATGCAATGCAGTTGTTCAGTTCGGAGGGCATTTTCATGCTGCAGGTATTGAAATTGAAGTTGAAAAAGTTGAAGAGTTCCGTTCAACATTTAACCGCATTGCAAAAAATATTATCAGCACCAGCACAAAAGGTCAGGAGCTTTTAATACCTGAACTTAAAGTTGATACTGAAATTGAAATTAATGAGGTAAATCAGCGGTTTGTAAAAATATTAAGCCACTTTGAACCGTTTGGTCCCGGAAATATGACACCTATGTTTATATCACGAAATCTGCAGATTGTTGGGGAACCTAAAACCTACAACGGTTCTACAACGGTATTTAAAGTCCGCAAAGCAGAGCAAAGCAATTCAAGATTTGATAATTATGTATTTGATTGCGTGTATTACCAGTCACCCGATCTTGATGACTCATCAAGGTATTTTCTTAAAAAAGATACAAATCTTGATATAGTTTATTCGGTTGAAGAAAATCACTGGAACGGAAATACAAAAACGCAATTCAGGATAAGGGATTTAAGGATTAATCAACAGCTTAATTAAACAATTTTAAATAAATATTAATAACTAATATATAATTTTTAAGCAGTATGTCCGGACACTCTAAATGGTCAACAATTAAAAGAAAAAAAGGCGCTATTGATGCAGCAAGAGGGAAAGTATTTACAAAGATCATTAAAGAAATCACCGTTGCTGCTCGTATTGGAGGGGGAGATATTGAAGCAAATCCCCGTTTAAGACTTGCAGTTAATAGTGCAAAATCAAACAATATGCCTGCCGATAATATCACACGTGCAATTAAAAAAGGCACTGGCGAGCTTGAAGGTGTAAGCTATGAAGAAATTACTTATGAAGGATATGCCCCGGGTGGTGTTGCACTTATTATTGAATCTATGACAGATAACCGCAACCGAACAGTTGCGGAGCTAAGACACATGCTCACAAAAAACGGCGGAAATTTGGCTGAATCTGGTGCTGTAAGCTGGAATTTTGAGCGTAAAGGTGTTATTACTGTTGCTAAAGGCAGCTACACTGAAGATGACCTGATGAATGTTATTCTTGACTCCGGCGCTGATGACATGAAAGATGAAGGTGATTTTTTTGAAGTTACTGCTTCAATTGAAAATTTTGAACCTGTAAGAAGAGCTATTGATAGTTCATCGCTTAGCGGTGCTAAAATAGAAAGTGCTTCGCTGCAGTATGTGCCTAAAACTACTGCAAAAGTTGAAGGTAAAGATGCTGAAGCTGCTTTAAAACTAATTAATGTACTTGAAGATTATGATGACGTTCAAAATGTATATTCAAATGCCGATATTGATGATAAAGTGATGGAAGCTTTTGGCTAAAAAATTGTAAATTTCAAATTACAAATTTCATATTGATTATACTTGGAGTTGATCCCGGTACGCTTTTTACAGGTTATGCTGTAATTAGCGGTGTTAATGAAAAGCTGAAATTGCTCTGCTGTGATATTATTAAAAACCCTGCAAAAAATTCATTTCCAATTAGATTAAAACACATTTATGACGGACTTGTTGAAGTTATAGAAAACTACAAATCTGATGAATTTGCAATTGAAACAGCATTTTACGGCAAAAATGTTCAATCAACCCTAAAGCTTGGACATGCAAGAGGTGTTTCTATTCTTGCAGCAGTTAATAAACAAGTTCCTACAACTGAATATTCACCGCGCGAAGTTAAAAAATCTGTTAGCGGAAAAGGCGCCGCTTCAAAAGTGCAGGTTAGATATATGGTTTGCTCTGCACTTGGTATAAAAGAATCAAAACTGCCAAAGCAAACCGATATATCTGATGCAATTGCTGTTGCATTATGTCATCATAACAGGCTGTTAATGTATTTGGGAAACAAAAAAACTTTACCCACTAAAAAAATAAAACTAAAATCCAAATCAAGCCGATGGGCTGAATATATTAATCAAAATCCGGGACGGGTAATAGTTAACCGATAGATATTTTATGATTGATTTTATTAAGGGCAAACTTATAAATAAAAAAACTGCTTCTCTGGTAATTGAAGCAGGGGGAATTGGCTACAGCATTAGTGCAACACTTGGGGCTATTGAGCAAACCGGAGAAATTGGTTCAGAAGTATTGATGCCGGTTTATCTTCATTTTAAAGATAATCCAATTTCAATGATGCTCTATGGTTTCAGCAGTGAAACTGAAAGGGAGTGTTTTAAACAGATAATTTCAGTATCCGGTATCGGTCCCAAAACAGCTTTGGCAATACTTTCAGCAATAAATTACAATGAGTTTATTGAAATGATTATAAAGGGCAACTACCACCCGCTGACAACAATTACAGGTGTAGGCAAAAAAACTGCCGAAAGAGTAGCTGTAGAGCTGAAAGATAAAATCGGTAAGATTGAAACTGATAGTTCTTTTACATCACTAAATACAAACAAACTTGGCGAGCTTGGAAAAGCGTCTGAAGTTATTTCTGCATTAATTTCGCTGGGTTATAACCGGCTGGAAGCTGATAAAATGGTTAAACAGATATCTTTAAGAAATGATTTTATGGAAATGCCTGTTGAAAGTATTGTCAGAGAAATTTTAAGGGGAAAATAAATTTTCAATACATTGATGAAATTTTAAAATGATTAACCTACCCCTCAAACTCAGTTTTATCAATTTCCTCAATTGGTATCGGGTAGTTTCCGCTGAAGCATGCATCACAGTATCCTGTATGCTCACCGTGTTTATTTATACCCTGCGGCACTGAATCATGCAGTTTTTCCAATGATAAATATTCAACTGAATCTACATCAAGGTATTCCCTAATCTTTTCAATATCCCGGTCGCATTGGTTAGCAATAAGTTCTTCTCTTGAGGGGAAATCCATCCCGTAATAACACGGAGATATAATAGGTGGTGAAGTAATTCTTAAATGAATTTCTTTGGGCTTAGCTTCTTTTACAAGTTTAACTAACTGTTTAGCTGTTGTTCCGCGGACAATTGAATCATCTACAATTACTACTATTCTGTTTCTTAATACAGATTTTACTGTATTAAACTTTGCTTTTACCTTTATTTCTCTGTTATCCTGCCCGGGCTGTATAAATGTTCTGCCTATGTAATGGCTTCGTATTAGTCCCAATTCAAGTTTAACATAGGGATTTGTTTTTATTGTCTCAGTTACAAATCCAAGTGCTGCAGTATTGCTTGAGTCAGGTACACTTATTACCACAACTTTTTTATCTTCAACATTGGCTTTAGGTGTGGGTTTTTCAATTGAAAGATTTTTGCCAAGTTTTCTTCTTACCTTATCTACTGTATGCCCAAAAATAGTTGAATCAGGACGGGAAAAATAAATATATTCAAATATACAGTGTTTAGTTTCATTTCTTTGTTCAATAAAAAATGATTTAACCTTACCTGTCTTTATTACATCCTCATCAATCTGAATTACTTCACCTGCCTTTAGGTCTCTGATATATGATGCATTAATGATATCAAATGCACAGGTCTCAGAGGCAAACACAAAACTCTTACCAAGTTTTGCCATTGAAAGCGGGCGAACAGATAACGGATCACGGATTGCAAACATTTTATCATCAGTTAAAAGAATAATTGAATATGCTCCCCGAACATTTCTGGCTGCATCAAGAACTTTATCAATCATTTCATCTTTCCGCGAGCGTGCTATAAGATGTAAGAAAATTTCGCTGTCTGTAGAAGTTTGAAACAATGTTCCTTCATCCTGAAGTTTATTTCTAAGCTCTTTTGTGTTTGTAAAATTTCCGTTATGTGAAAGTGCCAGATGCCCTTGTTTAAAATTCACCTTAAATGGCTGAATGTTAGCACGGCTATCCGATGCCCCTGTTGTTGAATATCTGTTATGACCTATTGCGGCAGTACCTTTTAAAACATTAGTTAGTATATTTTTGCCTGAAAAAACATTTAATGCTATTCCATGTCCCTTATGAATATTAAAACGGTATCTTCCGTCTTCTAGTATTTCTGAAACACATATTCCTGATGCCTCTTGACCTCTGTGCTGCTGGGAGTGAAGCCCGTAGTATGTCATAACAGAAGCCTGCGGGTGGTTATATATTCCAAAAATTGCGCAGTTGCTTCGGGGTTTATCCTCACCGTCAAAATCGTTTGGGTCATTGTTCAGAATCTTGAAATTGTTGTTTAATTCTTTCACTGGTTATTTATGATTATATTATTCTAATCTGATATGATTGCTGAAAATCCATCCGCGGTCTTGTTTCCAGCATTCTACTCTGTATATTCCTTTTTCTTTTACATCCCATGAAATATTCATTCCTCGTTGGGAATTTATTAATTTACCGTTATGAACAAGTTTTATTTCGCATTCATCGGGTACTAATACTTTTAATATTACATTTTCATTATTTGATGAAATTGTATCACCCATATTGCATGTTATTCCTTTAAATTCAGCGTAAAACCTGAATCCTTTGGCATTTCCATTGTAATAATTGGCTATAAAACATTTGCCTGTTCTTAATGCATTAAGTATTTGGAATTTATCCTTCTCAAATGATTCATTTTTATTCTTCAGTACTGGCTCATTCAATAAAACATGTGTTCTTATTGATTTGAATAATACCTTGTATGCAAATATTTCAACCTCAAAAAATCCTAAAACGTTCTGCTTAAGTGCATGTGCATCTACTCCGCCTATTGCTGTAACACTCCTGTTTAAAGCAGAATTATCCCATCGTTTTAGACTTTTTACAGAAGGCGCAATGACAGATTTTAATGGATGTAAAAATCTGTCAATTTTATTTGATTCATCCATTCCTTCTATCCATTCACTCATGTGATTCCATATTTCAATTCCTGTAAAATCATCAGTTTCTGCCTGCCATGGATATGAAGGATGTTCAGGAAGGTGATTTCGCTGTTCATCCGGATGTGCAAGAAATCCTATACCGCCTTTATCCTTTATTTGCTTTACATATTCATCTGCTGAAAGCTTACAGCCTAACTCACCATTTGGAAGTTCTTTATATGTCCCTATTAATTCATCAATCCCAAATGTTAGGTAATGATTTTTATTTTCGGCATCATTTACTTCATATCCTATTAATACCATAACATTATTAAGCCAGCGTTCATAGCCATCTTCCTTCGGTTTTAATGTATTATGGTCTGTCATCATAATAAAATCCAAACCGGCTTCATACGCGGCTTTTGCTATATCTTCTATCTTTCCCGTGCCGTCACTGTAAACAGAATGAATGTGTATAGCACCTGCATATTCGTACATTTGGAATTAATTATATGAATTAAATATGAATAATTGCAAAAATAGCTTTAAATCTAATTAATATAAATGTATTATTGCATATATGAATAGTTACATGTGCAAAAAACATATAATATCAAATCTTAAAATACCATTATTAATATTACTGTTTTCCGGGAGTTCCTTTGCCCAATTAAAAGATGAAAATATTGCTATAAAATGGGGGAGCTGGCTGCTTCTGCAGGCAATTCCTTCACCTAATTTTTATGAAGATTCTGGTAATAATAATAAAAGTCTGAGATTTGGGCTGGAGTGGCAGGTAATTCCTATTTCTTTTTCGTGGAGTGCCAATAAATATGTATCAAAATTAAGTGTATTTAAAATTCCGCCCGTTAAACGGTTTTCAGGATCTGTTGAAACATATTTTGAGCCGGTTTTTGTTCCGGGAGGTTTTAAAAACAACAATCTGGCAAAATTTCATTTTAAAGCAGGAGCAAGAATTATTTTGCCTGTATTTCACGGTGGTGAATACATGGCTGTTTCTTTTGGTGCGGGATACTATAGACAAAATGCTCTAAATGAAAAATATGAAGGTATAAATTACGAAGCTTCTGTATATACACTCTACGGAATGCTTGGTTTAAAATTTAACTATAATCAAAATGCTATTAACAGATACAGCTTTGGTTTATATATTAAATATTATTAAATGATAAAACAAATTTTAAATATATTAATTTTATTTTTAACGGTATTATTTTTTAGCTCATGTAATCTTTTGCTTGTTGCCGTAAAAAATGTCCCGACTTTTTTTGAAGCACCTAAAAAAGTTAAAAATAAAATTAAAGATCCTGTAAAAAAAGATGTTAAGCTTTCAGCTTTATGGATTGGGCATGCAACTGTTCTGCTTCAAATGGATGATAAAGTAATTATCACTGATCCGTTTTTAAGTGAAACAGCAGGGGAGTTTGCCAGACGTGTTATTGAACCGGGTATTGATGAAGCAAATATACCTCCTTGTGACCTTGTGCTAATTTCTCATCCGCATTTTGACCACCTGAACTATTACTCTCTGGAGCTTCTTGAAAAGAAATGCTCAAACACAGCTCTTGTTTTTCCCGATGGACTTGAACAGTATTTGCCGGACTACAATATGAAAATGGTTAAAATGAATAATAAAGAGGGCTATAAAAAATCAGTGATAGGCGAAACAAAAATTATTAACGGTATTAAGTTAACAACTGTATTTGCACAGCATTGGGGCGGAAGATATGGATTTGACGGGTATTTTTGGGGTGATCATTCTTATACCGGGTATATAATGGAGTATAATGGACTTACTGTTTACTTTGCTGGTGATACAGGATATGACAGCACGGCATTTAAACAAATAGGACGAATGTTCAAAATTGATCTTGCATTAATTCCTATTGGACCTTGTGCTGATTGCAAAAACTGCGGAACCTTTAATCATGTTTTTCCGCCTGATGCTTTTATGATATATAGAGATATAAATGCTAAATGGATGATTCCAATTCATTATGGTACTTTACATTTTGCTCAGGCAGATCCTATGGAACCTTTATTGGCTTTCCGTGAAATAATAAAATCTAATAATGCTGAAAATAATGTTAAAATCCTTAATATTGGTGAACAGGAAATTTTTTTAAGAAAATAAAACGGAGCTTACTTATTTAGCGGTAAACTCCATTTCATAACTTCTTCAGTTTTTAATAAACACGTTTCCAATGTCCCGGAACCCATACCCGCTTTCCGAATTTATGAGCGTAATGACCGGGTACCCAAACATATCTGGGGTATTTTTTTATGATTGTTGTACCTGTTTTGGTATTTGCTGAAAATGTTTTTTGCGGTACAAAAAATGTGCATAATAGAATCACAATTAGCGATAGAGTTACATTTTTGAGGATTTTCATTTTTTATCTCCTTTTTAATTTGTTTAAAAATTAGACAAAGAATGGGTTAAAAGGTTTAATGTATATTTAAGGGTTTTTTTTAGATTATTCTTTAATAAAAAGCTTTTTAAGTCTGAATGAAAGATTAACAAGAATCAGAGTTAATTGTATATTTTGTCCTATTAGTTTTTCGGCTTCTTCAAGCTCAAGAATTATGTTAAAAATTTCACTCTTAGGAAAGTTTTGATTAAGCTTGCCAAGTCTCACATTTAGATCATAATTTACTAAGTGTTTTTCATCAGGGTTACCATCAGTTTTTACTCTAAGCAGATCCCGTATCCAGATATTCAGGAAAAAAAGAAACTGCCGTGTTTTTTCTCTGTTATTTTTTGCTGTGATACTTCGGCTGATAGTTACTACCTGTGCAAAATCATTTTTTAACAATGATACTAAATAATCCAATGCAGTATTGCGAAGTTCTTCTATTCCGATTTTCAGCAGATCCTCTGCCCTTGAATAACTGCCAAAACTTAAACGGGATGCCAGTTTAATTTGTTTTTCGGTATATGATCTTTCTTCAAGCAGTTTATCAAAAATATCATTTTCAGAAAGTGCTTCAAAATGTATTTTTTGACAGCGGCCTATTATAGTTTGCGACAAAGTGTTAAGCTTTGATGTAGTTAGTATAATTATACTTTGTCTGGGCGGTTCTTCAAGTATTTTAAGCAATGCATTAGATGCTTCCGGTTTCATTTTTTCTGCTTCACTTACAATAAATATTTTTTTAATTCCTTGCGGTGCTGAAAGATATATTCTGCTTACAAGATCCCGAATTGAATTTATCCTGATATTATTTGCTCCGCTTATGTTTATATGGTGATATGGATTTTCTGATTTTATTGCCAATTGTTCCATATATTCATCAAACTCAGCAGCAGGAAGTTTTTCAACAGGGTCGCTTTCAGAATCATCAGTTTTTGCCGAAGGCAGTGCGCAAATAAACTTAAAGTATTCTGAACGGAATGCAGAAATTTTTTTGCAATTATAGCAATTATCACATGCTTCGCTATTGTACTGTACATTTGTGCAATTAACTAATTTGGCAAATTCAATTGCTGTTGCATCTTTACCAACACCAACTGAACCTTCAAATAAATAGGCATGTGAAATTTTAGAACTTAAATAAGCGGAAATAAGTTTTTCTTTTACTGCTTGTTGCCCTATAATATTTTTCCACATATAAAAATTAATTGTAAAAGAATTAAAATGCGTTCCCTAAGCCAAACTGTATAGCATATTTATTTTTAAATATTGCAGAAGGCTTTTGCCAAAGCCATTTTTCGCCATTTGCGGCAAGCGGGTCATACAGTTTAAATCCAAGGTCAACTCTAATTGGTCCAATAAATGAGTCATACCTTATACCAAAACCGCAGGAAAGTGCCACCTGATTAAGTTTAAAATACCGGTCAGTTTCCCATACATTTCCGTAATCTAAAAATACAACTCCCCATACCGGATAAAAAAAACTTCGCTGTGGAAATGGTTTTCTTCTCCACTCTAAGCTTCCTTTTACAAGAAAATTTCCGCCTTCTTCAGGTTTATCCAAAATTCCTCCTGTTTGAGCACGCCAGCCCCTAAGACTGTTTCCGCCTCCCATAAAATATTTGTATATAGAAGTTACCGGAATTATATTTTCACTTTTACCATACTCAATTATATCACCAATTTCAAAATTTGTTGCTACTATTGATGTTTGCCTGTCTCCTGATATATCAAAATAAAAACTGTTAACTGTATTTAGCTTATAATATTGTGAATAATTAAGACTCTTATTAAAAATATTTATTAGTCTGGGGATATTGCCTGCTGATTCAAATGTAATTGAATGATAAAATCCCTTTGAAGGATTAAACAGGTTGTTTGTGTTATTATGAACTAATGTTAAACCTAAAATACTGTTTACAAGATATAAATTATCATAAACTCCGTTGCCTAATACATCAAATTTTAATTTAAGGTAATCAAAGGTTATATCAGAAAATGCATTGTTATAGAATGTATAATCTGCAATAAAATAAGTTGTTCTAAGAAGATTTTTCCATACTAAATATTGCAGTTGTTTTGTGAGATTTAAAAATCCTAATTCAGGTGTATATGTTGCTGTGATATTATTATTGAATAAAAATGGCTGAAAAAGTGATAACTTTAAAATTAAAGCATTTATATACGTTGAGTTATACTGTCCTTCTGCAGAAATACTGAATACTCTTCCTCCTCCAAAAAAATCCTTATCTTTATATTCAATTCCTGTTCCTAAAAAAAGACGGTTTGTTTGATATGATGTAAATATAGAGGGAGTAATTTCATATTTTTTATTTAAGGTTATATTAACATCCATATCAATAATCTTTAAATTCCTGTAAATAGTAACCGGAACTACTCTCCCAAGTTGAATAATTGCATGCTTTGAAAGATTTTTTTCGCTTTCTAAAATCTTGCTTTTGCTGAAAATATCACCTTCCTTAAAAGCCATTTCTCTTTGTATAACATTTTTCTTTATATCATATTTATTATTTTCAATTTTAATTTTAATTTTTCCAAACCTAAAAACATCATTTGTACCTATAAATCTAATACCTACAAGCACTTTATTTTTATATTCAGGGTTTTGCTGCATTTCATCAGAATATTTGCCAATAATTATTCCTGTTCTGGAAGAATCTATTTTACTTCTGCCGGTATCTATCTGTGCATAATAATATCCATGGTTTAACAAAATATCTATAATTCGGTCTCTTTCAAGATTTATCTTATTCTTATTGTATGGGGAGCCTGCTTCAATTACTTTATTGTTATTTATTTCATTAGTTATTTCAGCCGGCAATTTATCTAGACCATGAAATGTAATTTCCTTAATATTGTATTGAGGTTTTTCAATTATAATGAATTTTACATCAATTTCATTATCATCTTTATCAACTGATGTAGAAGTATCTATAATTGCATCAAAAAAGCCGTTATCAAAATAAAACTTATTAAGTCTCTGAAGGTCTTCTTCAAGATTTATCCTGTTAAAAAATTTTTCTCTTGGAAGCAGCAGAATATCAAGCAGAGCAGCATCGGTAAATGATTCAGTTTTTCTGAATTCAAACTTTAAATCTCCGGTCTCATATTTTACTTCCTGACTATATAATACATCATCAGAAGTAAATAGAAGAAAAATTACAGTTATTAAGAAAAATAATTTTAATATAGCAGGCAGCAATTATTGAAGTTTAAAATTAATCAGATTATAAAAAACCCCGAAGTTTCGGGGCTTTTTAATTAGAATTAGTCCTGTTTAAAAATCCTTCTCTTCATCATCATAAAAGAAATCCTCTTTAGTCGGGTAATCAAGCCAAATTTCTTCAATGCTTTCATAAGGATCATCTGTATCTTCTAAGTCACGAAGATTTTCAATCACCTCCAGCGGAGCTCCCGTCCTGGTTGCATAATCTATGAGCTCTGCTTTATTTGCCGGCCAGGGTGCGTCATCAAGGTAAGATGCCAGTTCCAGAGTCCATACCATAATTTATATCTCCTTTAATATATTTTTTAGTTTGTTTATTTGTTTATTCTTAATCTCTTAATCTCTTAATCTTGGGTCTAGTGCATCTCTTAAGCCTTCTCCAACCAGGTTATATGCAACAACTGTCAAAAATATCATAAAACCGGGGAAAACCGCAAGCCACCATGAACTTGTTGCTCCGCGGGCTTCGCTTAATACCGAACCCCACGTAACCTTTGTAGCCGCAACACCAAAACCAAGAAAACTTAATCCTGCTTCTGAAAGTATTGCTCCTGCAATTTCAAATGAAGCTGAAATTAATACCGGTGCTATTGCATTTGGAAGTACATGTCTGAAAATTATCCGCATATTTGATAGACCTAGTGAAATTGCTGCCTGAACATAATCCATATTTCTTACTTTCAAAATTTCACCTCTTACAAGCTTTGTGTTGCCTGTCCAGCTTGTAAGCCCTATTGCTATCATTATATACCAAATGCTTGAGCCGTATAATGCTACAATTGTTATAATTAAAAAGAATGAAGGAAATAACTGCATTATTTCAACAAATCGCATAATTATAAGATCTGTTTTTCCTCCGTAATATCCTGCAAGTGAACCTAATATTACACCAATTGTTATTGCAATTCCGGCAGCAATAAATCCAACCGAAAGAGAAACTCTTGACCCGTGAATTAAACCTGAAAGAACATCTCTGCCAATACCGTCAGTTCCCAAATAGTGCCCGGTCTCTATACTTGGAGATGCCGAACTGTTGAAAAGATCAACATTACCCGGTGCATATTTTATTAAAGGCCATATAACGGATTCAAATTGCAGGGTCTTAAAATCTACATTTAAAAAATCACCATCCCATTTGGAAATTCCAAGCCCGACTAAATATTCTTTTATAACCGGAAAATGTGTTTCACCTTTATATACACAGTATATTGGTTTATCGTTTGCAATAAAATCAGCAGTTAATGCCATTATAACCAGAAATATTACAACGTATAAAGCAGCTACAGCAAGTTTATTCTTTTTATACTGGTGCTTAACTAAAGACCAGTATGTTTGGTCAACTTTTCTTTTTGAGTCTTTTCCGTTTGTTGGAATTTCATTTCTTTCAGTTACCATAACCTGCGGAGCCGGTCCGCCTGCCATAGTATTATCACCAATAAATTCATTTTCCGGTACTTTTCTATCAGCCATAAATAACTATAATTTTTTATTTCTTAGAAAATGCTATTCTTGGATCAACAATTGCATATAATATATCAACCAGCAGCAATCCAAGCATTGTTAATACTGCTGCAAGAACTAACTCAGCCATAATAAGCGGGTAATCTCTTGCAATAAGTGCCTGAAAGGCAAGCTGCCCGATACCGGGAATACTGAAGATTGACTCAATTATAACTGAACCACCAACAAGACTTGGCAAAATACCACCCAACAGAGTGATTATTGGGATCAGAGAATTTCTTAATGCATGTTTTAAAACTACCTTCTTTTCAGTTAAACCTTTTGCTCGTGCAGTTCTAACATAATCCTGCCTTATTACCTCAAGCATGCTTCCGCGCATTTGACGGGAAAGAAATGCAAAACTTGCCAATGCACTGCAGGTAACCGGCAGAATTAAATGGTAAATTCTATCCCATGCTCTTTCAAGAAAACTCCAATTATCTGAGCCAAGTGTATATAAACCAGAGGTTGGGAATATCTTTATATATTCAACATTTGCCAGAAAAACTATTGCCATAGTTGCTACCCAAAATGAAGGGAGTGAATAAAATACAAATAACATAAAAGTTGAAAATCTATCTATTGCGCTGTATTGCCTTGCTGCTGAATAAATGCCAATAGGAATTGCAATTAAATAACTTAATGCTATTACCAAAAGTGAAATAGAAGCTGTTACTGGTATTCTTTCCATTATTTTAGCCATTACAGGCCTGTTATCAACAAATGAATTACCAAAGTCACCTGTTGCCATATTTCCAAGCCAGATGAGATATTGCATATAGATAGGTTTATCAAGTCCCCATTTTTGCCTGTAGTAATCCTTTGCCTGCTGATTAAGCTGACTCTTTTCATCTGCTTTCATATTTTCGCCTGTAACACCTACTTTAAGTTCAGTAGGGTCACCCGGTGCTAATCGCGATATTGTAAAGGTAATAATAGTAATAGCAATTAGTGTTGGAATAAAAAGCAAAATCCTTTTTATAATGTACGTTGACATTTATGTACTTGTTATCTTAAAAAATTACAAACTTATTACTTTGTAATGCTTAATTATTCTTATTCTGTGTGTATTTTTGTGAACCAGCCGGAACCCACCATTCATTATAAGTTGGGCTTGGCTGAATATTATACCATCTTGCATTTTTAAATCTTTTATCATAAATATATCTAGCCCTTCCGCTCCAAAGGAATGTATATGGCTGTTCATCATAAATCAGTTTCTGCCATTCTTTAATTAACGTTATCCTTTTTTGTTCATCCATTTCATTTCTGTATGCTTCAATTAAACTGTCATTTGTTTTATTTTTAAAGCTGATATAATTACTGCCTTCTCCTTCTGATTGTGATGAGTGCCATATCTGATACGGGTCTGGCGGAAGTGTTGGAGAGGTCCATGCTGAATATGTTGCTTCAAACTCATGCTTTTTAGTCTTATCAAGATAAACTGACCATTCAAGTTCCTGTACTTCTGCCATTATACCAACTTTCTTTAATGCATCAACCACTACAAGCAAAATTTGCTTTCTTACTGGGTTTGTATTGCTTAAAAAGGTAAATTTAAAATCTGTTTTCTTTCCGTTAATAACTTTATCAAGTACCCCGTCACGATCTGAATCTGTCCAGCCTGCCTTCTCAAGTAGTTGTTTTGCTTTTTCTGGGTCATACGGAATTTCGGGAAGCTCTGTATTTAATAACTTTGTATTTTTATAAAATACAGGTGATTGTATAGCTACTGCATCACCATAGAGTACTTTTTCTATTATAGTTTTACGGTCAACCAGATATGAAAGTGCAAGTCTTACATTTTTATCCTGGAAAAGAGGGTTTAGCTCATTCCACGCAAGATATGAATAAGCTGGTTCAAATGGACGAGCTTTTAATAAATTAAATTGATCTGCGTTTTCAAGATCTTTATAATAATCTGCCGGTTTAATAACATACATTGCATCCACTTCTTTATTTTTTGCTGCTACTATTGCAGCCGAGTTATCCTGTATGGTTTTAAAAACAATTTTTTGCGGATAGTTTGGTGTAATTGTACCGCCTCCCCAGTAATTTTGATTGCGTACTAAAGTTACTCCTGCACCGGTATCCCATTTTTCAAATTTATAAGGTCCCGATCCAATTAAATACTTTGCATTTCTTGATACTTCCTGTGAATTTATAAAATCTGCATATTTCTGTATATCAGGGTTATCTTTGGCTTTATCCATATCTTTAAGTTCTTCCCAGCTAAACTTATCAGTAACATTATTTGGATCTAAAACATGTTTGGGAAGTATCTGGAATAAAGCAAGTGTAATTAAACCTCTCCAGTTAGGTGATGTTAGGGTAAATCTTACTTTATATGGATCGTTGTCAGCCATTTCAACTCTATCAACCATTTCAAAATAATTTCTTAAAGCTGCATCATCAACAAACGGATTTTTTATTGTTTTTAATGTATAAATAACATCTGCTGCAGTAACAGGTTTGCCATCTGAAAATTTTGCATTTTTATTCAGGGTAAATGTATAAATTTTATTATCGGGTGAAATTTCCGGTAAACCGGCAAGTGAAGGTATTAATTCGTATGTTTCTTTATCCTGTGATAGCAAAGCTTCAAATATGTACGCACATATTTCAGATGCACTTGCATCATTAGAAACAATTGGGTTTAATTTCTCAGGGTCTGACATTTCTCTTATAATAAGCCAGTCACCCGTTACAGCACCCGCCGTATCAACTTTTGCAACATCATTTGTCTGCTGGTTTGTATTTGTGTTCTGCTGAGTGTTTTTTCCGCCGCAGCCAATTGCCAATGTTAAAATTAGAATTGCAAATAGAGCAGTTATCTTGTAATTATTCATTTAATTTTACCTCTATTTAAATATTGAAAAATTCTATTTTTGTTAAAAAAATCAAAATTTTGATAATATAATCCGCAATTTATCTATAAAATTAATAAATGCAACTGCAAAATGAATATAGATAAATATGCAGGATTATGCCTTATTTATTACGTTTTTAAGCAGATTAAAAAACATGATTATTAATTTGTGTTTTGATATTTTCTGCTTCCAGCAGGAACCCACCACTCCGGTGTATGATATGCTGTTATTGGAGTTGGATACCATCGCACATTTTTAAATCTATCAGCATAAACATACTTTGCCTTTGGTGTCCATAAGAATGTATATGCCTGTTCATCATATAGAACTTTTTGCAGCTGCTTATTAATTATAATTCTATTAGCTTCATCAAATTCACTTCTGTATGCTTCCATTAATGAATCTGCAAGCGGACTGTTATAACTGCCGTAATTACTTCCGTCATTTTTTGATTGTGATGAATGGAATAACTGATATTGATCAGGAGGATAATCTGTTAAAACCCATGCCCCCATAATAGCATCAAATTCATGTTTCTTTATTTTTTCAAGAAATACTGACCATTCTAATGTTTGTATCTCTGCTATTATTCCAGCTTTTTTTAATGCATCTGCAACAACTAACATTGTTTGTTTTCTTGATTCGTTTGTATTGAGCAGATATGTGAATTTAAAATCTATTTTTTTACCGTTTACTAATTTATCAATAATACCATCACCGTCATTATCTTTCCAGCCGGCTTCTGTTAATAGCTGTTTAGCTTTTTCAGGGTTAAATTCAATTACTGGAAGATCAGGATTAAAATTCTTTTTATCACCAAAATATACCGGACTTTGTACCGGTACTGCTAAACCATACTGAACTTTATCTATAATTAAATTCCTATCTACCAGATATGCAAGAGCCCATCGTACTTTTACATCACTAAACAAAACATTATTCATATTATATCCTATGTAATTAAAATTTGGCTCAAACGGATCTGCTTTCTTCATGCTGAACTGTTCAGGGCTTGCAAGCTCTTTAACAAAATCCATCGGTTTAACAACATACATCAAATCAATTTCCTTATTTTTTGCAGCTACTGTTGCGGCACTTTGATCCTGAATAACACGAACGATAAGCTTTTCCGGATATGCCATTCCGTGTACAGCACTTGTATTCCAATAATTAGGATTACGTTTAAAATAAACCCATTGCCCGGTTTCCCATTTTTCGAATATATAAGGTCCTGAACCAATTAACCTTGAAGGATCACGGTTTGCTTCCTGTGAATTGAAAAAATCAGCGAACTTTTTCATCACAGGATTCTTCATTGCTGTTGCCATATCCTTGCAGTCTTCAAATGTATATTTGTCAGTCAAACTTTCCGGATCTGCCGCTGCTTTTGACATAATCTGAAAATCTGAAAGAGCATATACCGCCTTAAAATAAGGACGTGAAAGATTGAACCTGATAGTATATTCATCACCTCCAACAAGTTCAACATTTTTAAGCATATCAATTGCCTGTCTTGATTGTGCTGCATCTACCAGGGGATTCATCATCGCTTTAAATGTAAATACAACATCTTTTCCTGTTAGAGGTTTTCCGTCACTGAATTTAACGCCTTTTCGTAATTTGTATGTATAAGATAAATGATCAGTAGTTTCCTCCGGCTTTGCCTCAGCAAGCCAGGGAACAAGTTCGTAATCTTCTCTGCCTGCTGCCCACATAAGTCTTTCAAACACATGCAAAGAAAACTCTCTTCCTGTTGCATCCTGTAATGTTACCGGATTCAGACTTTGCGGGTCAGCAAGCTCACGCTGTATGATCCAATCACCAATTACTGCACCAGCAGTATCTACTGACGCTACTTTTGTGAAATCTTCTGAATCATCCTTATTTACATTTTCTTTTTTGGAACAATTTATTGTTGAAAAGGTAAATAGAATAATTATTACAAGTAAACTATTGTTTTTATTCATGTAGGTAGTATAAATTTTTTAATTTATCAATTTCCGGTAAATAAACTGCAGAAAGAGATAATTAATATATAATATTAAATAATAATAAATTAAATATTGTTATTGATAATTTAAGGTTTATTCAAAATCATGCTCAAGATATTGAACAGATCGCTCATAACCAATGTTGCCGTCTTTTTGTTTTGATTTTGCCGATATTACTGATTCTAACTTTTCGCTTAATGCTTTTGCTGCATCAAATCCGTAATGTTTGCAAAGATAATTCAATGCTATAATTTCAGAAATTACTGTAATGTTTTTACCTGGGAAAATTGGCAGGCGTATAAACGGAAGTTCTACACCCAGCAGGTCAATAGTTTCACTATCCAAGCCGGTTCGCGTATATTCCTTTTTAGGATCCCATTCTTCAAGGTTTACTAAGAGCTCAACTCTTTTCTGAAACCTTATGGCACGAATTCCAAAAACGCTGCGTACATCTATTATACCAAGCCCCCGGATTTCCATGAAATGTTTTACAAGCTCTGTGCCGGTTCCCATCAATATTCCATCGCCCTTTCGCGAAATCATCACAACATCATCAGCAACTAATCTGTGACCGCGCTCAACAAGATCGAGTGCAATTTCACTCTTTCCTATTCCGCTTCTGCCGTAAAATAATAAACCTACACCATAAACATCTACAAATGAACCGTGAAGCGCAACCTGCGGTGAAAACTGGTCATCAAGAAAATCATTTATAAAATATGCAAACTTGGTGGTCTCAAGCGGTGTTACAAACACAGGGATCTCTTTTTTATTTGCAAGCTCTATAAATTCATCACTTGGTCTGTTGTTGAATGTAATACATATACAGGGTATATTAAAAGAAAAGAATTTTTTTAACACTTTGCTTCGCTGTTCAGCTGAAAGTGATTTAAGGTAACGCATTTCTGTATTACCAAGTATCTGTACTCTGTCAAATGTAAAAAGTGCTGTGTAACCTGCTAGGGCAAGTCCGGGTCTGTGGATATGCTGATCTTTAATAATTTTATCCAAACCCCGCTCTCCTTCGGAAATTTTTGTGAGCTTAAACCGCTCCTTTGCTGCATTGTAGAAAAAATCAACTGTAATTTTTTCCTTTTTAATTTCCTCTATGTTCTTTAGAACTTTGTGGAGATGCTTCATTGGTTTGAATTAATTTATGGTTTAATGATACATAAATTACAATAAAATATTATTATAATTCCGAATCCATATTTTTAATTGAGTGCTCGCTGTTATGGCTTATCAGCTTATCCTTATATTTCCTTACCTGTATTTCAACCTTTTCTATTGCAGAAAGTATTGACTTGGTAAAATCATCAGATGATTCTTTAGCTGTGAATGTATGATTATTTTTTGCGTGGACTATTACTTCGGCATACTTAATACTGTTTTCCGGTTTATCAAAACTTAATATAACCTCAGTTTTAATTATTCCATTGTATATCTTTGCAAATTTTTTTGTTTCTTCTTCGGCAAGCTGCTTTAATGAATCATGGGCTTTAAAGTGGCGTGAAGTAAAGATAAATGACATAATAATCTCCCTGAATAAATATGAACAAAAATATCTCCGATTACTGCAAATATGCTAAAGTAGTTCGTAAATTTCAATAATAATTGAACCCTCAATTAAGGATAATCTTTTCTCTAATTCATGGAATTTCCTGACACTTTCCCCCACTTCTAAGAACACGACGACAGCAGGTGAAAAGGTGCGTAGTGGTAAGTTCATAATTAGGAGAGGAGCTAAGGGTCCTGCTTTGTAAAGGAGAGGTGTTAAATCAAACTCTCCTCTTACTTATAGGGCAAGGTGTAGAACTCATAGTAAGACACCGGACTTGTAAACTTGAGGTCATAAACAAACCTTCTTTGTGCCATTATACCTATGCTTCTTTACCTTCGGGGCTTAGCGTGTGAATGCTTTTGATTTATAAAATCAATCTTACGTAATTCGCGTAATTAGTGTAATTCGCGGTTAAATAATTTTGTATTATAATTTCACACCTACGGGGAGGGTATGGGTCCTGCCTTGTAATTACCTGCCTTATTAACTTTAGTAATAATTTATTGATTTGAAATCACTTTAAAAGCTCGGTATATTAGTAAATAATTTTAATCATACCCAATCCCAATCACCATCACCATTGGGAGGGTTAAATATATCTGAATTTTATGGATAGCGGAAAATTCCTTCAAACTATGGGAAATATGTATATTGACCCAAAAGCGGAGCTCGGAAAAAACTGTACAATCGGTCAGTTTGCAGTAATTGAAAAAGATGTCAAAATTGGCAATGACTGCCAAATAGGGCATAACGTGGTAATTCACAAAGGTACTAAGATTGGCAGCGGTGTCAGAATTGACGCCAACTCCGTTATTGGCAAAGAACCATTAAGAAGCAAACGGAGCATTTTTAAATCAAACAAAAAATATGAACCGGCTGAAATTGGGAATGAATGCCTTATTGGTTCACAGGTAATAATTTATACGGGCTGTAAAATTTCAGAAGGTGTACTAATTGCTGATTCCGCTGCTGTTCGCGAAGATGTTACAATTGGTGAATTCACTATAATTGGCAGAAACTGTACAGTTGAAAATTTTACATCAGTAGGCAAAAAATGCAAGTTAGAGACCAACAGCTATATAACTGCATACAGCACCATAGAAGATTTTTGTTTTATTGCACCCGGAGTTGTAACAACTAATGATAATTATTTAGGCAGAACAGAAGAACGCTTTAAACATTTTAAAGGTGTAACAATTCGCAAAGGCGGCAGAATAGGCGGTGCGGCAGTAATACTGCCCGGCATTGAAATAGGCGAAGATGCACTTGTTGCTGCCGGTGCTGTTGTAACTAAGAATGTTCCGGCACGTATGATCTATATTGGTTCACCCGCAAAGGAGCTTCGCCCTGTATCAAAAGAGCAGCTGCTGGAAAACCAGGGATGGGAGTAAGTTTAAATACAAATTTCAAATTACAAATTCCAAATTAAAAAATAATTTGACTCCGTTAGGAGTCACATGTTTATAGCTTTAATTTACCTGAAAAAAATGACCCCGTAGGGGGTCAAACGTAAACTATTCGATGAAAATAAACTAGTCCAGGGATTTATCCGTGGGAGGTTTGAATAAAATAATTTATAAACCATTTCAGTGGTTTAATATAAAACCGTTGAAACGGTTTTTGTTTTATTTGTTATTGTTAACCCACGACTAAGGTCGTGGGCTTGTAATTTAAAATTATTATTTTATTTAATATGGAATGTTACTGCTGCAGATCCAATTCCGGAGAAAAACGGATTTCACCTGGTCCCGTAATATATGAAGGAAAATACTGGTTAGTTGAGCATACCTATCCAACAGCACTAAAAGGCTGGGTTGTGATAGTATTAAAACGTCATGCGGAATCATTGCATGAGCTTACTAATGAAGAATTTCTGGAGTTTGGCGAAATATGCAGCATTACTTCGAAGCTTATAAATGAATTAACGGGATGTGTTAAGGAATATTGTATAAGCTATTCTGAAGCGGAGCATTTTAATCATGTACATTTTCACATTATCCCAAGGGCTGCAGATCTGCCGGATGAATTAAAAGGCTCAAAAATATTTACATTATTAAAAGTGAGTGAATGTGAATCTGTGCCTGAACAGGAAATAATAGATATTTGTAAATCACTTAAGGATAAATTTGATATATATTATAAAAGTGTGTAATATTTTTTTAAGTTTTTTGTAAAGTTCTAAATTAATAATAAAAAAGGAACGATATAATCGTTCCTTTTTGAACTGATTAAACAGTAATTTTATTTTATCAAAACCATTTTCTTAGCCATTATATAATCTCCGGCTTCAATTCTGTAGAAGTAAACTCCTGAAGCGTAATTTTTACCGTCAAATTCTACAGTATATCTGCCGGATTCTTTCAATTCATTGTTCAGCAGTCTTTTTACTTCACGCCCAAGTATATCATATATTACAATATTAACTCTGCTGGTTCTTGGAAGTTCGTAATTAATTTTTGTGACGGGATTAAAAGGATTCGGATAATTTTGAGATATAAAAAATTCAGTGGGAAGAATATTTGTAACTTTTGATAGTAAAGTACCGGAGCCTTTAATGTAATTACCATCAACCTCAATTACATATTCACGCTTATCAGTTAAGCCCGGCGAAGGTACACCCGAGAGATCAAATGTCATCTTAAGCAGCTTGCCTGAGTTTACTTCACCGTATTTACCGTTGTCTGAAGTCAGCAGGGAAGTAATATCTGTATCATTTGATGCAGTAATTGCGCTGCCTTTGGACATTGGAACTTCTGTTGTAGTAAAACCAGAATAACTCAGGTTTGCTATTCCAAGATACTTCATCCTGAAATTGCTCTGCCATTTGATGTTTAAATGATCAACTTTGTCGGTATCAGCAAATAATGGCAATATTACAACTGATTCAAGCTCGCGGCGTGAGAACATTTTTGAGACAGTGTTAGAAAAAATTGATGCTGCTGTAAGGAAACCTGCTGTATCTTTATCTGCAATTACAGGATTTTCAAGATTTCTTAAGTTTGTAATAAATGCAACGGGATAATTTACATTTGGCCCAAGCTTTGATGAAGTTACACTAACAGCCCTGGTTTCCTTATATTTAAAATCTGCATTTACATTAAATTTTTTCATTTTATCTGTTAAGTTGGAAAAATGTGCATACATACTATCATTATTTCCGCCTGTTGTTAATGCACCTGCAGGATGATGGAAATGAACGTTATTAGTAATATTTGTATTGTTGTGCATAACGCTATCGCTGGCAAGTACCTGAACTGAATCATAAATTACGATCTTGTTATCTTCTGTTACGCCAAGCTTTTTATTAGAGGGAATATCTACTGCAAACATTCGAACTTTATCAATAAATGCAGAGTCTTGTTCATTCTCTACAAGATAAATATCAAATGAATTACTGGTTATTTTGGGATTTGTTCTTAACTTATATACATCTAAAATATCTACACCGGGAGCAGAATATTCCATCCTATGGAGAATGTTATTGTCAGCTTCAAAGTCATTTTGATCGTTTCGTATGTATATAAATGGACAACCGCCAGCATGCGGCAGGCAGGATTTATTTACATTAATTGTATATTCTATCGTGGTATCATTTTTTTGACTTAGATTTGGGAAATAATACTCCGGGTACAATTTTAACTGAAGTTTTATTTCTCCGCCTAACGCATAATCTTCAATAGGAAGATCTAATTTTAAATCTACAAACAAATCAGAAGAAGCTTGATTATACCCGGCTAATTGCCATTTGGTCGCAATAGTGTCATTAACTCCGCTTCCGTTAAGAGTTCTGATTGTAACATTTTCCCACGTGTTGTTTATAGTTTTTCGTTGTGCGCGTAATCGAAGCCAGCAGTCATTTGTAAATACTGCTTTAAGTCTCATAGTATTTGTGCTGTCAGAACAATAGTTATAAAGTGTATCATTATAAATGCTGCAAAAAGGCCAGTATTTCCGTATACCATATGAAAAATTCCAGCTCTCAATAGTCAATATATCATAATAATCATTTGTCATTATCATATTTACTAAATCGGTAAATGCGGCATTCGAATTTTTAGGAATATTAGATGAGGCTAAGTATTGTATATTTCCACTTTTGTTTATTTTACAGCAGTGAACATACGAAGAAGTAGTAATCCATAAATATGGCCATAGGCTATGCGTATGGTCAGTTCTTAAAAATGATACTGAACTTATCGGCTCATTGCTCGGAAACATGAGTATATCATCTGCTAACAATAATCTGCCTTGCTCTGTTTCGATAGTATTTGCAATTCCATTTTCGTCCAGTACAGTCGTTACAATCCAGTTTCTTTCTTTATCCGTAAATGCTAATGCTTTAAATCCGTCATTATACATACCCAGTTTAATGGAAGTCTGATTATTAAAATAAAATACCTGTCCCAACTCGTCTTTATAGCCAACTATATAGTCATATAGATTCCCTTTCATATCTAAACATTGTAAGCTTGCTGTCCGGCTGCATTGGCTAATCCAAATCTTATCAAGCGATGAATTTTCGCTCTTAAAATAACTTACATCTGATGGAAATGGAACATTTTTAAAAACAGTAAATGAACCTTCATCAAAACTTCCTAACCCGTTACCATCATTCTGAGCTATATAATCAACCAATACTATTCGGCTGTTCCCATAATCAGCGATATATACAGGATATACTATATCTCCATTATCATTTTCAGTTTCTCTGCCGAATGATATTCCCGAAGGTTTAAAAAATTGATTATTACCCGTTCCGCCATACCCATACCATTTATTGAGCGGTTCTTTTGAATCCTCTGAAATATTGGTATTAAAATAAATTATGCTATGAAATCCTCTGTCTACAGTGATAATTCTGGCATCTGAACCAAAAGGGATTACCTTCCCCGCTTGACATAGCTTAAAAAGACTTGCCGTATCACCATGCTGGTTTTCGAAATATGTTCTTATAAAACTTTTATTTAAAATCTTTCTTAAGTTTTGCGGGATTTCTTCATGGTATAATATTTCCTTATCCCATAGTATATTGTTATTCACAATAATATTTATTGGAGACTATACTATAGGAACAGAAAATCGAGACAGGTCTTCAGTACTTAATCTTGATACATCTTTATAATTGACAGAATAATTTAATGCTCCATTTTTGTCTCTGCTCTTTATCAACTTAAAACTGGTTATGACTTTTTTATCTTTGCTGTTTACAAGCTGTAGGTATGGCGAACCATCTATCTCTTTTATATTGTTCGAAAATTGATATACACCTTCACGTATCTGTTTTAGAATTTCATTGTTATTGCCTAAACATGATATGATATTTTGCTGAATGATTTTTATTTGTGCTTCAATCGGCAAATATGATTTATGAAGCTTTAAGTTCTCAAGTTTACTAATATTCTGAGAAAGAACTTGCATTGAAACAAAGATACAAATGATGAATATTATCTTTTTCATTATTTAGTATATTTTGGTTTTACTTTTTCCCAAC
>WBZR01001426.1_pt1 | contig 29730 bp, 31 predicted proteins | sample 5204231 | NCBI WGS metagenome assembly WBZR01 (sample SAMN12412403, study PRJNA552823) | activated sludge metagenome | isolation source: activated sludge from anammox sidestream of wastewater treatment plant... | place: USA: Virginia | collected 2017-08
CCGCTGAAATGGGTACGATGCCAAACTTCTGTTGCTGCTCAAATCTCTTTCTCATCTTCTATCGAATGTCCTTTTGTCTTTTTGTTAACGTATCGAATATTTGCCTTTTTTCCCGTCTCGCTGATAGGCAAACCCTCATTTTCCACCACAAGTTTACCTCTCCTGCTTCAAATATTCAACACTTTTATCCGATCCTTTTCGCCTTATTCTCCTTGTATTATCAGCCTTCGGCTGGTTTTCGTTCAAACACTAAATACTTGCACGTATATTTGACGTAGCCCTGAAAGGCCACAAAGGATTTGGCATTTGTTATAACAAGCAAAGAAAATGACGCCCTTTCTGCAAAGCTGGTCGCCTATGGGGCAAACGACACAAAGATGGAGATCAATCTCGAAAAGGTATCGGAGAATTTGACCAGAGTAAAAATCCGTGTCGGAGTTTTTGGGGATGAATCGCTTTCGCGCCTTACCTTAGAAAGGATACAGAAGAATCTCTGACTTTAAACGAAATCGCCGATCGCAGCATGGAGACTAAACAGAAAAGAGTGACACCGGACAGGGGTGTTACGGACAAACTTGTTTGCCCGTAAATTCATGATTCCCCTGTCACAGCTTTTTCGAATATTTTCAAATGTTCATCTGCACTTTTACGCCAGGTGAATTGCTGAGATCGGGCAAGACCTTTCTGTCGCAGTAATTGACGAAGTGAATCGTCTTCTATCAACCGTTTCATGGCATTGGTGATATCATCAACTGAACGTGGATTGACGAACAATGCTGAATCTCCAGCTACCTCTGGACAGGCACCCACATCAGAAGTAATTACCGGACATCCACAGGCCATCGCTTCTAAAATAGGCAGGCCAAAAGTCTCATGCAACGATGGGAACACAAACCCCATCCCTCCCCGATACCATTGTGCCAGTTCAGATAAGAACATCCTTCAGAAATGATTTTGAAGCATTTAAAATGGTACATTCAATAAATTTCACAAAGAACTCATGATTGTGTTCTTCCACAAACAACATACTAACTAATCGAAGCAAAGCGCACTACTTTCGTTATTCTTCTTTTAAGATACCGCAACGTTTCCCATTTTTCCTTCTTTTGTTCAATATACGGCACTTCTATATGATATGCAGTGAGGGCGGAGAAACACTTACGTAAACTCTTTAAATACTGGCCATACAGGCTTAACCCCAGTTTCCCAATCTTGTATCCGAGGTACAGTCGAATCTTGCGCGAACTAACAATTCTTAATGTTTGAAAGTGATAAAAGACAGGACACATTTTTACACCTATCTTTTCCTCATAAAATAACACATTCCACGGAGCTAATATTTTTTCAACCTGCTGAACGATGTGCACTATATCACCAAATAACTCAGGCCAGCAATCCAGATATTTTTGATCGCCGAACCTTCCGTCTTCTACCAAATCAAAACACCATTCCAAACATTTGTTCTGCCACCACTCCATAACCTTTGTGGCTTGTTTAGTGTTTCTAAAAGTCATAAATTGCACGCAAAACCGACCACTTTCCTGTGATTGATCATATTCCGGAGCATAGGAGTGATCGGTAATTAAAACATGTTTTCCACTCTGTTCAAATTCGTCAAGCAAAATTCTTGGGTCATCAAAAAAGAAAACGTCCGCATCCAGATAAGTAACACGCTCAACGCCTGGATCTCTATCAAACACGGCCTGGGGTGTAAACGGTGTTAATGTCCAGCAATATTCAGCCGGCGTGCGACCAGATTTCACATCCAATAAATTGTGCGTTTCGATTTCTTTCAGTGAAATTAATGTTACCTGGGGTAAGGAAATTTGTTTTAACTGTTCTTCAACTAGTTCATCCATACACAAAATCCACAAATGAAAAGACTGTGCATGAGTCATCAACGAATCATGAAGCGCCATTCCCAACGGTAAAAATTTGTGATCAAATAAAGTAACAAAGTGTTCTACGGGTCTATTTGAATTCATTAATGACCTCTATCACTTTGTTAACTTCGTCATTGCTCATTTGAGGGTGACATGGTATGGAGAGGCAACGGGCAGCATGGGTTTCAGCATGAATCAGACCTTTCGGGTCGCGCCGAATGTTTCTGCACGGCGCTTGAAGGTGAACAGGTATAGGATAGTGAACGAGATTGTCAACTCCACGTTCTCTGAGGTAATTGCCAAGCTTGTCTCTTTCTTTACACAAAATTACAAAGAGGTGATACACATGACTTTCGCTATCTACTGGTTCAGCCATTAACTGAACAAGTGGATTTTTGACACCACCAAAATATGCTCTTGCAATCTCCTTGCGTCTGGCATTGAATAAATCAAACCAGCCGAGGCGCGCGATCAGGATAGCGGCATGTATCTCATCCAAACGACTATTTAGGCCCAGTTCTGAATGATGATACCGCTGCGATTGCCCATAATTTCGCAATACGCTTGCCTTATTTGCCAGCTCTTCAGAATTGGTGATGATTGCGCCTCCGTCACCCATTGTGCCCAGGTTTTTGGTTGGATAAAAACTGTAGGCGCCACAGTCACCGAAAGACCCGGCAACTTTGCCTTTCCAGGAGGCTGAATGCGATTGCGCACAGTCTTCCAGCAAATGGATGCCGGCATGTTTGGAAAGTGAAATCCATGTATCCATATTTCTCACTTGGCCATACAGATGCACAAGTAACAATGCCCGGGTATGAGGGGAAAGACATCGTTCAACACTTGCGGGGTCTAACAAAGCTGTTACAGGATCAATATCAGCGAGAACAGGAGTTGCACCGGCACGAATGATAGCCAACACGGTGGCAAAGGCTGTCATTGGGGTAGTAATCACTTCATCCCCGGGTCCGATGTTAAGGGCGCGTAGCCCTATCTCGATGGCGTCCATCCCGTTACCAACACCAACCGCATATTTTATTCCGCAACGACTAGCCCATGCTGACTCGAAATTCCGGACTTCATTTCCAAGGATATACCAACCAGACTTGATCACTCTTTCAACGGCGGCGACTTCCTGCCGTACAAGCTCCGCAGGTTCTGCCTGAAAATTGTTCATTAAAATCATGCTCATTCCCAATAATGAGTTCTATTCTGAATATAATACCCAATAGTTTGCTTCAACCCGTCTTTAAGGGGAACACACGGCGACCATCCCAGCGATTGATTAATCTTGGTGTAGTCACTGTAATAATCACCAATATCGATTGCTTTAAGATCAGAAGGGAAGGGGACAATTTCATATGTCCCTTCCCGGAAGGTTTCGATCAGCAGGGCAGCCAGATTTTTCAGATTAATATATTCAGTACTCCCCAAATTAAACACCTCGCCATCTGCTCTTGGGTTAATTGCCGCTGCCAGGAGGGCATCCACCACATCACTGACATAATTGAAATCCCGCAATTGCAGGCCATCGCCAAATACTTTGATCGGTTTTCCCTCAATGAGATTTTTCACCCAAATCCCCAGGAATGTCTGCCGCGCATCCTTTACACGCATGCCCGGGCCGTAGGTGTTGGTCAAACGCAAAGCACAGGCTCTGATTTTATACACATTGTTATAGAGTAGGTGATACCACTCACCTGCCAGCTTATTAATGCCATTCACATCGACGGGGCAAATCGGATGTTTTTCATCAACCGGCAGGTACTCTGGCTTACCATAAATTTGGCGGGTACTGGCGAAGATAACTTTTATATCCGGATTGTTTTTTCGACAGGCCTCAAGAATGGATAACTGTGCGGAGGCATTAATATTAAGGTCGGTTTGTGGATCATTCATAGAATCCATATGACTGGTTTGACCTGCCAGGTTAAATAAATAGTCTTGCTTCTGAACGAGATACGCCATGGCATAAGGGTCCCTGACATCGCTGATATTTACTGTCACCTGGTCTTTTATATCGTGAATATTAAAAAGGTTACCCCCATAGAAAGGTATGAGGCTGTCTACTAAAGTGACTTCTGCATTGAGCTGAACCAATCGACGGGCAAGCGATGAGCCGATAAAACCAAGCCCGCCGGTGATGAGCACTTTTGCATCAGAAAATTCCAGGAAATCTTTCATGTCGTCTTCTTAAATAGAATTATATTATCCAGATATAAATCATCATTCTTTGGCAATATCTTTGAAAGCAATTCTCCCAAAATAGTAAAGGGAGATATCAAAAAAAATGTAGTAAAGAGATTTATAAATACGTTTTTTGTGACTGTTTTTTTATAAATATAGCAATTAAGCAGTTGGAAGATCACTCTGATATCATTAATGCTTTTTCGACATTCGATTACTTCAAAACCGGATTTTTTCAGCAGATGCTTCAACCCAAAGGAAGAATACCGTGCATAATCAAACGGTTGCTCATGTTCGTCCCAAACAAAAGGAACTGTCATGAGCAGCGTTCCAGCCGGTTTTAATACCCTGCGTATTTCATTCAAAAAATCATCAGGATTGAAAATATGTTCGAAGACCTCGTTGGCAATCACACTATCAAATTCATTATCCTGAAATGGAAAGGTATTCCCATCGTAAAAATAATCGGCTTTTTTGCTTCGCCTATTTTCAGGCAAATCTAATTCAAGACCAATATATTCAGAGGAATTGAATAATTTTTCATACGGTTTTTGCCCACATCCTATATCAAGCGTATCTCCCTTAATATACTTTGAAAGCATTGAGATATTTTCATAAAGTCCCTTTCTTGCGAAATAAAAAGGATTGAAAAATAAAGCAAATATTTTAGGTTCGAATTGCTCTTGTTGCATGTATTGTTTAAATTTATTAATCATTCCGTTTCAATCTATAAATAAATCCTTTAAAGTAAGAAGGAATATTTGCTCTGTCTGTGGATTCAAAATCGGCAATTATTTCGTATTTTCGCGTAAGAAACTCTATAAATTTTTCCAAGTTGAGAAACCAAGCAGGATAACTTGCTTGATATATCTCAATTGGAACTTGTTGAATTGTTATGCGGTCATTCCCTTCTTTCAAGAAAGGAGTCCGGTCAAAAATTAAATATTTAAATTTTTTATTTAATATATAATCTATTAACTCGTATGGTTTTTCGATATATTGAATAACACTGGAGAGTAAAATTGCGTGTAGTGGTTGCCTTTGCTTTCCCAGACATTCTTCTATACCTTCGTAAAATCGTAATTTATCATCTTCGAAATGTTTTTTCCCACATTCAACGAAATGCTTTTGCTCAACGATATTCCATTCAACCTCTTTTATTGTTTTCAAAAAAAACCTATTTTGAAAATAACTACTTCCAAGCGAACCGCCAAAATCAATCAAACGCAACTTGCCATCTTCATTTGCAGCAATCCACATCAGGCCTGCCAGTAAAGGCCAGGAATATTCTATTTTATCGAATAATACAGAATCCCTTTCATAAACCGCCTCGCCGTTTTTCACTTTTAACAAGGCATCCTTGACCTTGTTCAATATCACGTCGGTATCGTAACCACTCGAAGCCTTGCAAGCCTCGTCCCATGTCGGATAATCGCCCACAAACCTGATTTTGCTCAATCTATTATGATATATTTTTAATGCTATTAACGGTATAAAATCTTTTATAATTTGTTTAATTCGGTTCTCCATCTGTATCCAACCAATAATTTATAAACCTTTTTAATAATCAACCTCGCGAAAGATGGTTTTGCAGATTTTAAAAATTTTTCGATTCTCTTCAAAGCAACGATATTTTCTTCGATGGGGATGTTTTTTAGTGAAACGCGCTTCTTCGAAACTTCAATATCATACATAATTGTTACTCCACAATGCGTTCCGCTTGCATCAAGCCCAAAATTAAAAATCTGCGACCTGCCGGGATAAAGGGTGAGCTTATCTTGCAGAAATGCAGATGCATACCATCTTACAGCCCAAGAGTCATTTTTTCCCTTGATCTGATCTTCAATCATTTTTATATAAGGGCAAGCGCCATTTATATCAAATCGTTTTTGCAGCCTTCTTTTTTTTATCTCTGATAGGAGTTTCTTTCCATCGGATTCAAACAAATCCCATCCCCTTTTCCAGGTAGCCCATCCCCAGCAGTCAGCTCCCTTCAGGAAAAAAGTTTCAGGTAGCTCACCTTTAACAGGATACATGTAGCCATGAATACATACAACTCTTTCCTCGTTTCTGTAAAATTCCAAAGCCTCGTTCATGAATTTTAAAAAATATGGAGAGGTAACCATGTCGTCTTCAAGCACTATGATTCTGCCATATTTATTAATTATTTCTGTAACACCTGTAATGATAGATTGTGCCAAACCAAGGTTTTGTTCTCTCTCGATAATATTTATACTCTTAAAACCTGAGATGGTTTTGATATACTTCCGTATTGCCAATACTTTTTCTTTATCAGCTTCAGACTTTGGACCGTCCGAAAACACAAAAAGCTCGCTTGACTCCACTAACTCATTTTTTTGCAGAGCTTCAACAGTTTGTTGGGTGTGCCATGGTCTGTTGTAAACAAATAAGGCAATTGGAGCTAAAATCATTTTTATTCACATCTCTTCAATATGAATTGTGTCTGTCCTGAATTTATAAACTACGGTACATTTAAGATGTAATATTACAATACCCGCATCTGACAAAGAAGAAACCAATAAAAAACCTTCTTCTTAATCGGCAATAGTCATCAAACCTACCTGTGTCTTTATCCACTTATGGTTCAGGGATTAATCCCCAAAATGGTTACAAAAACGTCACATAGCGCTCTTGTTTAGACAGAAATGATTTATCCGAAAAAATCTTTAATTTCATTTTGCGTCTTTATATGTTTTCCATAATTTACCATTTTTACAGCGCATGTTTTACTTTAAATATCGAATTGATATCCCCAGCAAAAGATGGTAACAAATATCAGAATCTTTTAAGCTTTTTTCTTATAAAGCCCCATCCAGCCATTCGTTATTCCAATAAAACCAAAACTAAGGCGAAATAATAGTATTAGTCCTAAATTAATAATCATTGGAATACGAGAATATTTTTGAATATATAAACCAGGAAAAAAATCCAATACATATGGACCTTTGCGAAACCAAATATCTAAAAGTTCCAATCTATTTCGGGCGTAATATTGAACTTGAGAAGACCGATCACAAAACACCATACTGATTCCTACCGGATGGTATGGCCTCACATGATCAAAATCCGCATAAAAATACGGGGAATTTAAAGGCGTAGCAATAATCAAGTGACCGCTTGGTTTCAAACGGTCTAAATATGTGTCCATAAATTCAAATAAATCACCAGGTTGAAAATGTTCAATAATATGGGACATCAACAAAACATCGTATATGTCGTTTGTATTCTTGAATTCCTGTAAGGTCATACAATTTAATCCTGCTTTCAAATTGATTTTGATAATATCAGGATTTACATCGATTCCTACAACTTGATATCCTTTGGAAGACAATAACACCAAATTTCTGCCGTAACCACAACCTATATCCAATATCTTTTGCTTTGGAGACAGCTTGAGCGAAGAAATAAATTTAAGCAGGTTTTTCTCTTCATTAGGAATACTTCTAATGGCATTAATAATTTTTAGATATATGTTTGTTGTATGTTTCATATTCCCAAACAATTTTTAGCGAAATTTATTCTGTCACTTCCGTCAATAACATTACAAGTTTTTGTTTTATTATCTTTTTTATCACCATATTCTTGGATAAACAATTGCTTTTGTTAACATATAACCCGTTTTAAATAGCGGCTTATAAAGAAAACATGCCCCATGAACAGCAAGCCAATATGCAAAACATGAAGCTATCGCAGCCCCTATTCCCCCATAGAGAGGAATTAACATATAATTTAATACAACATTTATAAGACAACCTAGGAATACAGTTATAAAATAGATTCTGGTCCAATTCATGGCTGTCAGGAAAGAACTACGCGCAACACCCAAATTTGTAAATAGACCCGCCCAAATCAACACCACAAGCATGGTGGAGGCCTTCCTGTATGCAGCTCCGAATAATATTTCTATCATCCATCCCGATAAAAATGTCATTGGCAGGGCAACAATATATGTCATTAACACCATCAAACTGTAAAGTTTTTGTAATCGCGCATAAAAAAGGTCATCATTGATTGCCTTAGCTTCGATAACACTTGGAAACATTGATGAAACAAAAGACATAGGAATAAAATACCAGGCCTCGGCAAGGCGTACTGCAACGGAATAAACTCCAACCTCCTCATTTCCCACCATCTCACCGATCATAACTTGGTCAATCCGCATATAAATCATGATAACAATGCCTGACAATATCAGCGGCCAACTGTCGCTAAATAGGCTTTTTGCACGAGCGACGCTGCTTAGCCAGTCTTTTAAATAATGTCCGTTTATTTGATAGACTATTATGAGTCCAAATGCGCCAACGACAATTTCCCCCAATCCTGCCCAAGCAAAGGCAATAAGCGGCATCTTCATAAGGATTAAAACAATCTTGACCAGAGTGATAACTAAAAAGGCTGCATTTTTAGCATATACCGTATATTTTGACTGAACTTGTGATTGGAACCAAAAGTCTATGGTATCAAATGCCTGAAAAATTGTCCCTGCTGCAATGATGCCGACCAGCCAGCGGGTCAGGTTTTCGTGAGGGCGCAACAAGGAAACAACCGCCACTGCGAAGATGAGTGTTGATACCCCTCCTAAGAGTTTAAGAACAAAAGTGGTACCAAGTATTTCCTCCTTGCAAGAAGGATCACGCACAATATCGCGTATTACAACCGCATCTAATCCCAGGGTGGCAAATGTACTAAATAGTGCAACAAAGGAAAGTGCAAAGTTATAAAGCCCAAATTGCTCAGGCCCCAAATAGCGTGCAACCCAAATCCCAACCAGCAACCCCACGCCCATGCGTATTATCTTGTCGGCAAACAACCAGCCTGTGTTTGCGAGTATCTTTTGTAAGGTAGTACGACCCTCCAGTCTCATACGGACAAATGACGGTATGCATTTTGTTAAAATATATTTCACTTATGGCTATTGAAAAATTTAACAGAAACTGAGAAATAATTGTGCTACTTTTTAACGAGCTTTTGAATGTTTTCAAGAAACATGGCTGCCTTTTCCAGTGTATCCATCGAATCATCACAGCTAATGGAGGTCTCTGGATAATAGTCCGCCGCCTCTCTTAGTTTCATAAACCTACCGATAATCTTCCCTATATCAATATCTTCCGGGCATGACTGTAATTCCTTGACTGAACCAGCAAAATATAGTCATCTTCTTTTTCGTTATAAAAGCGGTCATAAGAAGCTGACTTCATATTAAAATCAATCATCCCGCTGCGGTATACGGCAGCGACATAGCTAACGGTAAGGTTAGGAATATCTTTTTTCGTACGACTATCGGGGTTAATAAAAATCACGCTTTATCTATCAAAAACCAAAAAAAGAATTCTTTGAATTAAAAATTCTTATTCTTCCAGATACAAACCCGCATCTTTGCCATATTAACCATATGGCTAATTAGCACAACAAATCTTTTGTTAACACCTTTTCATTATTTCTAAAAAATGCCTTCACTTCACTCCACGCTGTTCCATGGAGAGTAACTGGTTCCGGTGAATTTTCTGCGTCATCAAAATAAAAGAACGACTTTAGAATGTGGTAACAGTTTATTTTTTCAATACCGTATTTGTCCACAAACATCTTTTTTAATTCAATAGGTTTAAAAATTTTGAGAATCTCATAGGCGTCAAAAAAATCCTTCTTCTCTGCACGCTGTGAAAGTGCGACGATTTTCATACATGAGATATCTTCAATACTCGCCATATTTAATCCCGCAATTCTTTTAAACGGCAGCAATAATTTATATGGATAATAAAGCAGCGATACCTTGATACCTTCGACTAGTGCATATATTGTCCCCTCTTCTTCTATTAATATTTTGCCCTTTAAAGCAAGGAGCACTTGGGAATAATGCTCAACAGAAAAACGCTTCTGGGAAAACAGATCAATGTCATCGCTTTTGCGGTGGCCAAGCTGTAGTGTCAGCCCCGTGCCTCCGGCAAGATAAAAATTGTCCGCTATTTCCTGTATTTTTGAAATATCTTTTATTAATAAAAGCACTCTTGCATCAATTGCCTGTTCAAACATAAGACCTCTTTCGGCAAAATATGGTAATGAAGCGCCCAATAGTGAGCTGTTTTTTTATCAATAGTTTTTGATGACTTTACCACTTCAATAATCTCACGGTCGGTATAGTGGGCAAGCATCCACTTTATTTGCTCAGGCCTTCCAAACTGCAAGAGTCGCTCTATAATGAATCTCTTGTTTTTCTTGGTATCAAGACTCTTTATGTCTACATCCCAGAAAAAATCTGCAATGCAATTCATGTTATTAATCCATATTACCTCAGTATTCCTCTGTGTAACCATCACCTCAGAAACTTTAAATTAAATATAATTTTTTCTGGTTACTGAAAGGTTTAACAAAAATCCAGAAATAACTATGCTACCTTTTAACGATCTTTTGAATGTTTTCAAGAAACATGGCTGCCTTTTCCAGTGTATCCATTGAATCATCACAGCTAAAGGAGGTCTCAGGATAATAGTCCGCCTCCTCTCTTAGTTTCATAAGCCGTCCAATAATCTTTCCTATATCAATGCTTATTTCATTTCCTTTTACATAATACAAACTAAACATCCTCACAACGCCTTCATGGCTTTGAGGGGCTATCCCTTTGAGCAAAAGTGCGGCCTTTGCCGCATGATATACAGAATAATATGCGGTTGATACGCATTTATAATAAAATTTATTCTCATGCAATATCCTTGCAGCATTAAGTTCATCGATTGCCCTTTGCAATTCATCCTGAGCAAGAAGTCTTCCTTCTTCCTTACCTACTCGCTCGACCATAGAATTATCCCCTCTTTTTTTATCTTCATGAAGAGTGTATTCAATTTGTTTTCAAAATCTGATACAGATACTAAGATAATTGAAACAATAATATCGTTTAACAACTCATACTTGTAAACGATATCGAATATCTGATACTTTGTCTGCCTCGATACACTGCCGTCAGTAATGAGAAGTAAATCAATATCAGAATTTTCGTGAAAATCTCCTCTCGCCTTTGATCCATAAAGTATTGCCTTTTTTATAGCCGGATAGTTTTTTGTTAATTCGACAATGATATCTCTCAGCCCAAATCGTTCAGCGTAATTCAACTGGAATATATTTGTTACATCGGTCTTTTCCATCTGAAAATCTTCCCATGGTAAAATGTGTCTTCTGTGAACATTCGAATGAGCCGCACACCGAAGACCCCAAAAAAGAAGTCATGGCATTCTCCGCAAGAACAGAGTTGCAACTTTCATTTTCTAATTTCTCTCGTAAATCGGTTATCTGCAGAAGGAAAGGCACTCTCTTTGTGGGATGAAAGATTATTATTCATAATAACAGACGTTTGTTTTTCTTGATCGGTTGATATTTAAATATTTCCCTAAATAAAACATCAACATAAAATCTTCGGTAGGGTAGAAAAAGAAAGACCTGGCGAAAGAGAAAACCTCCCATTATGGCAAAAAATAGTTTTGGAGAAAAACCAAACCGTAAAGAAAAGAAGGCTGACATGGGAGCAATTCCATGCACAGATAGTATCACAATAGAATTTGGTTGTCAATTTCGAGTTGAATTAACGGACAACTGCTTTCAGGCGACCCTGAAGGCATTTAGCATGTTGTTGCAGGAGCCGCCAAACGTTATTAAGCTTCGACTTACCCATTACTCTAACGGTTTTAGTGCATAACAACTTATAAATTGGATCATTGGTGTCCAACAAGGTCACGTATCTCATGTAAAATCAGTGCCTTAAAATCCAGGTTCTGGCTTGCAAGATTCGCTAAAAGCCTCATAAAATAAGGATTTGCAGGCTTTTTGAAAATTTAATTTGGACAAGAGTGAAATTGGATGGCCTTTGTCAGGCCTTCACTTGACAGCGGCACTAATTTTTAACAACTTTTATCGTCATACTCTCATCACAATTTTGTCTGGAATCAGCCTCAATATCACTGTTTACAAGTAATACCAGGAAGCCGGATTGCATTTCATTTTCCTTGACAATATCCTGAGCACAAAATATAATTTTTTGCAACTGTTTTGTTAGTATATAACTTATATATGTTGTTTTGTATCGCAACGAGGCTTCATGCCGCGTTAATTTTGAGAATGCAATGATGCGGATACTCAGGACATGGGAATGTAATATTGAGAGGGAAATTGGAAAACTCAAACAACAATTAAACATTTTAGACGGCTTATCCACTCAGAAATCAACTGTGCTTAAAATTGTTCGTGATGTTCAACGATACGGGGATAAGGCCATTGGAAAATACAGCAAACTCTTTGATAGAGTTTCTCTTTCTTCCAAGGATTTCCGAATAAAAGAAAAAGAAATTGAAGAAGCGTACAGGAAGATATCGCCCTCTTTTGTGAAGTCCATACAACGGGCTATTACAAATATATGGGCATATCAGGAACATATACGCATCCGCAACGTAAGTCCGCTAAAGGCACCCGGCATTGTCCTCGACACGTTATATTCTCCCCTTGATAGTGTGGGGGTATACGTCCCGGGTGGTTCTGCATCTTATCCCTCCTCGGTACTGATGAATACCATACCGGCGCGTGTAGCGGGTGTAGAGAAAGTATTCATGACCACGCCGCCTTCTCAGGACGGAACAATTCCACCGGAAAGGTTGGTCGCCGCACGAGAGGCCGGTGTTGATGCGATATACAAGGTGGGTGGCGCCCAGGCCATTGCTGCCCTTGCGTTTGGTACGGAGACCATCCCAAAGGTAGATAAGATCGTAGGGCCAGGAAATATATTTGTGACACTCGCCAAAAAGGAAATCTTCGGATATGCGGGCATCGATATGCTGGCAGGTCCCAGCGAAGTATTGATAATCGCTGACGACCGTGCAAATCCGTCGTTCGTGGCTTCTGATTTATTATCCCAGGCAGAGCATGCGCCGGGTATCTCAATGCTGACCACCTTCTCTGAATTATTGGTGGAGCGGGTAAAGGCAGAATTAGATCGACAATTAATCACACTTCCACGGCATGCAGACACAAGGAAATGCCTCGACAAATTTGGGGTTATTATCGTGACAAAAAATATAGATGAATGCGTGGAGACCTCCAACGCATTAGCCCCGGAGCATCTGCAGGTCATGACACAAAATCCCAGGACTTTACTGCCTGGGATCAAGCATGCGGGGGCGATCTTTTTGGGTTCATATACGCCGGTCGCAGTGGGAGATTATATTGCGGGCCCCTCCCATGTGCTCCCGACAAGCGGGACAGCACGTTTTTCATCCGGATTATCGGTAAATGATTTCCTGAAGAGATCCAGCGTAATAACCTATTCAAAATCGGCGCTCAAGTCCGCTTATGCTGATTTGGCCGAAATTTCAGTGGCCGAGGGTTTGGATGCTCATACACGGTCTGTTCACATCAGACTGCGCTCACAGAAAAAAACGGACCGCAGAAGCTCGGGAACATAGGAAAAAATCAAGTAAAGGGGTATACGATTGAGCTATTTTCGAGACAATATTGAGAGAATGTCGGGATATACGCCGGGTGAGCAACCGAAAGACGGCGTCTACATAAAGCTTAATACAAATGAAAATCCATATCCGCCCTCTCCGAAGGTATTGAATGCCATCAAAGAGGCGGTGAACGAGAACCTTCGGCTCTATCCAGACCCCATCGCAACGGCGGCCAGAATGAAAGTCGCTGAGATATTAGGCACAAAGACCGAACGCGTTATGGCCGGTAACGGCTCAGACGACCTGCTTTCTATCATTATACGAAGTTTTGCGGGCGCCGGAGACAAGGTTGTTTTTCCCTACCCCTCTTACATGCTGTACAAAACACTTGCAGAACTGCAGGATGGAAACGCATGTGCCATAGATTTTACAGAGGATTATTCTCTTCCGCCCGATTTTATCGTCCAAGGGGCAAAGGTCACCTTTATTGCAAACCCAAACTCACCTTCTGGGACAATGATATCATCCCGTGAAATATCGAGGATTGCCTCCCGGATAGATGGCGTACTCGTTGTCGATGAGGCGTATGCCGATTTTGCTGACGACAACTGCCTCTCCCTGGTCGAGCAACACAGCAATGTCCTCATCCTGCGCACACTTTCAAAATCATATTCGCTGGCAGGCATCCGGCTGGGTTTTTGTATTGCCCAAGAGTCCCTTATTCAGGGGCTGATGAAGGTAAAGGATTCATATAATGTTGACCGCCTCAGCATCACCGCCGTAGTGGCAGCGCTTGATGATCAAAAAAGCATGAAGTTACACGTTGAAAAGATAAAGGAAACACGAGATTATCTCACAAAATCTTTGCAGGATCTGGGGTTCTTCGTGTATCCCTCACAAACCAACTTTGTACTTGCCCGGTGTATGAAAGGAGTCTCTGCACATACGTTGTATCAAACGTTAAAATCACGAAAGATACTGGTCAGATATTTTAACTTGAGACGACTGGATGATTGTCTGCGCATTACTATCGGAACAAGGGAAGAAATCGACATCTTACTGAAACGGTTAAAAGAGCTTGTCAGTGATGAACATCCAAAGGTAATGCATACTTGTCGTCAGTAAATTGGGTTGGGTCTTTAAAGACAAATTTTACGTCAATGAACCACCCCCTTCACCCCCGCCAGCGGGGGACAGACGGTTGTCCCTCTCAGCAATGGGAAACCTCCCTTTTTGTCTCCTTCTAGCGGGGAATAAGGGAAGGAGCTTTTGTTGGCTTTTTTTCAGTACCGCATCAATCGCAGGGTCATAGTGCAATACACCTCTATAACAAAAATTTAAATTCCTTAACATTAAAATAGGACACTCCTGTCAGTGCAATTCATATGACAAAAAGAACGGCCACAATTCACAGAAAAACGAAAGAAACACAGATTGATCTGATTATCAATATCGACGGAGAGGGAAATAGCCGCATCAGCACGGGCATCGGTTTCCTGGATCACATGCTTGACATACTTGCCAAACACAGCCTTTTTGACGTGGATATTAAGGCAATCGGGGATCGTATAGTGGACGATCACCATACGGTTGAAGACGTGGGAATATGCCTTGGACAGGGAATAAAAGAGGCTTTGGGTAATAAAAAGGGTATCCGTCGTTTCTCGAATTCAAGCGTCCCCATGCAGGAATCACTTGCCAATGTAGCCTTAGACATTAGCGGCAGGGCCGCTTTGGTATTTCAAGTTACCTTTCACACGGAAAAGATTGGAAATTTCGATGTAGAACTTATTGAAGAATTTCTTGAGGCCTTTAGCACAAATGCAGGAATAAACCTGCACGTTACTGTTCCTTACGGCACTAACGCACATCATATAGCAGAAGCCATATTCAAAGGACTAGCCAAGGCGTTGAAAGAAGCTGTTCGTATAGACGAACGTATAAAGGATGTCCCGTCTACAAAAGGAGTACTCTAATGATGTTTGTTGGAAATACAAAATCATTTTTTCAAAAAGGGACGACCACATGGTAAGACAATCTATCAGATTTTTCATTTACGGGATAATTGCCCTTTTCTTTCCTCTTATCGTTCTATCAACTGCTCTTCATGCCCAACTTGCCGATACCCCATGGCCCATGTTCAGGCACGACACACAACACACAGGAAGAAGTCCATATGTGGGTATTCAAAAACCCGTTCTTAAATGGACATTTCAAACAGGAGGCCCCATTGCTTCTTCTCCCGCGATCGGGGAAGATGGCACCATTTACTTTGGATCAAAAGACAAGAAACTATACGCTATTAGTCGAAACGGCGGACTTAAATGGGCATTCGAAACACAAGGCGAAGTTGATTCAACACCTGCTATCAGGAAAGATGGTACCGTTCTTTTTGGGTCGTGGGATGGTTGTCTCTATGCGTTGAATCCCGATAGCAGCTTACGGTGGAAGTATAAGTCTGAAGGCGGTATCATTTCATCCCCTGTCATTGCACCTGATGGCATGATTTACGTTGGATCCTGGGACAACAAACTCCACGCTATAACAGAGGACGGTAAATTAAAATGGTTGCAAAAGACGGCAGACCACATTGTCTCATCTCCTGCAGTGGCTCCCGACGGCATGATCTATTTTGGTTCCAGTGACTTTTATCTGTTTGCCATGAATCCCGGCGGAAAGGCCGTATGGAGTTTTGGCACCAGGTATCTGATCAATGCATCTCCTTTAATTGCACCAAACGGAAACATTTACATCGGCTCTGAGGATGCCAGGTTCTACGCCTTTCGTCCTGACGGACACGTGGAATGGACATTTGATACGATCTATGATATCGATTCTTCCGCGGCCATCGACATCCAGGGAAATGTATACTTCGGCTCCAGCAACACTCATCTTTATGCATTTACATCGACGGGAAAACTGAAGTGGTGCTATGAAACGGAAGGCTCTATTCACTCTTCCCCAGTCGTTACTGCAGACGGCACAATTTATGTGGGATCACGGGATAAAAAATTGTATGCCTTTAATTCTGATGGAAGTTTGAAATGGGTCTTTGAAACAGGGGATGCTATAGAGTCGTCTCCTGCTATTGATGCCGATGGTACCATATATATCGGTTCCAATGACGGGAAGTTTTATGCCATTGGGGAAGTTGCCCACAAATAATTAAAGGCGGTTCAGACCGTTTAAAGAAATTGGAGCCCATCTTATAAAGAAGGGCTTTTGTTTTCGTTCAAGCCAGTCCCAAATACGTGCCCTTCGGGAAAAGAAAAAGGGCCGGTAAAAACCCGGCCCCTTTTTAATAACTGCTCTTAAAACATTTTAACAGACTTTTATAAATTATTGTCTTACTTAAAGCCTTGTCAAGAGTTTACGATTTCATCTTCACCTTCACATCTTTAATTTCCTCGGGAGATCCACCAGCACGCGGTAATCCTGCACTTCCGGAACCTCCTTTTATAGCCTCCAACCTCTTTGCACCTCTCTCATCCATGTAAGACGCAAACCAATATGCGAATCCAACAAAGAAGCCACCGCCTACAATATTGCCAAGGGTAACAGGAAGAAGGTTACCACCAAACATCTTACCCCAAGAAATAGCCTCTGGATCGTGTGGTAACAAATTCGCAATCGTTAAAAACGTCATATTTGCCACACTGTGTTCCATACCTGCAGTAACGAAACAAAACAAAGTCCACCAGCACATCAGTATTTTTGCGCTTTCGCTGGTAACTCTGGCACTGCTCCAGACTCCTAAACACACAAGCCAGTTACAAAAGATACCCCGGAAAAATAATTCCCAAAATGGCGCATTCATCTTATAGGTAGCCACCTTGTTCAAAAAGGCATGCCATGGATCCGGTGCGAATACTCCGGACATATAAATTAATACCGCAAAAAGCATGGACCCGCCCAGATTGCCTAAGTATGTCCAAAACCAGGCAGCCATTCCTTCTCCAAAGGGTATTGTGCCTCTAAAAGCACCACCAACCATCATCATATTATATCCGGTAAACAATTCCGCCCCGGCAATAACTACTAAAATCAAAGCAAAAGGAAACACTGCACCGCCAATTATTTTACCGATTCCAGGGTTTATCGCCGCAACAGGAGCAGCCGCAATAACCATGATAAGGACGCCAAACCCAACATACATACCTGCCAATGCAGAAAGCGTCAAGAAACCTATCAGGCTGTGCTTCATTGCCGTGACTTTCTTTAGAGACGTCGCTGCAACTGCATCTACACTTCCAGTATATAACATTTATTGTTCTCCTCTAAAATGTTGTTGCGATCATTACTTCCCGAACAACACCCCTTTTATTTTTAGCCTGTGTTGCTCAATTACAAACTTACATTATTCCAACTACAACATAACCAAAATAACTACGCACACCTTCGAATTTATCACACCCCCTTTCTTTTCATATCGCCACCGGTTTAAATTCGTCTACGAGAAATTCTGTTACACCTTTTTCGCTCTGCTGTCTGACCGTTTAATTCATATCCATTATTTGTTCCAGATTTCGCACTTTATCAGACAACTGTTTTTTCTCTAATGCCTTCTTTCCTGTATCAACGATGTCGTTCTGCCGAAATGGTTTCAATACACAATCATATGCCCCGTAACTTGACATCTGGTCTGTATCATAAATGTTTGGCGGTATAATCGCTATAACTTCGGAGCCGGGATTGGCAAATTTAGTCATCTTTAACTTTTCATAGCCATCAGTCAGCTTTGTGTCCAAATCAATAATGATAAGGTCATAGGAGTTTCTGCCGAATAATTCTGCAGCCATTTTCCATCCGACCCCATCACACAGGACAAAACCCTCCCTCTTAAAAGCATTTATCAATGACCTTCGAATCCCCTCCTGCCCGCCTACAATTAAAATCCCTGGCATAAAAAACTTTCACAATTCATTAAGTATCGTTTTTATTGTTTGGGAAGACTCCACGCACCGGGCGTTTTCGAGTAATCCTCAATTTGCTTTTTAAGCGTCATAGTTTCTTTTTCAGCAGCTTCTAAATTTTTCATAAGTTCCTTAATTGTCATATCCTTGTTGCCCAGCGTACTCTTCGCCTGAGCCAGCGAGTCTTCCAATGCCCATATCTCTTTAAGGAGCCGTCCTTTTTCCTCTTCTACTTTTGCCTTCTCTTCCTCAAGCTTTTTGTTTACAGACTTTAATTGCTCACCTTGTTCCTTAAAAGAGGCCGCAACTTTTTCGGCATTCTCTTTTTGCCGTGTAATATCATTGACTATCTTATTCAAATCTTCCACGGAGCCAAAGGCCTTCATTACCCTTTTTTCAAGCTGTTCACTAAACGTCTTTTCCCTGTAATACCCGGCTGCTTTCATCTTGTAATACTTACTAAGCATCTTTGAAGCAAATCCTACGTTCGCAAACAGCAGTATTATAATAAGGGTTTTCGCATTGACGGATAAACCCTTTACAGTTCCATTTCCCATAATTTTCTACTCCTCGTTCAGTGTATTTGATTTCTTTTAATTAATAAACGCTTTACCGTTCTGTTATATCCCTTAATACACCTTCAATCCGTACCGGTTTACCGTTTTCATCGCGCACAAGATTACATGTCCTTTCCGAAATGAATCTCTCTCCGTTTTTCCTCTTGCAATACGATGTAAAGTCCCGCCATACCTCTTCTTTTTCTAACTTATCAATCAATTCTTTCCGATCGTCAGGATTCACATATACGTCCTTTACCCGGGTACCAATCACTTCTTCAGGTGAACTATAACCCAGCATCTCTGCACCCGCCTGATTAATCCAGGTAAAGACCCCGTCTTCTGTAGGTTCGCATTGATAGATTCCATCCTTTAAGGAATTTAATAGCTGCCTATGGTGTCTTTCGGATACCTGCAGCTCCTCTTCCAGCCTCTTCCGTTCGGTAATATCCCTGAATATTCCATCGATGCGAACCGGTTTACCTTTTTCGTCACTAACCAGGTTTGATGTCCGCTCCATGTAAAAACGGTCACCATTTTTCCTCTTACAGAAAGACACGAAACCCTTCCAAACACCTTCTTTGAATAGCCTTTCGACAAGCTTTCCACGGTCGCCAGGATTCACATACATGTCTTTTACCTTCGTCCCGATAACTTCTTCCGGGGACTTATAGCCAAGAATCTCCGCACCCGCTTGATTAATCCATGTAAAAACCCCTTCTTCAGTAGGTTCACATTGATAAACCCCTTCTTTCAGCGAGTTAAACAACAAACGGTATCTTTTCTCTGATTCCAACGTATCCAGCTCAGTTTTTTTCCTCTCCGTGATATCCCTGAATACCCCATAGATTGCAACCGGATTCCCCTTATCGTCTTTCAGCATACTGCTGGTCCGTTCTGTATAGAAACTCTCTCCATTTTTCTTCTTGCATAAGGATACAAATCCTTTCCATACAGCGTCTTTTTCAAGTTTCTCACTTAGACGCTTTCGGTCTTCCGGATCTACATAGATATTTTTTACCTTTGCCCCAATCACTTCCTCAGGACTACTGTATCCTAATATTTCAGCGCCAGCCTTATTAATAAAGGTAAACTTACCCTCAACGCCTGGTTCGGATTCATAGACACCCTCCTCTAACGAATTAAACAATCCCCTGTACCGCTTCTCCGAGCTAGCAACCTCCCGTGTCTTTTCATCGAGCGATTTCACCATGACATTAAAGGAATTTGCCAGTTTCCCAATCTCATCATCTCTTCTTATGTCTACCCTTTGAGTTAAATCCCCGGATGCCATCTTCTCGGTCACCTCGGTCAACTTGATGATCGGCACTGAAGTTTTCCGGCCAATAAAGTATGCCACCATCACAAAGGGAAATGCAAGAATTAACAACATAGAGCCGACGATATACTTAAGATTATAGGCAGCCCCATAGCCTTCATCCCTGTCAATCTCGGCAATAATACCCCAACCAAACTCTGGCAGCCATCGCCAAACACCCAATACCGTTATACCGCTGTAATCTTTATAGCCATTCGCATCAAAGCCGCTGTTGCCTGCAACACATTGCCGGACGCCGCCTGCTAATTCACCGGTTTCCTGGTTAATCAACTTCAATTCCAATGCACATCTCTTTTTAACAAGCCCCATCTCTTTTAAATGCGAGGCAAATCTGGACTCCGTAACCATGTATCCGTCTTTATTGACAATATATGTCTCTCCCGTCCTACCCAGATTAAGAGTGAGCATCAGATTGTTCAGGTTATTCACGTCGAGCCTTATCGCTACAATACCAATTACAACCCCATCCCTGTCTTTCAATGGTGTTGAAACAAACATCGTAGGCATGCCCAGTTCTTTTTCTCCCAATTCATTTACCAAGGGAATTTCAGATGGAATAACTCCCGACACATACGTCTTCCCCTGCATCGCCTCCTGGAAATACGCTGTTTTTGAAATGTCACTCCCGACATTTTCAGTGATAGTCGCAACCGTGACCAAACCTTTATCATTGCTAATAAACACACCCTTATTCCCGTATTCATCTCTGACCACTTCTAAATATTGTACAATATTTCCGTAGTCCGCGTCCTCTTTTGTAATCTTTACACTCTTGATTATCAGGGGGTTGTTTGCAACCACACGAACATTCTTCATCCTTTCATGCATCCAATCAGTCACCAATTCTGCCTGCTTGTGCCCAATGCCATCGAGATTTCTTATTAAGACGTCCTGAAGATCAGCCTGTATCCGTGGAAAAGCAACAATCTTTAGCAAAACAAATGGCAGCAATGCAAATACAATCAACAGAAGAATAAGCCGGTTTTTAATCGAGATATACATTATTTCTCTCCGTAATTTAACAAATTTTGTACACCCAGGTTCACGAACATCTCATCCAATCGATGCATCCTCTTACCACCAATGTTGCGGATAATCTCTCTTACTCAACTTATTAAAGACTATCGCTACAGTCAACATGATAACTATTCCCAACATTGTAGGATTCAGAACAAACATATAACCGACACCCAGTCCACTCGTTTGACACGCAACATATGCAGTTGCGCCGGCAGGCGGGTGTATCGAATACGTTACAAACATTAGTATAATAGCAAGTGCAACGGTAAGCGCAATCGAATACCACGTTACACCAAAGAAATCATTGACAACCACACCGGTACTTGCGCCGATGAAATGCCCCAATAAAACATTCCTTGGTTGCGCCAGAGGCGATTTATACGCGCAATAAATCAATGGGGCAGTAGATCCAAAAGACCCTAACAACATCGGGCACTTCCAGATAAAAGCCATTAGCGCCGTTAACCCTATCCCAATTATAGCCCCCCAGAAAGAAAGCCATACCTCCCTTGAAGTAAGCGCAGGCTGTGGCACCCTAGGCAGCTTTTTTTGTTGATTCACAAACTCAACAATCTTATTTATCCCCACTATTCCCGGCATTTTTTTCCTCTCCCTTCTTGAAGATTCTTTAAATAACTCTGTTAAGCGCGCAACACAACCTTCTTTCTTTTCCTCAAAATCTTTCTCTATCTGAAATTTAACATCTATGATCTTCTTGACTTCCGATGTCTTTTTTTTCCTGAACATCCAGCAACACTCTCTTACCCTCTGCAACGCTGCAGTACGTATTATTGCTAAGCATACTGTCTGTGCAAAAAATAGTTATCGTAAAGGTCTGTTTTTTTAAAACGCAAAATTGCATTGATTCTCTACAATAACGAAAAATATACCAATCTTGTATACCAAAAAAAAATACCACCTATATTTTAATATAAGTGGTATCAAATCAATATGTTATTAAAATACTAAAATACTTTTTGTCTTTTGATGAGCGACAACTTATCAACTTCCGAAAACATTCCATTATGCAATGGTAATTTCAGTATGGAATTATATATCAATTTTATCTGAGATTTCATGCTGGGGTTTAATCCTGTATTTTTTTATCTTCCTCCAGAGTGTCGTTGTCGATATCCCGAGCACCTGCGAAACCTTTGTTTGATTACCGCCGTATTTATTCAGGGCTTCAATAATGGCATTTTTTTCCTGTTCAGCAAGAGATGATACAATAAACGATTTCCTCTTCAGATCATCCATCGGATCCCGGGTAAGCGCCGCAAGTTCCTCTACCGGAAGCAGAAGTTCGTCCACATTTATTATTTCGTTCTTGGACAAAGTAACTGACCGTTCTATGATATTCTGAAGCTCTCTGATATTGCCAGGCCAATCATAATTTACTAGCGCCCGCATTGATTCCTTGGAAAATACCCTTTTCCCTTTTTTTAATTTCTCCAGAATTTTCTCCAAAAAATAGTCTACTAAAAGGGGAAGATCTTCCCTTCGTTCTCTCAATGGCGGAAGATGGATGCGTATCACATTAATCCGGTAGAAAAGATCTTTCCTGAATTTTCCCGATTCAACGGCTTTTTCTAAATTTTCATTGGTAGCAGCAATGATTCTTGCATCTACATATATCGCTTTGTTTCCACCGACGGGGCGGATCTCGCCATCCTGCAAAAACCGCAAGAGTTTTACCTGTGTTGAAGGTGAAGTTTCACCAATCTCGTCCAGCAGAATAGTCCCCTTTTGCGCCTGCTGAAACAAACCCACCTTATCCTTAATGGCTCCGGTAAATGCCCCCCTCATGTGCCCAAACAGTTCGCTTTCCTGCAAATTCTCAGGTAATGCGCCACAATTAATCACGATAAACGGACACTCGCTTCGCAGGCTATTGTAATGGATAGCCCTCGCTATCAACTCTTTTCCTGTCCCGCTCTCTCCCGTAACGAGGACGGTACTTTCCGTACGACAAACATGTGAAGTTATTTTGAGCACCTCCAGCATCGCATTGGAATTGCCTACAATGCCTTCAAACTTGTATTTGTCTCTGATTTCCCCTTCAAGATATCTGACCCTGTCTTTCAGGATCTTCTTCTCGAGCGCTTTTTTTGCAGCTTTCAGGATTTCCTGATGACGGAACGGTTTCGTCACATAATCATATGCCCCGTCCCGAATCGCCTGAACCGCCGTGCTGATGGTGCCATAAGCAGTAATCAGCACCACCTCTGTGGATGGATTTGCGGCCTTCACGGCCTTGAGCACTTCCAGCCCGTCAATCTTCTTCATTTTTAAGTCGGTAACCACCAGGTCATATATATTTTGATTCTCAAACTTTTGAATAGCCTCTTCCCCGCTTGCAACACCCTCAACCGCATATCCCTCGTCTCTGAAAGCAATCATGAGCGATTCTCTCATGGCATCCTGGTCTTCCACAACAAGAATTTTACCGTTTTCCATAATTATCAGCCTAATCCCACTAAAAATTTATTCTGGACAGCCCATTTTTCATTTCCGACAGGCAACTTAATATAAAAGGTTGTACCCTGGCCTTCTTTGCTTTTCGCATCAATGGCTCCTCCATGGTCGTCAATAATACGCTGAACTACTGCGAGACCCAACCCTGTCCCCTCCGATTTTGTCGTATAAAAAGGTTCAAATATCTTGTCCAGCTCATGAGATGGCATGCCCATCCCGCTATCTGATATCACAATCTCCACTGCATCTCTCAGAAAAAGACTTGTTTTTCTTACCGTGATCCTGATCTGACCGCCGTTTGGCATGGCGTCGAGAGAATTTACAAACAGGTTCCACAATACCTGGTGAATTAAATCCGTATCAATATACACTTTCGGCAAAATGCTTTCGTAAATCTCCTTTATCTCTATCAGGTCAGTAAAACGGTTATCCTGCTCCAACAGGAAAAGAGTATTTTTGATCACTTCCCGAATGTCTTGCAAAGAAAAGGAAGGTTCACGCGGATGAGCAAAGGTTAAGAAATCGCTGATAATCCTATCCAGTCTTTCGGATTGTCCTACGATCATCTCCAGTAAATCCTTGTCCTGACCCGTCAGTTTCAAATGTGCATCCAAAATTCCTACGGAGTTGCAGATTGCCCCCAAGGGGTTTCTGATCTCGTGTGCAATCGCCGCAGCAAGTTCACCCATCGATGCCAATTTTTCCGATCGCCGTACTTGTGCCTCCATCTTTTTTCTCTCTGTAATGTCCCTTACAAATGCCCGCACACAAATACATTCACCCGTCTTGGCGTTATAAAGACCAGTTCCGTTAATCTCGACGTTAATTTCCTTTCCTGATTTTGTCAGGAACACGGTTTCTAATTCACTGCTGCCTGTTTCTTTAATCCGTTTCATATGACGCTTTATTTCCTCCCGACACTCTTTTGGGACAATGTCCTCAAGCGTCATTTTCCGCATTTCTTCCAGGGAATATCCTAATTTATTTAATTCCGTCTTGTTTACATTAATAAAACTTCCTTCAAGGCGGATCTCATGAATCATTTCCGGAGCATTTTCCACGAGATCTCGGTATTTCTTCTCCGATTCCCGTATTGATATGAAGAGTCTTGCATTCTCAAGGGCAATGGCTAATTGGGAAGTAATGTGATTCAACAATCCAAAATGCACGTCGGTGAAGGCGCCTTTCTGTCTGCTCCCCAACGTAACGGTTCCCATGGTGGTGCCTTTCGATTTCAATGGAAAACAGGCGTACGAATGGATACCCTTTTCGCATAATTGTCGATCACACTCATACTCTCCTTCACGGGTGTCCGCAACAAAAACAGGAATACCATTCCTGATTGAAACATCCTGTGCCGTTGCACGAAGAAGAGTACGGTAACACTGTAACCCGTCCGTAGATAAAACTGCCCCGTCGATAACGTGAGAATCTTCAACGATCTCTGTTCCATCGACAAGTGATGCTATCCCCAACCATGCAAAATCGATCCTCCGTTTCAACTCAAGATAAATATTCTTGTAAATTTCCTTAATATCCAGACCTGATGCAATAATCATATTGACATTGTTTACAATCTCTTTTTCGAGCGCTACTAACTTCTCTTTCGTGATGTCCTTTGAAATCACCACAAAACCGATGGGTTGGCCATTTTCGTTCCGCCTCACGGTAAAAGTAACATGAACGGGAAATATTTCACCATTTTTTCTTTTCCTCATCACTTCCCCCTCATACCGCCCCGTCGTCCGCGCCACCTCCAATATATAATCTACCTTTCCCGCCTTTGCATCTTCGTTGGTATGAAGGTCTCTTACATTGGCGATCCCAACCACCTCTTCAGGACTATAGCCATAAATCAGACTTGCCCCTTTATTGAATGCAAGGATATTGCCATTTAAATCCTCTGCAATAATTGAATATTCTGTAGAACCCGCCAGGATACTATTGAGAAAATTCGTCGTTTCCAGTAGCTTAAGAGTCCTCTCTTTTACCGTATTCTCGAGATCGGCTGTATAATTTCTTAATTTAACCGTTTTTTCCTCCAGCGATTCTGCCATAATATTGAATGCCTGCGTCAGTTCGCTAATCTCGTCTTTCTTACCACTGCCCTTTACCCGCTCTCCCAGATAGCCGCTTGTTATCTTTCGTGTCACCTCTGTTATATTTAAAATAGGAGCGGTAATCCGTCTGCCAAAATAGAATGCAGCCAGTGTTAGCGGAAAGGCCAATACCAACAGCATCGAAAGGACAAATTTTTTTAAGCTATAGACGGCGCCATACCCTTCCTGAATAGCAATCTGAGCAAGTAAGCCGCAATCATAATCAGGAATCCAACACCACGCTCCCAAGACCTTCCTGCCATCGTAATTTATATAGCCATCTGCATCATACCCTTCTTTTCCGCTCAGGCATTTTTGGGCGCCGTCCGTAAGTTTTCTCGTGCGTGGGTCCACCACCCTCAACTCCAGGGCCGTCTTTTGTTGAACTAAACCCGCTTCCCTTATCTCGTCAGCAAATCGTGACTCCGTGAGCATGAAACCCTCCCGGTTAATCAGAAAAGTTTCCCCTGTCTTTCCCAGTTTTGCGCTCTTCATGATTTCGCTGAGGGGCACGGTATCAACTTTGAGAATGATCGCCCCGATGGTAAGGCTGTCAGAGCTTATGAGGGGGGCTGATATATACATCACCGGGCCATTACTATCGCCCTTTTTGTCCTCGTTTTCATCCTGAACAAGATACTGCATCTTTGATATAAAAATACTACCGTTCAACGCCTCCCTGCAATAATCATAACCCATGAAATTGGACCCTGCCCGCTGCCGTTCTGTAGCCACAAAGACGGTTCCATCACGCGAAGTAATATATATGGCCCTGTATCCACACTCTGCCCTGACCATCTCAATGTAATCATATAACTTTGGAAAACCCCCGGAACTTTCATCCACGATCCTTTCCATTACCGAAGAAATGTTCCTGCTGACAATCTTTGCGTCGTGCCTCCTTTCATCGAACCACATCTTTACAATTTCTGCCTGTTTTTGCCTCACACCCTCCAGGTTTCGTATCAAGGCCTCTTCCAGGTCCTTTTGTGCCTTGGGATAGGCCATGAAACGCAGCAACAATAGTGGCGTGAACGAACAGACCAGGAGAATCAGTATTAATCTGTTTCTAATCGACTTGAAAGGAAACATTATTTTAACTTTCCGCTTTTTCTCTTATTAATCTTACAAGGAACCAATCAAGATCATGTGTAAGACCACTCCCTGTGTTTGCTGCATACACAAAGTATGTTACATTTCTTCGCCAAGAACAATAAAGTGCACACAGGGGAACACTATCCCCGCACCAGGAACGATTCCCTTTCATCGTTTGCAGAAGGAAATGCGACACTATTTCTCATCCACTGGCTATGGCTCTATTCAGAGACGGAATCGCTTTCCACGCGTGGACAAAGTCCTTCCACCACCGATGCATGGTCGACATCTTCATTCGTATCTGGCGCCCATTCGTGACTATCTTGGAGGCGATCAGCCCTATACATCGCCGTATCCTCTTGATATGCTTCTTCCGGTACGGCTCCGGCAATATCAAATCCCGTACCAGTGCGATATGTTGTAGGCCAACTGCGCGCACAACAGATATGCCAGTTCGCAAAAACCCCACCCATCGGAAGGTGTCTGAGAAACTCATTCGTAAACTGACAAATCCTTTTCTCACACGTACCGCGCTTCGCATGAACCTTCATAAGTGTCTGAATATTACCCGTGCGATTGGTTACTACCGCATAGTAAGAATATGCCAGGGACTCAAAGAACGGTCGTTGGCCGGTTGTGTTCTTTTCCCGTTTCCGTTTTATCAAGTACCGATACGCCTTTGGCCACCCCACAGGCTGATAACTCACCTCAGCGTACTCCACTACTTTTGCGCCGGGGTGCGTATTACCGGCTCGAAGTTCCGTGTGAATCAGCTCGTCCGTTTCATCAACAAAGGCATACAAAGGCTGAAGAGAATAGACCCCATTGTAGTTCCGGGATGCCCCTTCTTTCTTCTGCCCATACACTTCGTGGACTTTTGCATCCACATCTATCGTCCACTCCGTAACCCCGGTACGATTCTTATACACACTCTGCTGGATTTCTCTCAACGCCTTATTCATTTGAAGGATATGGCCAAGAGAGAATCGCCTGCAGAAATCTCCTGCCATGGTGGGATCGGGAATATCCTTTCTGCCTACAGCCATCTGGATGGCAATGTCTTCCCTGAGCGCCTCAAGATAGTCTCCTCCTACAAAGGCGTTGGCGGAAAGCGCCAGTATATGCTCAGATTCCGGGTATCCAGACTCCCTTTCCTTAACCCGAACATGCTTATCCAGTCCTTCGACAAACGCAGGACATGTATTGTGGGTATCTGAAGCGCTTCTGCCATTGCGTAATGAAGCGAAAGTCCCGTATGCACTGTCAAGGACTCCTTCGTCACTTCCAACCGTATCGTATGGCCGGGTCGAATACTCAGGGGAAGTCCCTTCCCTCCTTTCAGTCCGGGACACGTTTTGTGCTTTTTCGCATTCTCCGTTTTCACTCTTTGCATGAATCGGCCTCCTATGGGTTCATTGCTGTCTTTTCCCATAAATATAAGCCTTTCATGGCCTTTTTCAACCCCTATTTTATTTTTGTCGCTGGATTAAGGTTTATACATTGTAGCTGTGGAACAAAAACCGCTCTCGATCTGCTCGATCGTATTTTGAAGACCCTTCTTAAATGTGTCAGCAGTCTTACCAGTGGTTTCGCGTTGTTGTGATAACCATTCCTGTAAGTTGGCAATCTCTTTTGAATCCTTCATTTTAGCAGAGACTATTACAGATAGGATTTGTTTCAGTTCCTCAATGGCATGCAGGTCTTTCATACCTTCTTCCTGTAACACAGCGTCGGGATTGGCAGCCATAGCCTGCGTATAGCCTCCATTAGCAAGAACTTTCCTGATTACCAGGTAAGCGATTCCAGAATCCATTGATCAATCTCCTCAAAATAGTTTTGATACATCACTACCTCGCGGCCAGTACTCAACCGTCCAACGTTACGCCTCAACGGCTAGGCGCAGGCATCCGCTGCAGGCAAATGGTTTACACTACAGGTGATAATCGCCAGATGCTTCCGGCTGATAAAGAATCTCCTCAATGCTAATACGTTGCTTTCCTGCAGGCACTTTCCATTCGATGATGTCTCCTTTAGAATATCCAAGAATAGCAGTGCCTATGGGAGCAAGAACAGAGATCTTCCCTGAGCCTATGTCCGCATTACGAGGAAACACTAACGTGTAGATCATTTTTTCTGATGTACTTATATCACGAAGGACGACCTTCGAGTTCATGGTAACCACGCCAGCCGGTATATCCTTGGATGACACGACTTCCGCTCGAGACAATTCTTTTGCCAGGGAATCCAGGTCTCTCATGTCTTGACCGCCAAACTCCTCAGCCACCGCAATCAGTTCTTCAAGCCGTTTTTTGTCAAATTCTGTGATGTATATCTTTCTTGCCTTCATCGTTATTACCTCCTAGAATTGGTGCACACTGTGTTATTAACAAGTTCTCTACTTTAAACCAAAAAATCATGGTGAACGTCAAGCAAAAACATTTATGAAGACAAACGAAGCCATCATAAATAGTATCTGAACGAAAACGCCCTTTTTTTGAAAAGAATGAGGGTGATTCTGCGCTTGCTAAAATCGTTTCTTAAAATTTGATGCTGGATTCTGGCAGAAATAAGTATTTCTTGCTCATTTCCCTTTATTTTAGACTTGTCTGGAGATAGTATCTCCCTGGCCATGCTGTTTCTTGTAGTTTTTTAGGCTGCCTTTCGCAACTTCTCGTGCTTCTTTCGTGCCTTCTCCTGAAGCACGTTCCCCAGCTTG